>Ga0131853_10022366_pt1 | contig 11444 bp, 10 predicted proteins | sample TergutLab28metaG_FD_92764 | JGI IMG/M metagenome (GOLD analysis project Ga0131853, IMG submission 92764) | Labiotermes labralis P1 segment gut microbial communities from Petit-Saut dam, French Guiana - Lab288 P1 (version 2) (version 2) | ecosystem: Host-associated > Arthropoda: Insects >...
TAGAATTTGTAAATAATAGACCACTTTATGATTGGTTTATTGAGAACGCATGGACTGGTGAAAGTAAGCCACGTCAAATTGAATTTGGAAAGCTTTCTATCTCGAAAAGTATTTTAGGGAAGCGCCATTTAAACAAACTTGTAGCTGAAGGGAAAGTACAAGGTTTTGATGATCCTAGACTTTTAACACTAAAAGGTCTAAAAAGAAGAGGGTACACGCCAGAAATTATAAAAACTTTCATCAATGAAGTAGGTATTTCAAAATCTGATGGAACTGTGGAAATAGAACTTTTAGAACATCATGCAAGGGATATTTTGAAGAAAGAAACGAAAAGCTTAATGGCAGTTTTAGATCCTCTAAAAGTAGTTATAACAAATTTAAAAGAAGATGAAACATTAATCCTTGAAAATAGTGTAGAATCTGACTTAGGTAGCCGTGAAGTTATTTTCACACGTGAAATTTATATAGAGCGTGAAGATTTTATGGAAAATCCACCGAAAAAGTTTTTTAGACTTAGCCCAGGAACTGAAGTCCGTTTAAAAGGAGCATATTTTATAAAGTGTAAAGAAGTGATTAAAGATGATTCAGGAAATATAGTAGAACTTCGTTGCACTTATGACCCTGAAACAAAATCTGGTTCTGGCTTTACTGGAAGGAAAGTTAAAGGTGTTCTTCATTGGGTTTCTGCAAATCACGCTGTAAAAAAAATTGTGAATTTATTTGACTATTTAGTCGATGAAGAAGGGAATCTTAATGAGAACTCTGTAACAAGAAAAGAAGCACTTATTGAACCTGCCATATTAGGTGAAGATGAAAGAATTCAATTTATGCGTCACGGATATTTTTATAAAGATAGTGAGGAGCTTAATTTGATTGTTTCACTTAAAAGTTCTTTTAAAAATATTTAAGGTAGTATACCCTAGAAATGAAATAACGACTTTACGCTAAAGTCGAAAGGAATTTTTAATGAAAAAAATTGCAGCATTAACTTTAGGCTGTAAAGTTAATGAATATGATACACAGGCTATGCTAAATATTTTCACAAATAGGGGTTATGAAATAACAAAATTTGAAGAATATGCCGATATATATCTAATTAATACTTGTACAGTTACCAATTTAAGCGATAAAAAATCTAGACAAATGATTAGACGTGCAAAGGCTAAAAATCCTGATTCTATAGTTATAGCTGCTGGTTGTTATTCGCAAGTATCTCCTGAAGAAGTAGCTGAAATTGAAGGTGTAAACATAGTTCTGGGAACAAAGGATAGGCATAAAATCGTAGTGCTTGTTCAAAATTTTGAAGATTCTGCCGATAGAGAAACTATAATAAATGTAGAGAATAATAAATATGAAAAAGTTTTTGAAGAACTAGAAGTGGAAAGTGCGAATGCTCGTACACGTGCATTTTTAAAGATTCAAGAAGGTTGCAATGAGTTTTGTACTTATTGCATTATTCCTTATGCCCGTGGAAGAAACCGTAGCCGTGAATTTTCAAAAATTATAGAAGAAGCACAAAGATTTGCAAATGGCGGGTTTAAAGAAATTGTCCTAACTGGAATACACATAGCTTCTTATGGTGCTGATAACGGACATACAAGGGGAGGTTCTTCAAGCAAACGCTCCGAAGGTTCGCAACTCATAGATGTTATACGCGAAGTTCATAAAATAGAAGGCATAGAACGTATTCGTTTAAGCAGTGTAGAGCCGAAAGTTATAACTGATGAATTTATAGAAGAAATAAAAAAGCTTCATAAAATTTGCGATCATTTTCATCTTTCTTTGCAAAGTGGTTGTGATAGAATTTTGAAGCTTATGAATAGAAAATATTCTAAAGATGAATTTAGAGAAGCTGTTAAAAAAATTCGCACAGCTTTTCCAAATGTAGCAATTACCACAGATATAATTGTAGGTTTTCCAGGAGAAACAGAAGAAGACTTTATAGAGACATATAATTTTGCTGAAGAAATAAACTTTGCAGATATTCACATATTCCCTTATGCTGCAAAGAAAGGCACAAAAAGTTACGATTTTCCAGACCGTTTAACAAAAAGTGAAAAGCAAGCACGTGTACAAAAATTAATCAAATTATGTGATATTCAAGTAGAACAATTTAGAGAAAAGTTTGTAGGCAAAAAAATGGCCGTTCTTTTTGAGACGGAAAATTCAGGCTATACTACTAATTATATAAAAATGAGCATTGAAGGTATTTGTGAAGCAAATGCTGGGAGCACAGGAAATTTGACTAACTTAACAAAGGAGATTTTAATATGCAAACAACAAAATTATCACACTTAGGTGTTCTTACAGAAGAACAAGGTGCTGAAATAATTACAGAAGTTTATGAAGCACTAGAAGAAAAAGGCTATGACCCTATTCGTCAAATAGTTGGATATTTAATTTCAGAAGACCCAACTTACATTACTAGCCATAAAAATGCACGTTCCCTAATAACCAAAGTAGAGAGGGACGAAATATTAGAAGTTTTATTAGTTTCTTACATTAGAAACCTGTGAAAAACTTATGAAAATTCTCGGAATAGACTATGGAGATATTCGTATAGGAATATCTATTTCAGATGATTCACAGAAAATTGCATTACCACTTAAAACTATAGTAAAAAAAGATGAAAACACGATAAAACCAGCTATCGCAGAACTTAAGGAAATTATTAAAATTAATGATATAGAAAAAATAGTTTTAGGAAACCCTTTAAATATGAATGGAACGAAAGGGATACGTGCTATTAAAACTGAAGATTTTAAAGAAAGGTTGCATCGTAATTTTAAAAAGATAGAAATTATATTGTGGGATGAACGTTTAACGAGCATTCAAGCTGAAAATATCTTGAAAGAGATGAATAGTCAGGATGCATGGGCGAGCAGCAAGCGAAGCTTGCGCCCAGCCAGGGAGAAATCAGCTGTCGACCAAATAGCGGCAACGTTAATTTTACAAACTTTTTTAGACAAGGAGAATAATGGAAAATAAAATAATAGAAAGACCAAATACAAGTTTAAGACCAAAAAGTAATAAAAAACCACAGATTAAACCGCAAAACAAACCAAATAACAAGCCACAAAACAAACCAAATATTAATAATAACACAAAATTAAAAATAATACCACTGGGCGGTCTTCATGAAATAGGTAAAAATATGACGGCCTTTGAATATGGAGATGAGATAATAGTAGTAGATTGTGGGGTTGCATTTCCTCAGGATGATATGTTAGGAATAGACTTGGTAATCCCAGACTTTTCCTACTTAGAGAAAAATAAAGAAAAATTCAAAGCAGTTTTTCTAACTCACGGTCATGAAGACCATATCGGAAGTCTTCCTTATCTTCTAAAAAACTTCAATGTTCCAGTTTATGGAACTAGACTAACTCTAGGGCTAGTTGAAAATAAGCTTAAAGAACATGGCCTTCTAGGGAAAGTGAAGTTGAATAAAGTTTACGCAGGGGATCGTATAAAAAAAGGGATCTTTGATATTGAGTTTATCCACGTAACGCACTCAATTGCAGACTGTTGTGCTTTAGCAATTCGTACGCCAGCTGGTTTAGTGGTTCACTCTGGAGACTTTAAAATAGATTACACTCCAATAGATGGTGATAAAATGGATCTTATTCGTTTTGCTGAATTAGGACGTGAAGGTGTAGATTTATTTTTATGTGAAAGTACAAATGTAGAGCAGAAAGGCTATACACTTTCTGAAAAAGCAGTTGGTAAGATTTTTGAACAAATTTTTGAAGGAGCAAAAGATAAAAGAATAGTTGTTGCAACATTTTCTTCTAATATCCATCGTGTTCAGCAAGTTTTAAATTGTGCTGCTGCTCACAATAGAAAAGTTGCAGTTATGGGTAGAAGTATGGAGAATGCTGTTCGAACTGCTAAGGAACTAGGCTATCTTATAATGCCAGAAAACATTTTAATAGAACCTTCTCAAATAAGAACTTATTCTCCACATGAAACAGTAATAATGACAACAGGAAGTCAAGGAGAACCAATGGCAGCCCTCTCTCGAATGGCAGCTTCCGAGCATAAAATGGTAGAAGTTGGCCCAGGGGATAAAATAATTATATCAGCTTCTCCAATTCCTGGAAATGAAAAAATGGTTTCAAAGGTCATAAATGAACTTATGAAAAAAGGTGCAGACGTGATTTACGAAGGTCTAATGGACGTTCACGTTTCTGGACATGCTAAACAAGAAGAAATAAAGCTTCTTCATGCACTCGTTAAACCGAAGTATTTAATACCAGTTCATGGAGAATATAGACATTTAAAAATGCACAAGGATTTAGCGATAACTCTTGGAATGGATAAAAAAGATGTTTTCGTTATGAATATAGGTGATGTTTTAGAGCTTTCTAAATCTGGTGCTAAATTAAATGGAACAGTTCCAGCAGGTCAAGTTTTAGTAGATGGCCTAGGCGTTGGAGATGTTGGTAATATCGTTCTTAGGGATCGTAAACATTTAAGCCAAGATGGACTGATGATAATAGTAATTGCTTTAGACCGTGATTCTGGTCATTTAGTTTCAGGACCTGAAATAATTTCACGTGGTTTCGTTTACGTTCGAGAAAGTGGAAACTTAATGGAAGAAGCAACAAACTTAGTTCGAGATGAGCTTTATGAATGCGAAAGACGTGATATTACTGATTGGAGTCATATTAAAAATATAGTTAGAGATGAACTTAAAGAATTTTTATGGCAAAGGACGAAAAGAAGTCCGATGATAATGCCGATTATTATGGAAATATAATTTTTGAGCAAAAATCCTTGCATCTGTAAGGATTTTTTGCTTTTCTTGTTACTAATCCTGGAATATAGCCATTAACAGAAATCATTACCAGTGCTGACATTATGAGTGAAATGATAAAAGTTCAAAAACAGGATTCTCTTACTAAAATTATATCTACATTCCACGCAGTTCAGATAAAACACTATCTGAAAATTAACCTTTAGATGGTGTTTTTTATTTCATTAAAATATACGTATTTCTTCTGAATTTGAAGTAAGCTGTTTTTACTTTAATTTTTGCACAATTGGCATATTTTTTATAAGCAAGTGTAGCTTGACTTATATTTTAAGTTATGGTATAATATCACAGAGGGCGTATTTTTTATAGGCGGGTATGACGTTACTACTAACCTGTTACTAACGTCCCTAAAAATACTAATTATTAAGTTCAATAAAAACCTTTGAATTTTCAAATTTATAAGGTGTTGTATATTGAACATTTTTATGGAGATATTATTAATGCTAAACTTTATTAAAGGAACTGTTGAACAAGTTAGTGCGACTAGCTTAATCATAGAAAATGGCGGGATAGGGTATGAGTTGATATGTCCTAATACAGCTATTTATAACGAAGGTGAAACAGTTAAAATATTTACCCAGCTTAGCGTTACAGAAAATTCTGTGACGCTTTTTGGCTTTTCTAAAATAGAAGAAAGAATGCTTTTTAATCAACTTTTATCCGTTTCAGGAATAGGTCCAAAAGCTACAATTTATCTTTTAAGTCTAGGCTTTAATGCGTTGGTTTCAGCTATCATAAATGAAGATATACCAACACTTAAAAAAGCGAAAACAATAGGGGATAAATCAGCAAAACGCCTAGTAATCGACTTAAAAGATAAAATGACAGCCTATAAAATAGAAGGCGACACCGCACCTGCTACAATAATTCCAGAAGCTATGACAGACGCTATAGATGCTTTAGTTGCACTCGGATATTCTCTAAAAGAAGTGAAAAAAGCTACAGAAAATTTGAATGGAACAACGCAACAAATAATAAGCGAAGCATTAAGGAAGTTGAGATAATGCTATATATTGTAGGAACGCCAATAGGTAATTTAGAAGATATAACGATAAGAGCTCTTCGTATTTTAGGAGAGGTAGACTTAATAGCAGCAGAAGATACTAGACATAGTGTAAAGCTTTTAAATCATTATGAAATAAAAACGAAGCTTACGAGCTATCATGCAAATTCTTCAACAGAAAAGACAGAATTTTTATTAGAAAAATTAAAAGAAGGCAAGCAAATAGCATTAATTTCAGATGGTGGAATGCCCTTAATTTCAGACCCAGGCTCAGAACTTGTTCGTTTAGCAAAACAAGAAAGCATAAAAATAACGACAGTTCCAGGGCCTACTGCACTAATTAGCGGTCTTATTTTGTCTGGACTTCCCACTTCAAAGTTTATTTTTGAAGGCTTTTTGCCAACTAAAAAACCACAAACAATTTTAGAAAATTTGAAAACTGAACATAGGCAAATTATATTATATGAAGCACCACATCGCTTGCTTAAAACGCTTAACTTATTAAACCAACATACACCAGACCGCAAAATAGCGATAATTCGCGAATTGACAAAAATCTATGAAGAAGCACTTTTGTTTGAAAGTATTGATAATGCTTTATCTTATTTTGAAGTAAACAAGCCAAAAGGCGAAATTGTAATAGTTGTCCAAGGCAAAGAGCAAAAGATTGTGTTTGAAATGAGCATTAAAGAGCATGTTGAAAATTTGATAAATCAGAACTTGAGCAAGAGCGATGCTATAAAGAAGGTTGCTAAGATGAGAGGTTTGGCGAAGAATGAAGTTTATAGAGAGATGATAGAGGAGGATTATAATGGCGATTAAATCAATAAAAATTGAAAGCTTTACAGTTTTTGAGGATATCGAAATTGATTTTAACCCTGATGTAAATATTCTTATTGGGGAAAATGGCACGGGAAAAACGCATTTGTTGAAATTACTATATGTGCTTTCTTATTATTATAAACCTTATAACGGTGAAGATGACATAACTCAGAGAAGTATATTTCATAAGCTTAGAGCTATGTTTCCAGTAAAATCTATTATAAATTTAGTAAGAAATAATAATGACTTTTCTAATGTTTCTTTAGATAGCGATAATTATAGCTCTTATTTTAGTATAAAAGATCGGTTTACTTCTGCTGGTGGTGAAGGCGAAAAATCTACAATTTTTATACCTGCAAAAGAAATGTTGATGCACTCTAAAGGATTGCCGCAAGTCGCTAAAGAATATAGAATGCCTTTTGATGATACTCATTTAGACATTATCGAGAAGGCCTTATTTCCGCTCGCAATAGAAATACCAAAAATGGTGAAAAATATACTTCTGAAATTAGAAAAAATCATGGATGGTATAGTTGTTGTAGAAGATAACGAATTTTTTATTGAAAAATTTGATGGAACGAGAATTCCTTTCTTGCTAGAAGCTGAGGGTGTAAAGAAGATAGCACTTTTATGGCAACTTTTAAGTAACAAGAGAATTACAAATGATACAATACTTTTTTGGGACGAACCAGAAGCTAATGTCAATCCTAAAATGATACCTCTTTTAGTTGATATACTCTTAGAGCTTTCAAGAAATGGAGTTCAAATTTTTCTAGCTACGCATGATTACAATTTTATAAGGTATTTTGACATAAAGAAACAAAAAAACGACACAGTATCTTTTTATAGCTTATATAAAACTGAAAATGGTGTGCAATGCGAAAAACAAGATAAGTATAACTATTTAGATAATAATCCGATAATAGAAGCCAATATACAGCTATTAGATGAAAGTGTTGAGGGGTTTGTATGATTGAAGAAATTCATAGTGAAATGACTTTCGGACGTTTTAGGGAAGATGATTTTTTTGATATTGAAAAATCTGAGCAATTCAAAAAGATTGAAGGCAATGGTTTTAAACCAGTAGAGTTTTTGTTGCTTAGAAAAGTTGGTGATGAAAATTTTCTTGTTTTTGTAGAGGCCAAAAGAAGCTCTGTTGGTATTTTGGGTTATGAAGGTGAAAAAATAGAAAATATAGCTCAGAAATTTAAAGATAGTTTACAATTATTTTCAAATATAATCTGTGGCTACAATGAAAATTCCATATTACCGTCTAACTATAGCGATTTTTTGGCAATCAAGCCTCAAATTGTATTTAGGCTAGTTGTTAAATATATAGATAAAGGAGATAGGTTGCTTGCACAAGATAAATTGGAAAATTTGCTGAAAAAAGAAATGGTACTATGGAATATTGATATTAAGGTCTTTGATGAAGATATTGCGAGAAAAAGAAATCTAGTTATATGAAATACGGAGGTAAATATATGAGTGTAAGATTAGAAACGGAACGATTAGTTATACGAGATTACGAATTAAACGACCTTGAAAACCTGCATAAACTACTTTCAGACAAAGTAAATATGTACTTCCTTGACGACATAATCACAAATACCATAAACGAAACTAAGGAAAATCTGCAAGCAGCAATAAAAAATGAAGATGGACATTACTTTTGCATATGTGATAAACAAACGGGCGAATTCATTGGAAGCATTGGCTATACAATAACTGATATAAACCCATTAGGCAAAGTTGTACATATGGGCTTTTTCATATTGCCAGAGTTCCACGGTAAAGGATACACTGCAGAGGCTGGAAAAACCGCTATAAACTTCGCTTTTAAAGAAGATGGGTGCATTAGAATGACTACAGGCTGTTACAAAGATAATTTGCCAAGTCAAAAAGTTATAGGAAAACTAGATTTTAGAAAAGAAAGTGTCCGTATAAAAGCTCAGTATCATGATGGGGTTATGAAGGATAGGTTAGAATATGCGATAAATAAGGATGAGATAAAAGCAACAAATAAGAATTTGATTGAAGAAGTTATAGATCAAACTAAAAAATCAGCCATTTGTAATAACATTCTTCGTGATTTGCCAGACTGGTTTGGTGTTGAAGAAAGTATTCAGAAATATGTATCTGATGTCAAAGAATTGCCTTTTTATGTTGTTTTTTCTGAAAATCAGCCTGTTGGTTTTATTGCTTTAAAGGCACATAAAAAAACTGCGACAGAAATTTTTGTTATGGGTATCAAATCTGGCTATCACCGCCAAGCCATCGGACAACAGTTAATTCAACATGCCACCCAGTATTGCAAACAAAACTGTCTGGAATTTTTAACAGTTAAAATATTGGATGAAACAAGGAAAGATAACTCTTATGAAAAAACTAGAAAATTCTATTTAGCTAATGGATTTAAACCAATAGAAGTTTTTCCTACACTTTGGAATGAATCTAATCCGTGTTTGTTGATGATAAAAGATGTATCAATGTAAAGGAAGTAATATTCTATGAAAAAGTTGAGATTATATATCTACACTGCACTAACATTCATTATGTTAAGCAGTTGTGTTAATACTACTGAAGAACAGGAAATTCTAGATTTTTCACCATTAGGTTCTTCCCAAGCACAGGAGGCATTCTATGCAACTGAATTATTAGGAAATAATCCGTGGCTTGATTATACAGGTCATATTGAAGTGCTTCCGATATTTGCAAACCCTATACAATGGAATATGGAACAATCAAGATTTAAAACGCCTTTTACATCAGATGCGGAATTAGCTGAAATTATAACAGATGCAGCTTTAGCTATGGGCTGGACTGCTCCAATCAAAGAGATAGAATTTGAAGAATTTGGAGTAGGGCATATAATTGTGAATGGTTGGATTGATGAAAGCACACGTATTGAGTTATGGAGTACTAGATTGGCTTTGAGATTTATTTTTGAAGAAGGTCTTCCGTTAGGGAATGGAATTTATGATAGTAACAGAGAAGAAGCAGAAGAAACTATACAGTATTTGATAACCAGGTTCTCTAATATTCTTGACATGGAAAATCCAACCTCGAGTATAACTCAGCATTACAATTTTGCAGGTGATAAACAGATAGTGCATTCTGTATTTGATGCTGGGAGTGGAGACATAGTTGATGCCATATTAGGATATAATTTTAGTACAATAAACTTTATGGCCAGTTTAGATGAATATGGACAGTCTAAGGGAACACTTTGGATAATTGATGTGAATTTGCCACGATTACATCTATCACAGCCATTAGGCGAGTACCCGATTATCACCTCAGACGAGGCAAGAGCATTGTTGTTAGAAGGTTTTTATATATCTACTATTACAGAAATGCACTGGCCAGGTGAAAAATATGCTCTTGTAGAACTTGTTTACCGTGTTGGTATGCATTATGATACGATTATGCCATATTATCTCTTTCGTATAGAGATACCAGAATATATTTCTGGTCGGCAAATGGGAGAAGCGTGGCCTACGAGACCAGAGGAATTGAAAACCTTTGGCTATTGGTGGGTTCCTGCAATACAGCGGGAGTATTTGCCTTATCCTCAGCTAAGACCTGTTATGTTTAATTAAGCATCTATAGCTAAAGAACCTGAAAAACGTGAATGGTAATTTTTTTGATTCAGTGGTTTTGGATTTAATTGGAAAATAAAGTCAATAACATTTTTGAAGCTCGTTAGCTACATTGAGTTATAAAGCGAGGATAAAAAAGTCATTATTTATATATTGATTTTGTGTTGCTATTTATGTTATAATTAAAATTGAAATGCCAAAAACAATATTTAATTTAAGGAGCAAATGATATGAAAAAAAATAAAATTGTCTTAGGTTACGCCAGAATCATGTTGGTTATTATTGCCGTGTTGCAGGTACATATAGTGACACATGCTGGAGAAAACCCGCCAAGAGATTTCCCATCAATCTTTATCGAAACAGATCCAGAAGTATGGGTAGATAGAGAAACATGGTTTGCAGGTCAAGTAGCTATTTCGAGTCCAAATTCTGACCAAAGTTTTTATGCTGTAGAAGCTGACATAAGAGGACGTGGAAATAGTACATGGATTCACGGTGAAGATAAAAGACCATTGCGTTTTAGATTTCCAGAAGGAGAAGAAAGAAGGATACTTCAATTTGAACACGAAGCTAGGACATGGGTTTTATTATCCAATCATTTTGATTTATCTCTGATGCGTAATTTTTCAATGTATTATCTAGCTTCTTTGCTAGATGGTTTATATTGGACTCCCGTTGTGCAATTCGTTCATCTATATGTAAATGATGAATATATGGGATTATACCTACTTACAGATGAAAGAGATATAGGAGAAGGACGTGCTAGGCTTACCTTAGACGGTGACCCTACTATATCAGAATTTTTCCTAGAAAGAGATAGAAGAGCAAGTCGTGGAGATGCGCGGGCATGGCTGGACTATGTACAAGTTCATGGAGTTACTTATGATATTCGTTTTCCAAATAATGTAAGACGCACCGTAGAACAAGGGAAATATATCTATAACTTCTTATATAATGTAAGTTATGTCATTAGAAGCCGTGATTGGGAAAATATATCGGCTATTTTAGATATTGATTCCTTTGTAGATTTCTATATCGTTCAAGAATTTTCAAGAGACCCAGATGCTGGTTTTTCAAGTATCTTTATGCAAGTGAAATGGGAAGATGAAGAACGTATTCTACATATGGGTCCTGTATGGGACTTTGATATAGCTTTAGGAAATAATCCAGGCTCTAGACCAACAGGAATAAGAACAGCGGA
>Ga0131853_10022367_pt1 | contig 11444 bp, 8 predicted proteins | sample TergutLab28metaG_FD_92764 | JGI IMG/M metagenome (GOLD analysis project Ga0131853, IMG submission 92764) | Labiotermes labralis P1 segment gut microbial communities from Petit-Saut dam, French Guiana - Lab288 P1 (version 2) (version 2) | ecosystem: Host-associated > Arthropoda: Insects >...
GATTGCATAACGAGGAGCTAAATGATTTGTACTCCTCACCCAATATTGTGCGGGTGATAAAATGGAGAAGAATGAGATGGGCTGGGCATGTGGCGCGTATGGGTGAGGAGAGGGGGGTGTATATGGTCTTGGTGGGGAAACCGGAGGGAAAGAGACCACTGGGGAGACCTAGGCATAGATGGGTGGATAATATTAGGATGGATCTCCAGGAGGTGGGTTGTGGGTATATGGACTGGATTGGTCTGGCCCAGGATAGAGACAGGTGGCGGACGCTTGTGAGTGCGGTAATGAATGTTCGGGTTCCGTGAAATGCGGGGAATTTCTTGACTAGCTGCAAACCAGTTAGCTTCTCAAGAAGGACTCTGCACCATGGAGCAAATAAGTAAGTATACAGCACATTACCGATCTGAAACGGGGATCACGAGTTAGACCGTCACTGGTTTAGGAAAGATTTCGATATAAAAATAATACGGCCTGATGGGCGAGCGCAGTCCAAATCATATCGCAAATAAAAGTGCGAACAAATAAAGCGATATAGCGTACAATGCTCTGAAGTAATGAGGTGGTGGTTTATTATATGTTATACCAATGACTATTACTGCATGTTTTAATTGTTATGACCAGGACAGGCGGACATCCCACAATGTCGATCATAATCATAATTACTACTACTACTACTAATGTTGTTGCTACTTATCAAATCGTCCCAGACTACATTACGAATCCACTGATTATAACATTCGTGAATGCAGGTTTGACAGAAATCAGCGTTACTCAGTTTTCACTTCCTTTCCCGTTGCTTATTCGTGCATTATTAGCAATTAGAATGTCCTTTTTTTTTTTTGGACCAAAACTTTAAATTTCAAGAATTTTACAACATGCAACAGCGACGCTACTCACACTGTAGCATCCAACATGAAGTATCAGACAGGCGGTATTAAATTGGGCATGTGCTTTCAGCGACATTGCAAACTAGAACGGAAGGAACCATTAGGACAGACCCTAGACCTCTGTACAATACACCACACCAATTACATAATTTACGTCTCTACGTCCTTAAACAAAAAATAATCAGGTTTTGTGCCCTTTCCATTCACTCACACGAAATCTTTCCATCTACTCACACAGCTTCGTAGCTTCCCTGATAAGGCTTCTAGATGGCACTGCCACTCCAAAGATCGCAAGTACAGGTGTTGCCAGCGTCGCTCTAAACTGCGCGCCACACGATGCGCGTGCGCAGTATCGTAATGCCCCTTGCCAAGCGTAGCAGGATCAGCCCTTGCTATCTTCTCGCACAGTCTCACCACGGAGCATACGATCTTCCCATGCGACTCCACGTCACGCTGCACGACCTGTGGAAGAGACCACAACTTGTCACAAGGTGCACACTAAAGTCTGGAACGAAACGAAGCGTCTACACAGTTTCGATTAAGAAACCTTAAAGAAAGCGACTATATAGGTAGAAGAATGAAACGTCTTTTTGTGCCAAGTAAAGTTATCTTCATCCGCAGTTCATGCGTATAACCAGCAATTACTCTTAGGTTACTAGGCCTGTACCAGTCAGTGATAATATATATAATTCATGTCGGGCTATGAAGAGCTGGCTGGGAGGACGACAGCAGGTTTACGCTAAGCTGCAACCCGAACACACCATCCCACTTACAACGAACACACGTAAACGAAATCAGACACAAATGATGTCTGTGAGGCATTACGTGTTCAGTTAGCAGCGCAGCGTGCTAGCTCAGTTACCCTCCCGACCCGCCTACATACATTTCGCGCATTCTCGTGGTGTGCAAAATAATGCTCAACTACATCTGCTGCCAGCAAGGATTTGTTCTGGTTTAATTCGGACAATTTTCTGGGCCACTTTCCTTACGGGACCTAACTTGCTGATTTCTAGCACGTTCGAGTCGGTGAGATGAGGGGCGGGACATGTCAACACTACGGGAAAATGGGAAATCCACACATTTTGCAGGACGGTCAAAAAAAAAATTCAGAAATTTGGTGTAGACTGGAAAACGAAGTCAAAATTGACCTTCAAGAAACAACTATGTGATTGCTGACGACATTTAACTACTTCAGAACACCGTCCAGTGTGAGGCTAACATTTGGCAAACAACGTAAATTGCGAGCTTCATTTTGTAGACTTTTCATTAATCGTGTTACTTCCTGTCTCGTACTATTATTCCAGTCCATCGGAACTCTAAAACACACCATGCCGATAGGCAATGCTACGTAGTTGCCCAACCTCACAAAACACCATTAAATCTTACAACACTGCAACGCCATGAAAATGAAACACAGAAAAAAAAAAAGGCACGTTATGTAGGATTTTGTTGAAAGCCATAATGGTGATTCTCCCCGTTGTATCCTTTCACCTGGCCGCTGCGTCCAAACAACCATGGCGTCAGTGTATTGCCATATTTGGGTCTACCAATCCCAACTTAGTTTCGACTTTAAGCCACCATTCTATAGCAGTAACACTGCCGCCGTCACCACAATCCCTCTCCCCAGCACCTAATACGAAGAACGACCCACACAATACCTTGCTTTCAATTCAGTTTCCATATTCGGAATGTGACATCAGTCTGGCAGCATTAACCTTGCATCGTCTACAATCTCCAATCGACTGTACAACTGCAGACAGTACCTTGTCGATTATACCATCCGCGTTACAACATTACAACAACGATATTCAACTGACAGTTGGAAAACTAAGTTCAGCCTAAGCTAGCAATAGTTTAGTTTTAGGCACTAAGTATATGTAGTAAAAACACAAACTGAGCTTTCTCAGATACGTCATTGTGAATGTCGCATAACTACTTAAATGCACAGCGGGAACACGGCATCATGGTGAAGAGTTCGGTGCCACCTACTGCAGCCTCTTTTACATACTTTGAAATCCCTTCCCCTGCCATCCTAAGCATAATTCACGTTTTACACGATACAGACATTAACATTTATCAATTAATTTACTCAAGCGATACAAAGACTGTCACTGTTAGTGCCCATATCGTCGCTAGACCCACACTCAGCCTCTCCTTCAGTCCGTACCGGAGGCACGTTCTCCGCAGTTCCAGCGTCCGGCCTGTGCAGTTAACCACTCACCGCAATCAAGTGCTTCGGTTAAAAACGGGCGCTGAACTGCCACTCTCCTCACGTTTCGTAGCGTGTAGAGGTACGAGTTCACCTTTATTTTATGAGCTACAAAATATAAAACACAAAAGTGCACTAAACGCGTCTAACATTGAATTTGCGAGAATTCAGGCTCGCTCGGCGGTATGGAGAAGGCCTTAGCTGCTCTGGGATGCTGGGTGAAGTAGGTTGGTAATTCGTTACCGACGTTTCGGGACAACAAACATATCGATACCGCCTTCAAGGGTAAAGCAGTTCAGCACGACGAGGTTTCTTGGTGTGCCTGATCCCTGAAGAGGTTACATATTTGTCGTCCCGACACGTAAGATACCAACCAGCATCCTACGCTGCGCAACGAAGCAGAACAACGAAGACCTCAGTACTGAATTTACATTTAATACAAAAGTAACATAAATCATTTCTTTGTGGTCGGTGGGTAGTAAGTTTCAACTGCGTAACAAAATATTCTGTAACTCCTGACACACACACACAAAAGTGAATAATCGAAAATAATTGTCGCTTCTTATGACATGACTATAAGCCCACGGGCGCCGTTACCCCTAACCGAAAACAGCAAAATCTGTTGCTTCTTTCGCCAGTTAAAACAGAGCAATGATCTTGTTTCAACATTCTATATGCTGTACCTCACATGAGCAAGCACAATACAGGACAGAAGCAGAGCAGCATGATGTTATAACAGTAGGCGTAATTTCTATGCAAATGACCTGTACATTCACATTTAAACACAGCATCACGTGAAACAAACACGGGAAGGTTACTTGACCTCTGATTCAATTTCAGATTCAGAACATGAATTCCACGAACCCTATGCAAGGCAGATGATAATATGCACACCGCCGGACACCCATCAATTGCGCGATTTCTTAGTAAGCGTCAGGTGAGGTGATGAGATGTCAACTAAGTGTGGGTTACATCCCTTAACGAACCAAGAGAACTCTTTACAGACCAAACTTAAACAAAAGTACAATACCATACTTGTCAAGGGATGCAGCTGGAGTCACCCCTCTTAACCTGACGAAAACCACGACTAATGGCAGAAACAAGCATGATTTGAAGCAATGCAAGGCGGCAAATCAACACCACAGAGCATGGGCGCTTGGGTGATCAAGAAATGCTCAGCTGTTCTTAAGATCCAACAGTATGAAATAATTTGAAATGCCAACTTGATGCAACAAGGTAATTTTATTAATGTATTCTTAGCTTGACATATATCGGGTACCTACGCCCATCATCAGGAGCATTAGATGTTGAGTTGCAGCATATGGTTTTCTGCACCTAGTTTTTGGATGGGTGGTGGTCTTGAGAGCCGCTGCGTAGTTCGTGTGTACGGTGCGGATGGTGCAGGGCTTACTCGGATAATAATTGTAGAGAAACGGTCAAGTGACGGCAAATATGACATCCTTGGAGCTTGTTACGTCACCCTTCAAGGCGCCAAGTTTAACCAGTCCACATAATACGCTCGTATTTGCAACAATGAGAAGAAAAAATGAACAAGGAAAAGATATGGTGTGCAGATGGAGTCAGCATTAATAATACAACCAGGATGTCAAAAACATTTGTATGAGCTGCCGTAGACATCAGCGTCCTGAATGTTAGCATTGGCGTCAAATTAATTAAATATAACACGGTGCGTCATACACTGCGAGGTTCTGGATATATTAAGGCAAGAAACCTAAACATCAAATACGATTGTACGAAGGATTCCGTTCTTCTGGGATATGACGCTGTGTCACTGAGTAATCGATTGGCGACGATTCGAGGCAACGTAATTTCCTCATCTTGTAGCGTCGAAACGTGCAGGAATGTCCAAAATTCTTGGACACTGCGGTCCTTCATGATATGCACAATACGTTGCCTCGAAGCTTCGGAATCTGAACAATCAGTGCCGCGGCGTCATATCTCAGCAAGGAACACCCCAGCCACACCTGCTGCCAAACCCTCTAAACTCGGCGTGGCTATGTGAAGGTCGTACATGTTGATGACGATTCGCGAATTACACAAACGTTTCAAGCACAGCCGGCAACAAACGGAACACCACCTGCCACCAATCGATGCAGGAATTCATGTTGTCTTAAAAACTCATACGAAGCTCTGAAATAACTGTAGCTAATTCAACACTCAGTTCATGACAAGTACAAGCAAAAACTCGACATAACATTTAAAAGTCTCACAAATATGCCTACAGTGGCGCATTTCATCAATTGAGACCATACCCACACTAACGACCGAATACCAGTCATGTTCACAATAAAACAAAGAATTATAGATGTCAGATACCGCCAACAGATTCCAATCTTTGGATTCATTTATTCCTTCTTTGCATACAGGACGTACAAGATTCAAACGAGAAGGTTTGTGTATCTGTCTGCTGTCCACCCACACGTTTGATCTGCGACACCTACCTGCAACATATACTGACGAAGTACACCAAGATGTGTGCAGCAGGCTACACCCGACGCGGCAACGTACCGGAACAATACCGCATTATCAATAACGTATATGAGTGTCAAACAGATCATCAATTATCTGAAGGGAGGAAGAAATAAATACAAACAGATTCGGGAATGACTCATGATGTCTAACTTCTTGTTCAAAATATTACAAGTAAGCTCTGTTACTCTCCATCATTCATTGGGTAGTCTGTCTTCTGACAGGTACACAGACTCTTCTTTCTCTAGAAAAGTGAGAATTAGTGCCTTCTCTTGCAAATTCCTGTATTTTCTCTTTAAAAAGGTCAGGTCATCCAGCAGCTGCTTATGCCCTCTTCGTCTTCTAGAAGGCAGTTCCTACACAATGCGTGATAATCCGCTTACACCTCCCTCGTTTTATTGTATGTAAGATGTTCTTTCTTCCTTGACTCTACGTAACCCTTCTTCATTTTCACTCTATTACAATGTTGGTTTAATTTATATTTATGAACAACGGTACTGCTGGCATGCACAGTTGGTATAAGTATACGTACAATTTGTCGAATATAAACTCAAAGCATCGAATCGCCGCCATGTTTGTTGGCTGCTGACGTACGAGCGACATTTTACACATGACCACACGAGAGCTCACGACTCATCTCCGCACCAAAATTTACATTTCCAGTTGCAAAGGTTCACCAGTTATCGCCACCAAACCGACAGATGAAAAAAACATTTTGCAAGGCCATCATTTTCCGCGCTATAAACGAAGTAAGACAAGAAGAGTGGCATATTCGGCCACAACTACAAGCAAGTGTCGCTGGTGTGTCTTACAGCTCACAATCTGGACAGCCGCCATGTTGTTACTGTCTGCAGGAAATCAGATAGTGAAACGTTAAGGTATGTTCCCATGATTTACAGTTCATATCACGTTTCGTAAAAATCCGTCATTTGGTTCAAAACTTGAAACTGGACAACAGACACGTGCGCGCGCACACACACACACAAACACACACCTAATGGTGATGTCATGAGCCCACGCTTTATGGAAGGAAAGCAGACTTCAAAAGCTTCTGCTTTAAAAACTGGCAACGCGGACATACAAACATCTGTTTACAATTTCTCAACATCTAGGCAAAGGGCTTATGGCGACGACACAATGTGGCAACACAAGCGGTCAATTAACTGAGAGCAACTATCGGTTTCTCAAGAACCAAAGTTCCATGCAGTTAAATCGTGGGACATTTATCGACACAGTACATAATAAACAAACAGTTCAGTCGCAGTGTAACCATTTCTGCAGCAACAAACTTGCAGGTGAAATAAACGAACAGCAAGAACTCCATATTATGGAAAAGTGTTGTCCAGACGCCTTTGGAAAAATGTCAACTCCAGTATTCACACCCTCCACCCCCCTACAATCGGTCTACCGCAGCTACACAAAAGCCATTTTACGTTGCCTGAAGTATGTACAGCAAAATGTTCCTGAAGGTAAGCACTACAAATGAGGAAGTAGTTAGTTGTCATGACTCGGCAAAAGACCTATGTTTCAGAACCACGGGACGGATCATAACAAAACCCAGACTATTGTCCCTGCGTCTTGAATGCTGGAACAATACTCGAAAACAAGTCAAAGAATCGATTCGACAAAAGTTTTCAGCTCCTACGTCATAATACTCCCCAACCCCCACCACCACACATATTCGCTGTAGTTTTTCGTGAAGGGAACGAACACAAACCACAACGGCGGCTTCTTTCCCACCCACAAATTTACGTTTCACTGTCATCAATTCCACACTACTTCCTTGATGTCTTTCCTCAGTAATAGCAACTAGTTCTACCCACAAAACTCAGGACGTACGAACACCTTCCTTGAACCTAACACAGATGCACAGCGAGCCTCTAAAACACCGTACATGGTTCATATTGCAGATGAGCAGTTATCAGTGATTTTTCTGCCGCGACACACTTTAAAGCGAACAAAAAGAAATTTAATGTAACAGACATACATAGGCGTAAATAAATCACTTTTATTATTAAAATCTGTCATACATATATTTGACAGATGAATTATGATTACTATGAACAGTACGTATTCTTTGAGCGAATTTCATCAATTGTAGGTGGGAGACCGACATAACTCACAAGCTTCGTGCACGGTCAAAATTCTCCTGACGCACCAAGCAACTGCTCGCGACACATAACTGCAGAAGCGCTGATCTAGACAGTGGACAAGACCAAAGGGATACAAAAGACTTCCACGATGATCAATAATGCTTCGAATTCTTCACTACTGATAGCAACAAGTGAAATCGGAAACTACAAATTAACGTTGCTCAACAATACACACAAAACAACCACAGACCTTGCTTCAAAACACAAACAATTATTTTCAGAAACACTTCCACATCAATAAATTATAAATTCTGACTAGGAACGCACAAATCCCGGGTGCCAGGTCGCCCTGGCCATTAAATTTGTGTACGGTGGCTCCTAATATTTGTGAGTCCTTCGTATGGAACTTGTTTCATGTCACCTTTCCACCTAGAATTTCGAGGTGGCTCCTACTTTTTTTTTTTTGGAAAATCTGTGCACCCCTGTTCAGTGAGGCGAAATCATTAGCAGACAGTTTTAGTACGGGGTTTTTACGCTGGTACTGACTTCATCCTCATAAATATTTCTGAAAACTCCTTATCACAATAAAACTAACTTCTGATGTTGTTAAAGACACTTCTACACCACTCTCGCTTGTAAAAACTCCCAATGTAACAATTCAGAAGAAGAAAATTACCTTCCCTCAAAATTCGATTTCAAAGCCGGCGACATGCCGCGTCGACATAATTAGAATTCGACCCACAGCTGAGTTGACGTAACAATGAATCACAATTATAAATGCTGTTCATTACAGCCAGATTTTCAGACGCTCCTATGTTATCTCGAGGAAGAAATCTCCACAGCATACACTATGCGTTTCATTCTTCTCTTTAATTCGTTGGGAAGAAGGGACAATGCATGTGGTCCACCGAGAAGTGACTCATAGCCCGTAGGAGGGATAGCGGCAAGACGATCCCCACAGGGATTTGGAAATACAGACTCAGACACAGTACGCCCCATACGTGAATACAACAAAATGTTCTTTGTCATATAGGGCTGGTATTCTAGAACAGTGCTTTGCAAACATTTTTTCTCGCGTACCACTGTCACAATACAAAACACGTACGCGTAAAGCTAGGCACTGCTAATATTAATGTCTACTTGCAGGATAATGGCCTTCCGGGATGTTTCGCTCGTTGGCCAGCTTTAGGTCTTCAAACCTACCAACCAGTGAAACAACAAAGTCGTGGAAACCTCAAATTACGCAGCTGCTACTTTTCTCATTCAACGCCATTAGACGACCGAGCAGTCTGTGTTCACATTCGAACAACGAAGCAGTAGACCTGTCTCTATACACACTTCGCAACAGTTTTTCCCTACACTGCTACACATTTAAAGCAATTTCAAAGGCGCAATTGAAATTTCTAAAAAGGTAAAGTGATCCCGTTACAAGCCCGGTGTGGCCCAGAGGGTGGGTAGAGGTATAGCTCTACTCTTTCATGACCGCGGCATTAGAAGGGTGTGAGTGGTCAGCAGCACGCCCCGGCCGCACTTTACCCCCGGGAAAGACCCGGTACCCATTTTACAGGAGGCTGGCTGGGCCTCCAGGGCCGGTCTGGACGGGCGGCAAATCTCGTCTCCACCGGTATTCGATCCCGGACCGTCCAGCCCGTAGTCAGTCGCTATACCGACTGAGCTACCGGGCCCACAATTAAAGTTTCTAGTTTCTAATCACTGGAAAATAAAATTCCTAAATTTCTTCGCCTACCACCAGGCGACCGTCCGAGGTTCGATTGTAGAACCCTGATGAATGTGAGGTTCATCTTTTTCTGAATAATATAAATTATCATATCAAAACCACTGACTCCTGAATGTGTCTATCACCAAAATAATCATCGTACTCTTGCTACACTGGAGGTCACCAGCGACACGAGTTTGACAGCCGCACTGCAGGAAGCCACTCTGACGACAGACAGCGACACATTAATATAGTGCCCCCCCCTGGTTTCTTATGTCCGTTCACCCAGCTGCAGTCGGTTAGATTCAGTTAGTTGTGAGCCGCCATACTTTTCAAAATCTTGTAAGACGCCGTTCGCGGTAAGCCTCATGTGCATAAAAACACTGTTTTTCATAAGCAACTCTCGCGCAAGCCGCAACAGAGACGTGCAAGAGGCGCGTTATGGACGCCCCTGGCGTGTACAAATAGGACGATCAAATGATGGAAGCAAGATGGGCGGACCCTGCCGTGCGCATGAAGGACTACAGAACATACTCGGAAAATCTGATCTGAAGAGAACACCTAGCAGACCCAGGAATACATGGCAGAAAAATATTCAAGTGGATCTTGAAATAGGAAATGAAATGGCCTGAATTCACATGGCTCAGAACATGGGCCAGCGACGTTCTTCTGTATGGAAGGTACTGCATGTTAGGGTTTCAAACAAGAAGGAATAATTTCTTTGCCAGCTGAGAGGCCATTACGTTTCCAAGAACTGTGCTCCATGCGGTTCGTTATATTGCTGGTCACCGTTACAGATCGAGAGCAGTAGGAAAATACGGTACGGTAAAGAAGCAAAATAAACAAACTTTTCCCTTCTCCCACTAGGACTCAAATCCGTAACCACAGAGTAGGAAGCGACGACAATTACAGCTGCACCCGGACATGACGTCTCGAAACACACAGTGATAACTCACATTGTCTGTAGACAGGCAGGGTACATAAGGAGGCCTAATTGTTCCAAAAGTGAAAGAGAAAATGCAGACGAATTAAACTTGATCATTCATTTTAATCGCACTGGAAACAATGCTGAATGTATGCGATTTACTTCACGATGCACGACAAACCACACAACACCAATTACAACGCTCTGTGCACTCACTCACCATCTGGTCTGACTACACAATTTTTCTAAAGTTACAATACAATTGGTTAATAAGAAATGCTTAAGGCCATCCTGCCGCAAACCGGTCGAATCTGCTTCGTTGTACCGCCACTGAGAAACACGAATCCATACTCTTTAATTTCATCGACATTACACACCAGTAAAAGTACGATATAATGCCAAAACCATATCGTCTTCTATCATTTCCATTTCATTTTTGAACGAATCGCTGAGCAATTCACTTGAATGATGATGGTGGTGGTGGTGATGCCGGACGATGAACTCCTTACCAAATGCAACCGTAACAAGCGAGCAACAAGCCAACTGTCGGACCTTAATATATGAGCACCTTCGAACGATGCAAGTTGGGCATTAGCAGAGTGGTTACTGTCACAGGAAAATCGGACTACTCGTGGGGGGAGGGGAATGGCCGATTGCAGCCTTCTCTACCACAATCACGAATGGATTTCCCGAACAAGGCCCACTGCATTACAAAATTTGGTGCCACTCCAGCGGTCACCGATTTTCCATGACCAAAGTACTGCGGTGGACAAAAAAGTTTCCTTCAAACTAAACATTCAAATGCTGTCTTCAGACGTTCTTCCGACGTTGTATTACGTGGGTGCCTTCCAGCACATGTCCGGCGTTTGAGGATGGACACGACATGCACGGTAACGGCTAATATACTTAATAAATTCTCGTGAAGAGCTGACAATGGATGGCTGTCCTACTTTGTAACTGTGCACAGTACAAGCCTTGACCGCACATAAGTTGGAGGCTTACTTACTTACTCCGTGGTGCAGAGTCCTTCTTGAGAAGCTAACTGGTTTGCAGCTAGTCAAGAAATTCCCCGCATTTCACGGAACCCGAAGGTTCATTACCGCACTCACAAGCGTCCGCC
>Ga0131853_10022370_pt1 | contig 11442 bp, 7 predicted proteins | sample TergutLab28metaG_FD_92764 | JGI IMG/M metagenome (GOLD analysis project Ga0131853, IMG submission 92764) | Labiotermes labralis P1 segment gut microbial communities from Petit-Saut dam, French Guiana - Lab288 P1 (version 2) (version 2) | ecosystem: Host-associated > Arthropoda: Insects >...
CCATATTGGGCACTGCACACATACTTCGGAAAGTGCTAATGTAAAAGTACAATAGATTCAACACTGAAACTAACGATATAAGCACCATGAATAGTAACAACAGAATAGCTGCAACACTGTATTTCCTAGGGACATATTTTGTTTCAGAAATATAAGTATAAATACCCTGCATAAAGAAGATGATGATTATGATATATTTAACTGCAAATGGGCTGTCGCCCGGTGGCAGTGGTTGTTATGCATGTACATAAATATGAAATAAGAAGTACATAAATATGAAACGAGGATTAATTAACCGATAACATAAATTTGTGACGCGTTCGCGTAACCACTGTCTCTGTGGAAAAGCAAAGAGTGTTACATATGCTGAATGTGTGTCTGAAGCCTTACTTATCCAGCATGCAGAGCACATGCGCCATATTGTACAGTCTTTAAAGTGTTACATTAACTGACAAACACAAGAATACAGATAAAATATGTTGGCCCAGAACTGCACAAGAGATAACGTCATCTAAGGTATTATACTGCTGTGTGGCCCGTCCGGATCTACCATATTTTTCCTCTTTATCTCACAAACGGCACGATTTTCGGAGGGAAAAAATGCTATTGAACGTAAAAATGTATGTTTTGATTTTCTCTACATCTTTGCCTGACATGTTTGTAATTCTAAGGAGAATCCGGTGACATTCTGTCAAAAGTGTAAATTGGTCTTGACATTAAGTACTAGTCAGCACTGTCAGATTTTAATGAAACTTGAATTTCCTGGACAGATTCTGGAAAGAGTCCTCAAATATTGAATTTTAAGAAAATCAGTCCAGTGGGAAGTGAGTTCCATGCATACGGACGGACGGACAGACGTGGAAAGCATTTAGTGGCTTGCAAAATTTTGTAAACTCGCCTAAAATGACAGTTGAATAATAAGAGACCATCTTGATGTCACAATTTATTATGTTTTATTTCACTTATTTTGTGCTCAACATGTTTCGGACATTAGTATATCCATCATCAGGAGCCAGCGACTTTTGTATTGTATCACCACATTGGTAGTGTGTTCTTGTTTCGATGTGTGTTGGAGTTTCGGTGTGACTGGGTTCAGCCTGCTACACGGATACCACCTCAACCCAGCCACAACGAAACTCCAACACACATCGAAACAAGAACACACACCAATGTGGTGATACATTAGAAAAGTCGCCGGCTCCTGGTGATGGATGTATTAATGTCCGAAACATGTTGAGCATAGAAGAAATTAAATAAAACCTAATAACTAGTGACATCAAGTTGGTCTCTTATTCTTCAACTATCAAAATGATGCACGGTCCAATATATATAAGATCGCCTAAAATAATCACACATTATCGATAAGAGGAAAATATAGTCGAATTTATTCAAATTTTTTTATGCCTCACAAAAACACGTAGACCTTAATGTTTGTTGTTTTGTGATATATTTTTCGCTTACCTTCTGTTGGCATCCTCAGAACAAATATAAAAGTGCATAGCAAGCAATGAAGGCATGCATGGGGAATAGATGTATAAACCTTCGCATTATTAACATCAGCTCTAGCTTGATGTAGTTGGTCACTGCGAATCCCCGTAATTTGAAGTCATTAACAAATCCATACCTGACGTACGGAATTCCAAAAGCTTTTCTCAAAACAAATATCGAAGATTTTGATGACGACGAGGGTTATCATCATCCGTGACGTACCCAGGAATTTTGTTCGGGAGGCGGGGGTGTTGAACACATTCAGTTAGGACAGAGGACAGAGAGAACGGGGATCTGGGGGCGGTAGCCCCCTAGTCAGGTGTTCTGGAGGCACCTGTAATTTGGTACAAGAAACTTCATTTCATATATTAAAATTTTCTTAATTTTTGGTACTTTAAGACTATTTATGATGACAACCAATTTATTTGTCATTGCTAATGTACAACAATTGCGAACCGGCGGTAGTTTTAGAATTTTACTGCCTTTTTTCTGAACATCTTTGGGTGCTGGCGTCCTAAATCCAGCAATTTTTAAGTTTTCACAATCGGATTGAGTTTGGCACGATTTTGGAGGGCCTTCGGAATTTCGGGGGGGGGGTTGAACCTCCCAACCCCCCTCGGTACGCCACTGATCATCATATTACCCTTTCTTTCATTTCAGCTACACCTTATATACATATATATATATATATATATGTGTGTGTGTGTGTGTGTGTGTGTCTGCTGTGTGGTGTGTGTGTCTGTGTGTGTGTGTGTATGTGCCTGCTGTGTGGTGTGTGTCTGTGTGTGTGTGTGTGGTGTGTGGTGTGTGTGTGTGTGTGTGGTGTTTGTGTGTGTGTGTGTGTGGTGTGTGTGTGTGTGTTTAGGAAACGTAAGTACAACTCATTATTTCGTGGAATCTTTAAGGATGCTTCTCAACTAGCAACGTCGTTTGGCAGGAAAAGGTAGTACGACACAAATGTTCAAGATTTATACAGTCTTTTTCTCCGCATGAAGCGTTTTCAATTCATAATTCATCATCTGTGTGGTCTGAAAGGAAGGCGAAGCGTCATTGACCAAGTCGGCCAGACAAAAGAGCTATTGTGACTGCAGTCACGTATATTGTGACTGTAGTCACGTATATTGCTAACACTTTGTGCTGGCGATTATGCCGACAACAAAGGCTACATTCACTGCGTCTCATTCTTTATATATCCTGTTGATGGCGTCTGATTCTGAAAGCGTCCAGATCAGAGGACATACAGACTATAATACGCCATCATCTGCCTAGTGGCAGGACAAAAGACCTGTTACGGACAGTTCGTCATCACAGCGAGACATTATGAGGCTCCGGAAGATATAAAAACCCACCCTAGAGGCTTTAATAGTGACCACAGGACTCCATCACGGGAAGCGAGCGATTAACAATTGGTGTGATTGTGTCACACTTCGACACACAAAATTGGTAGGACAACGGTCATATTGAGTTGAAGTTCCAATTTATGCCTTTTTCAAATGAAGCCAACTAGGTGCACAATGATTCTTAGTGTATTTATTTCAACTTCTGTACATGTTTCGGGCAATTATGTACCCATCATCAGGAGAACTTAACTGTATCTATACGACACTGGTATTTTTCATTCTGTATGGGTGGCTGTCTGGTGTGCTGCAGCAGACCAGACAGCCACCCATACAAAGTGAAAAATACCAGTGCCGTATAGATATAGTAAGTTTTCCTGATGATGGGCACATATTTTCCCGAAACATGTAGAGAATTGAAATAAATACACTAAGAAGTATCGTGCACCTATTTGGCTTCATTTGAAAAAAGATTATACAGGGATGCACGGTGAACCAAACATTAAAAAAACAATTTAGGCTCCCCCTTTTTTTCGTACTATTTCGCAATTTGTCTTTGTTGTAGAGTGTAGACATCTCCACTCTACTTTAAATTAAACCGAACACAATTCATGAAGCTAAATGTGGACAATTCCACCTTACAGACACTAAGAAGAGTCGTGTCTGTAAATTCGTACACCAACTTTACCTCAATTACACAGCATTTACACAACAGCTCTACGTGTATTTCTGTTGCTGTCCACGGTAGGTTAATTATGTGACACAGTCTTTATCGTTGCACCGTGCATTTTGTAGAGTCATTTAATTAGCACATCAAACCAATGCACATACATAAAATTTCACATTAAAACACCTAAAATCGCTCCAACATGTTTCGATCCTAAGATCATCTTCAGGGAGCTATACTGTTCCTTGCTAAAGTCACATTTTTAAAAAAACATCGAGACATGTTGGAGCGATTTTAGGTGTTTTAATGTGAAATTTTATGTATGTGCATTGGTTGGTGTGCTAATTATATGTGATACAGTGTTTTAAGGTTACGGTAATGCAAGGTGAATATATCGTATGTTACAGTATGCAGAAAGGTGCATATTTAAATAATAATCCTATACAAGCTATAACTTACTCAAGACTATAAACTTGTTGTGAGCTGTCAACAGGAAATAACATCTTCGACGTAATCATATTAATGAGAGAAAATGGAAAGGTAAGCTTTGACCCTGTCGGTCCCAGTGACCGCGCGGTCTAAGGCGTAGGTTTGTGTGTTGTCATGTAGAGGTCACTGCGACGTGCTGATCACTCGTCCAGAGAAGTCCTACCGATTGATGCGTCGTTCTGTGTGATCTAGAAACCTCGTGAATGAGGAGGCCATGGCCCACTGGGGGCTGCTTCGCCCAAAAAAAAGTTCACCTAGAACAGGCCACGAAGGCCCAGGGGAGGAGTAAGTTATAGCTCTACTCTTTCTTTAACCTCGGCGCTAGATGGGGGTAGGTGGTCAACGCCACGCCCTGGCCGTTTCACCCCCGGGAAAGGGCCGGTACCCACTGTAAAGAAGGCTGGGTGGGCCGAATGGGCCTGTCCCGAAGGGTGAGGAAAATTTTACAACTCACCGGAATTCGATCCTCTGACTGTCCATGTCGTTGCGAGTCACTATACCGACTGAGCCATCTCGGCCCACCACATATACGAGCACTCACGCTAATTCACGCTTGGTTTCAAAGCAAACCGTCTTCCAGCGCGGATTTGTGCACAACGAAGTTAATTTCACGCTACGAAAATGATGCGTCCAATTATTCAGTGAAAGCGAAAAATTCGATTAAACGCGGTCAGCCAAGCACGCTGCAGTACCGCCTGAATAATTGGCAGTAATGTTGAAAAAGCTAATCACTAGTTATATTCATTTTTTTTTTTTAATGTTTAGTTTTAAAACCATCTCAGTTTGTTTCATCCAACATACTCGACAGTCTACATTTTCCATGGCAATAAACCCACTAGATTTCTTCCTCCCCCCTCTTAAATTCTGCCCCCTTCGTCTCAACCAATTACATATTCATAAAAAAAATACTGGAGCGCATTCATGATTTTATTGTTTATTTATTTTCAATTCCCACGGCTGCGTTCTATCATCCCCATTCGTGATTCAACTCTCAGTTTCTTCAACGAAGAAGCTCTGAACGTGACCTTTTCATGAAGGTCTTCTCTGCTTTGGCCCAGGGTTTACTGTGTTTTGTGAAGCAGAGCTAGTTCGCGGGTGCTGTAATTAGGAAGTCAGATCACGTATTGGCAAGCACACCCCAGGCGAAAATAACGTCTTCTGAAACCCAGAAAAGGCAAGTAGAAAAACTTGTGTTAAAGTTAATAAAATTAAGCGGTACATTGTGCGTAGTCCTCTCCCTCCGATTATAGTATCTGTAACTCGATTAAAGCCACAAATCTCTTAATGTACCTTTGGAAATGTCTGTTCGCCGAACTATTCGGGGGAAAAAAACTGAATCAGAACAATGGCTCGCTACTCTCGCGGTAATGGAAGTATAGACATGACCGATTTGCATTTCAAACACGTTCAGTATGAAATCACACTCACGGAAGGGAAAAAGGGGGAATTAGCTTTAAATAAACAGGTAGATCTGACGCGGATCGTCCTGCTGGAGGCTGGTTTCCATTTACTCTACACCCAAGTTCAAAGGTTAGCTCTCGGCTTTGCTTTGGTACAGTCGCCACACAAAGGATTATAAAGTTTGTTTACCTACTTATTTCCTGCAGAATTTCACAGTTATTAACCCGAAGGCGAAAACACAAATTCTAAAGAAACAACAGCCCCTTTGAAAAAGGATTTTTCTAAAATATTATATACAGGGGTGCTGATAAGTCCTTAGCCCGACCAGGAAGGAAACAAACTAATGTTTCTGTCAGAATTGCGTGAATTTTCTTCGGCGCCTTGCCTTGCAGAAAGAAAAAAGCTTGATGACAGCTCGCGTCTCGATGTTGTTGAAATCGCGCGCGTCCCTGACATGCTTCCGAGCTTGTTTCCTCCCTGGTCGGGCTAAGGACTTATCAGCACACCAGTTACTGGTCCAGGATTATACATTTTACAGCCTGTTATTAATAATGATTTTCCTGAAACCCCTACACTATTTTACATAAGTCTTTGAAATTTTAACATACAATATTTGTAACTGTATTCAGCATCACCAACAACGCAAAAATGTACGTGGCGACCTACAGAAGGCTGCGTGAATTCAGGCTTCTACTGCGTCGTAAATGAGATCTTCGCTCTTCTGGGACGTTACGCAGCGTAGTTTTTCACCGGCGTGTATGGACAGCCTTACGGTCCCCATCTCCAGAGGTCAAGCACTGCAAGAACAATGCCGCGAATAGCCAAGCCAAGCCAAAGTGTTAACTTGGGGAAGCGCAAGTCGACGTCCCCCTGTCTGTTAGCCATTCCTGCGTTTGAACGTATTGCTTGGCTCTGTAACAGACACCTAATCTCTAACAGGGGAATATGCTTACGCTAACGATTTGGAAGTCAGGCTGAGGGCCTTGACTTATTATGCCAAATGCTAGGGTCTAGGTTGCCCTGGACTAAGTATGGGAGGGATAAACTTTGGTTGGTTGGCTGTCTGGGTTCCGAGCCCAGACTGGCTCTGTCGCAAACTGGAGTTATGCGACGTTTGTCAGACGCTTAGGTGAAGCCGCCGCGGCTGGGGGAGGGGATTATTGGCCGTGCCCCGGCTTTGCATCGAATACCCTGGCATTTGCCTTACAACTGTGGAAAATCACGGAAAACCGAAGGGCGCTCGGCTGATCAGCGCCGAACGCGATTCGTTTAGTCGACTTGGCCATAACGGGCGATGGCCTCGACTGGCCTGCTGTCCCCTGCCGCCCTTGTCTTTCGCGTCAGGTGACGGGGCTAACCCTCGGTAAGCTAAGGTATCTGCCGAGTTGCCGTACTAGGGGCTTCCCCACATCAGCTAACTTTGAGTCAAAGCTCTTGGTCAGGGCTCTGATATGGTCGGCAAACAGCGGAACGCCAAGGTTCTCGTGTATATGCCTGTTACTTACGTACCCAAGGGGCACCAGTAGCGAGGCGAAGACACTCGGATTGTAACACCTGTAACCTCCGGATATGCGAGCGGGCAGCGGACTCCACGCGGGGCAAGCACAGTCCATCAGTGGCCGGATGAGTTGCTTATATAGTAGGACTCCGTTCCTGATGGATAGACCACTCTTCCTATTCAGGAGGGGGCCCAGCATACCCATCCTTCGAGCAGTCCTCTTCCTGACCTGGTCGATGTGAGGCGACCAGGCGAGTCGTGTGTCCAGGGTCACCCCCAGATAACGAGTTGTGTCGACCCATTCGATTGGTTCCCCGAAGAGTGTTACTAGTCGGGGCTGTATAACGCGCCGTCCGGCACGCGCGAAGATTATCGCGGTGCTCTTACATACATTGATGGAGATTCTCCATTCACTCAACCACCTTTGAAGGTCGTTGAGATATGACTCCAGGTAGCTGACAAGCAGCGTCGACTTGCGGAACGTGGCTATGATGACTGTGTCGTCCGCGTAGAGGGTTAACTCGACGTGGTGTGAGGGTGGGGTCATATAGGTGACATAGAGACTGAAGAGGACAGGGGAGATCAATCCCCCCTGAGCTATCCCAGCCCGCATGCCTCGACGAAATGACGTGGTCGTCTGGAAGGACGCTCTGAACGTCCGATCCCTGAGGTAGGATGAGATTGTATGGACTACGTAAGACGGGAAGTTGAGTAGCGTTAGCTTGTAGAGGAGGCCATCGATCCAGACGGTATCGAAGGCTTTGGCCACGTCGAGGAAATTTGCGCCAGTGAACCTTATTTCGCCGAAATTCCTGGTTATTCTTTCAACGAGTCGTGCCAGCTGCAAGGACGTGCTATGTCTGGGTCTGAACCCAAACTGCTCGTCTCGCAGCAGTCCGCATTCGTTCACTACATGTAAGATCCTAGCTAGTAGGATCTTTTCAAATAATTTACCAATCGTGTCCAAGAGACTAATGGGCCGATAGGAAGAGGGCAGTGCTGGATCCTTCCCCGGTTTAAGGATATAGATCACTCGGGCGTGCTTCCACGTTTTGGGAAAGTGATGGGTACGGAGAATCACGTTGAAGATACGGGCGAGGAGGGAAACCGCTCGCTTGGGAAGGTGCTTCAATGTTCTCTTCAGTATATCATTCGGGCCCGGAGCCTGGCTGACCTTGATAACCATGATGGCTTCGTGAACCTCGTCAGGATGTTTGACTGGTGTTCGCTGGCAGGGCTTAAGAAGTAAGACCTCAGCGCCACGTCAACCGTCTAAATAACTGCCGGGACCGAAGGATCGGTCACCGGCTGAAACTGAGCCTCCAGATTGTCTGCAAGTGCTTCGGCTTTCTCAGAGTCTGAGAGAGCGATTCCCCCTGAGGCGATCAGGGGTGGGTGTGTGGAGTAGGAAATCTCATCACCCGCTTTGTCATCCTCCACAGCGATTGGTCTTCAGGATCGAGGGATTCGAGTGTAGCCCTCCACTGGTCGTTTCTCCACTCGTTGAGCCGGCGGGTCACCGACCTCTGCAGGCGGTTGACCTCGACCTTCAGAGCGGGGTCCCTGGTGATCTCCCACTGCATCCGCAGCCGGTTTTTCAGGCGTATCAATGCCGCGAATACTCAGGAACGCAGCCATATATATGGAATGGTGTGGGTAGTGATTGGTTCTCAGGGAACGTGACGCGAGTCAATAGCGTAAGTGGTGCGTGCAGGACTCGGAAGGGGAAAATGGGCGAAGAAATTTAATGTGCACAACGAAAATAGAAGACGAATACCAACCGGGGAATGCCACACCTAACCTAATGGCCAAAAATTATATTATGATTTCATTTCTAAGCGCGTTTGTAAGAAATGTGAAAGGCGACTATTAGTTTCGTCATGTCTATCAGTCCGCCTGCCCTCACGGAATAACTCTTCTCCCAATGGACGAATTTTCATGAAACTTGAGTTGAGGATTTTTCGAAAATCTGTCAAGAAATTTAAACTCTATTAAAGTAAGCCAATAAAGGGAACTTTACATAAACACCCATGTTATTATTATTATTATTATTATTTCTTGTTGGGCTGCGCCCCAAAGTGGGTCATGAACTCATTCTTGAGGTTTCTCGACCACACACAACGAAACACCACAGTTGGTATGACCCCTGGACGAGTGATCAGCCCCTCGCAGAGACCTCTACTTGGCAACACACAGCACTCATAACAGAAAACATCCCTGCCACCGGCGGGATACGAACCCACAATCTCAGCACTTGAGCGGCCGCAGACCGACACCTTAGACCGTGCGGCCAACGGTTCCGTTTGAACACCCATGAACATTTATAATATGTCGCTCATATCTTCTTAGAACAAGAAATGTTTCACACAAATGTAGTAGAGAAAATCAAAAGACACTTTTGATTTTCAATAAGCCTTTCCCCGAATATCGTACCATTTATGAGATTATGTGGAAAAATATTGTACAGCCGGACAGGCCACAGATGACAATGTAATACAGCGCATGCGCACTGCATGCTGGATAACTAATGCCATAGATACACACTCAGAATATGTCACACTCAGTACTTTCTCCACGGCGACAATGGTTAGGTGAACTGCCTCCAAGTTACGTCACAAGTACACTGCCTGTCTGTTTATGTTATAATGTAAAACAGATAAATGTCAATCTTATGCGTATTGGACCGTGCATCATCTTGATATTGAATAAAGGTGGACCAACTTTGATGACACTTGCTTTATTATGTCAATTTACTGCTCAACATGTTTCGGATGTTAATACATCCATCTTCAGGAGCTTTCGACTACTTGGTGCGTTATTGTGTAGGCTGTATTGTGCTGACTTGAGGCGTGTTGGTGTTGTGTAGCGGGATTGGCTGTTGGTGATTTGGTATCCGAGTGCAGACTGAACCACTACATAATAAAGCAAGTGTCATCAAAGTTGGTCCACCTTTATTCAAAGATAAATGTCAAATTGACAATTTTTCTTCTGAATTTTACAAACCCAGTCCGTGATTTGAACTACACACCTTGGCCTGATAAATTTATTCAATAAATTTTAACTGTATGGTAACAGAACACATTTTTCAATTTTTCGAGGACTGCTAAATAAACAGACGCGGTTTGTGAATGTAATGAATATAACATGAAACACAAAGTTTTCACGCAGTAAAGCCCTTCCTAATTTCCAAGCCAACGTCAGCATTAGGGGAAAGAACCAGGCAAGGAGATCCTGGGACTCACCAACTGCCTGTAATATTTCCATAATATAGGTATTTTGAGGGGGTCGGTAAGCCCCGGCAGAATAATCCCGCAATCACACATTTTTATCTCACCAGATACTGGAAAAGTAGCTTTCGATCAGTATCGATTTCCAGGGTTTTGGTCTCGTATAAAAGTAACTTGCTAGCCAATTCAATTCCTTCAATTGACAGGACAGTCCAGCTTGCATTCAGTCTCGTCCCAGGGGTATGGTTCAGTATTCGACATGTCTGCAGACACATTCGTTTCAAAATGTTTGTCTTTCACAGGAGTTAAGTGGTCGCGTTCCAAACCTGTTCTGTCGTTCGGCATCTCTACTTTAGTATACCTTAACGTGCGTCACTTTATATTAACTGATTTGTTTGTTTGTTTGTTGCTTAAAACAATTTATCAACTAGCAGTCTGGAATAGTATTTAAAGCTTAGCTTATATATTCGTAGATTACAACCAATAAGATGCAACGTTTCAAAATTTCTTGTTTCTGTAAGACGCTCTACATATTTCAGACAGATTTTCCGTCCATCATCAGGAGCTCAAAACTGCACACAGAAACCGTACGTCTATGTAGCGGATTTTCCAAGTTTCACACAGAATTTCACATTGACGCGTAGCTCTAAGTTAACACTTAACATGATTCTGACGGAGAACAAGAACATGAACCACTTCAAGCAATGGCTACTGCCAGACTGTTTGTCGCACAACCTTGAAATTGTAACCGTGAATGGAGGGGAGAGCACAAGCCAATAACACACACAACTCGCTGTTGCCAAGTTTCCAAGGAAGCGAAAAAAAATAAGTCCTGTTATTTTATAGCCACAACACGTACAGCCTCAGGTATTTGTCAGACCAATACTGCTACCTGCTGCAAGTCTGGCCAGGTTAGAAGCAGGTAGCAGTAACGGTCTGACAAATACCTGACGCTGTATATGAACGTTTGAGCTCCTGATGATGGAAGGAAAAACCGTCCGAAACATGTACAGCGTCTTACAGAAATATATAAATTGTGAAACTTATGCGTATTGGACCGTACATCATCTTGATATTTGAATAAAGGTAGGCCAACTAGATGACACTTGCTTTATTATCTACTGCTCAACATGTTTCAGACGTTTATACGTACATCTTCAGGATCTTGCGACTACTTGTTGCGTTGTGTAGGCTGACTTGAGGCGTGCTGGTGCGGGATTGTCTGTTGGTGATGTGGTATCCGAGTGCAGGCTGAACTCGGATACCACATCACCAACAGACAATCCCGCTACATAACACCAGCACGCCTCAAGTCAGCCTACACAACGCAACAAG
>Ga0131853_10022373_pt1 | contig 11441 bp, 7 predicted proteins | sample TergutLab28metaG_FD_92764 | JGI IMG/M metagenome (GOLD analysis project Ga0131853, IMG submission 92764) | Labiotermes labralis P1 segment gut microbial communities from Petit-Saut dam, French Guiana - Lab288 P1 (version 2) (version 2) | ecosystem: Host-associated > Arthropoda: Insects >...
ACTTAAAATACCAAGAAGGGGATGTTGATTGTAATGGTGGGTAGTCTGTTTAGCTGCCCGTAGTTTCGTCCATTGGAGGACTGAAGTGTTTCATTCAGTTTAATTTTATTATACTTGTTCGTGTCCAATTAACTGCTATCTAGCAGCTCAGATTGTTTACGTATCGTATAGTGACAAGAATATAGGTGATCAGTGACTTGGAAACGTTGTAAGCCAATCTGTGATATTATCCTGCTATTTATCCATAAGGGAAAGAAATTAAACGAAAAAACCTCATGGTGGTCCATCTGAACTCGAAAATTCCCGAATGCATAACACTGGATCGAGATGTTTGGTGAATTTGGGTATCAGCGATGTTGACCCTTGGGTTTCGTTTAGTTCATGGATTCCCAAGCCGGGTTATGGCCCAAGTTTGGGTCTCTAGAAACTTCTGATTTGCCGTGGACTGTACAAGTAATCAAACTTTCAAGTTTCTGGATTTAACAAGTTCGGGAAAAAATTGAATTTAGAAGAAATGCAACAGTTGTGTATGAATGTTATCCTGACCTTTCTTTAATATCTTACCGTACTGGAGGGCAGTTGAAATACCTAAGAATAACAGACTGACCCTCAACTGGATCAGTTTCGATGTAGCTAGTTATTTGCCGAAGTCTGTATAGTTCCGTAAGGTATGTTTCCAAACCACAGGCAAGTGTAGCAATGTTCTGGAAGAACACGGGCCTGCCATCACACATCAATCTCGCCCCGGGGCCAGAACCACTAATTAGAGGGCAGCTATTTCAAACAGAAACAGGTCTGTTCTCATACAAAATACCAAACCCATCAAGCTGCCCCTTCCTGTTATTCAGGGAGATAAAAAAATGAACGGAACAAGCTCACGGACTTCCAGAAATGTACGAGAATTTTAAAATAAAATCAATATCAGGCCTACTGTTTCCTTAGCACACGCAGGTAAACGGCGCTGTTCGATGATTGGTCAGTAGTGTGTCATTCATATTTTCGCTGTTTGGAATTTAATTACGAGATTAAAGGCAACCGTAGCGTGGAGCTGACTGACTGTTTATTTTAAACTTTATTTAGGCTACTATCTGTGTAGGTGAAAACGTACAGTTCACCATAGAACAGGCCCTGTAGGCCAAGAGGCTGTGTAGAGGTATGGTGCTACTTATTCTTTGAACTCGGCGCTGTATGGGAATGAGTGATCGACGCCACGCCCGGCATTCCCGGCACACATAGTAGAGGAGGCTGGGTGGGCCCCAGGACAGGTGTGAACCAGTTCGGAAAACCTCGCCCGCATCGGGATTTGAACCCCGTACCTTCCAGCCTGTAGCAAGTCGCTATACGGACGACAATATGCCGGCCAATCTATCTGCAAAGAGAACGGTTCTGTACTTGTAAATAAGTGACTAACTAACAAACCAACCAACCGAATCTCTGTTTACACAATCCAAATTTCTTAACACCACTGATACCGAATCCAACCACTGGCTACGATCCTCATCCAGTATCGTACACTTTCTAGTCCCATACAAGATCTCTGTAAATTTATATGAACCCCACGCCCAACTTACAACATTGCAGATATTTACAATCCTAACAATATTAGGTGATGAATTTGAAATTTGTTAGTACCTAAAATAACAGAGGTCCAAAATTTCTTTCCTTTACCCGTTGGGTCATACAGGGTATTCAAGAAAGGATTTATTAATCTATTTTTAATTTTTTTTTATCTGGAGGTGTGCGGGGGTAGGACCATTTGTTCTTATGTTAGTATGTTGCAGTGACGTAATTCTGGTCCAGTTTTACAGCGTTAGGTTTCGAAAATGGTGTTCTACGTTAAAGAACAGACGGTGTTTGGTTTCAAACGAGATTTACTCGTGATATTGAATTGCAGGATCATGAAAGTTACCGGTACCATTTTGTTTTTTTCGTGATAATCCCTTAAGAAATTAAGTAATGAGTTTGGTATGATACGTAAACTTCTGGACAATTTTTAAATGTTTCCTCCACTCACTGCACGGTTTCATCAGCTCTTACTTGTCGCTGCCAGCAACTGTGAGACTAACGGAGAAGTAATTTCTTCAGACATCGACCAAATTTGTTCTCAAACACTTGTAATGTGTCTGCTGTTCTGTATGCCAGAGACGAAGTTCCACAGCTAAGCAACCACATGTGCACAGAAACATAAGTTGAATGTTATTTTCCATAACTTCCGTGTATTAATCTGTTACTAAAAATTCAAACTAAACACACTTACAGTAGTTTGTTTACAATAAAATTATCGCGTATTATTGTCTCGAATATTTGGCGGCCCTGTATGGGCCATCATCAGAAAGAAGTATAGTTGTGAGAGACGCATGTGACAGAACTATTGTCTTCATAAAAAGCAGCTTGTGCCTATGTTAGAAATATAAAATTGAAATTCAGGCGATGTGTAAGGTGTTTTCAGCTTCGACATACAAATTTGTGATGTAACACCAAATTTGTATTGCAACATCCACTGAACTCTCTTCAGTCCAGTGCCATTCACGCATTCCCGTAGTTTTGACTGTGGTATATATTCTGTAAGTGAAACCACTCCTAGCAATTCAGTGAGGATTTAGATTGTGGTCCTATGCGTTGTGACACCGTGTAGTTTTGTTGCTGAATATCGGTGTTTTGGAATGGAACAAACTTTTTTTTTTTAGAACGACGGTAGCAGGATTGGACCTAGGACCTTAAGGATTAATTTTACGTGTGTTACAGCGAGGGGACTTGCCTGTGAATAATTCCTTTTTGCCGGTGTTTACGTGGTCGCATTAGTGTTACATCCTGAAGCCCAGTCTGGAATGTTCCTGTTAGCTTCATCCGTCCTTACATTTCATTCCGGTAATTAATAATGTTGTTATTGCACCAACCGGAACAGAGCCTACAAGTGTATTGATGTTTCTATCTGTTGTACGCCAGTGACGGTTCTTACACATTTTTAGGTCTTCTCGACTCTATATGCTATCTGCAGTGTCTTTTGTACTGGTATTTTTTATGTTTCATTTATTTACTGACAATCTGAGTAGCCGAGAATATGTTGTGTCAAATGGTAGGTTCAGTAACAGATAACGAGTTGGAAATGACATGGAAGAAAGCGTGGCAATTTGAATTACTACTGCAACATTTACCTGAAGTAAAAAAAGTAAAGTAAAGCAGTCCCGTTACAGGCCTGGAGTGGCCCAGAGGGTTCCAGGAAATAAAGGTTCCCAAATTTCATGAAAAGGCACAGAATGATGGTAAGGTTGTCAGCCTTACGCACCGGTCGCCTTTACCCCCAGGAAATGCTCCTGGTACTCATTTATGTTAGAGGCTGAGTCGACCCCAGGGCCATAGTGCTATCGGAAGGATTTTATGTCAATGAAAAATTCCAATAACACCAGCTGGGATCGAACCAGGGACCTTCGGATTTGTAGCACAGCACCTTAACCACTGTGGCATCGCGGTCCCCCATTTACCTGAAGTTCTGAGGAAAAACACGAGCATTCTCAATCAGGTCCGTTTGTGGAACCAAGTTCCAAAGCAGGACATTCTGAATATGAATTTGCGAATTATAATCATAAATAAGTCCGTGCCGATGAAAATAAATCTTATAATCCTACTGAAATAAATCTAGGAAGTGTGTCATCCCCGTTGTGTGTGTGAAACTAGGAAAGGTATGTAGTCAAACACAACTTAATCACTGAGGTGTATTTAATGACTATGCGATGGAAACAACTACATGTTTCAGCCTGTATTGGCCATCATCAATGACGGCCAATACAGGCTGAAACATGTAGTTGTTTCCATCGCATAGTCATTAAATACAACTCAGTGATTAAGTTGTGTTTGACTACATATCTTTCCTAGCTACTGAAATAAAGAAATTTACGTGTAAGCAAGTAACTGGAGAGAAGTATATATCCTGTCAAACACATACAAGCAAACATTTCATCTCAAATTCGTCACTTCCCTTTGCAACAATCGTTCTTCGCAGTGTGAACTATGTTACTTGTATAGCGCTGTCATATCAACCGTAAATGTTATGGATGGAGACGAAATGTGCGTTGATTGGCGAAAGTTGCGAAAATCATGAAATGTGTAACGAGGAATCCTGGAGAATTTCCATTAAACAAACAGCAAAACAAAGTGGCATATGTGCAGGTCAGTCACAAACCCCTATCCGCCATATTGTACGGTTCCCGGATAAAGCCGTGTAAGACCTAACCTTCCTGAGAATTTTAATCATTTTTTCAACAATTAACGAAATTTGGAAGGGAGAGAATGTTTGAAAGTTAATTAGAATGTAAAAAATTGTGAAAGCAGAGAAGAGTGACAGTTATACCTGTTATGGAGGCCGTCAGATGAAGGAAAAGTACTGCTGTCTAGTTCCTTCACCTGTGAGTAGCTGCCATCTTGACAGGCACATTGGGAATCGAGGGGGGGGGGAGATAAAATTTTGGACGAGACTTATTTTTTCTTCAAAACTACACAGATCTCTATTATGTATTTTTTATTCCTTAGATTAAAATAAGATTTGACCAATTAGCAAAAAAAGAGCAGTGTTCAGCAATTGAGCTGAAGCTGTTTTCTTAATTATCATAAGTAGATGCAGGTTATTGTAATTTCTGTATAATTTAGTTTGTGGTCTTGATAGGATATCTGACATTAAACCTTTAAAACTCTTGATTTACATGCTTTTATTTTTATCACTTATGAATTATTATAATTATTTTTGCATGATTCTGAAATGTGTTCTATATTGTGTTTATTTTCCTTATTTTACAATTTTTTTTTACGGATGGTGTTATCAGTTTATTCTCTTTAAATGCCCTGCGTTTCAGTGAAATATTTTCTCTATATTTTTGTACTTTGAACTGACTTGTAATGTAAGCCTCCTTACTGCAGAAGTTCACATTTCAGTCATTCCAATAAACACATAAATAAATTACTAATACTTTTTATGAATCTTTAAAGCATGAAACAAATTTTGTGAGGAACCGAGTTTGCGAAGACAGGAAGATAGTGGAGATATCAGAAGGGCGCGACACGATAATGACTAAGAACCACTACGCTGACGAATTCGCGCACAAAGAGGTCGTTATTAACTGCCAGACAAAGAACACTCGTGTCCCATCATGTCTGCATGAGTTGAATAAACTTGTAACATTACTTTGGACATTGTGTGTAATTAATTTCTTTGGGAAGGATTTCAGTTTAAATTAGGATAGTCTAGACAATCGTTGCCGTAAATTATCGCAATGCAATCTACAAATGCAAGCGACATATCATGTGAAAAAATTCTTTTGTGGGTGGTTTTAAGTATAAACAAACAGTGACGCACTCTGCTCGGCATTGCACAAGCTGATAATACTTCATTAACGTATAGCCTAATTAGTAGTCTGTAGTCCATGATTTTAAAGTGTGCGTGTAAATAGACTTCTTTTTATCAATCTGCATCATCTTAATGTTGCTGGATTTGGGATGTGAATATCTGGTTGCATGTCTTTACACGGTGTGCGGTTGGGAATTTTTGTACCAACCAGCAGGGAATCAGAATGGATCATACTCTTTGAACAGACGTCCCGTTCAACATGTACGTACCTGTAGTTGATGGAGAGTGGGCTACGTACGTGTTGCTTAGGAGTAAATCGGAGGATGGTCCCAAGGAAACAAGAGGGAAGGTCAATAATAATAATAATAATTATAATAATTGTTGATGTTGTTGTTATAGTGTTCAATGCGTACACTTTTCTGGCTCTGTGTAGGAACAATGCGAAAGTTTTAACAGGCATTATCCATTAGTGTACGCTTCTGTAGTAATTTGGCCACCGACTGACATTCTAACAACAGAACCCAATGATGCAGTATCATTAACACCAAATTTCGCCATGTGGCATCCTCAAAACGCACGTGTTTCAGACCCATCTTAACGTCTTTTCCCGTCAACTACAAGGCAGCCTAGGCCAAAGACAGACTGTTGGACCTAGGTCGCCTTGTAGTTGATGTTGCTAGATCACCCACAATTAGTCACTCACGCACCTCGTAGTACTTCTTTGAACGAATTATCAGCCCGACGCTGAGGACGCTACACACACACACACATACAACAATCCCAAGAAACGAACATCCATACCCTCATCGGGATTCGAACCTGCGATCCTAGCAATCAAGAGGCTTTAGACCTACGCCTTAGACGGCACGGGTGCTGAAATTTAAAGAAACATAATTATGTATCCCTGTGAAGAGGAATAGGTCCGGCACTATACTGATTGACTGTATTTTGGGTTTCTGATTGTTCATCCTATAAATCTATGTTAACATTCCGTCCACAGTTATCTCAGAGATGACATGAATTATTGAAACAGACGTCGGGAAGTTGAGTGTAAAGATGTAAGCTGCGTGGAACAGTTTAAGATCATTAGCTTCATGGACTTTTGTACCTTATAGAACTGAATATGGAACTGGCCGAATAAGTGTTCCGTTGGCAGGCGCTTGTGAATAGAGCTATGAACTTTTTAGGTACAAAGTGGGGAGAATATCTTTAAGAGCTAAGCGTCTATCAGCTTGTCGATGAGGACCGTGAACTATGAAGTTAAAGTTTAGACCGAGAGGCTTGAATTTGAGTGGTTTATTAGGCCTATTTTTGTATGGGACATGGCGGTTGTGATGAAGACGCACAGGTGGATATAACAACCGCGAATCACAACTCTGTTGGAATACTGGCTAGTTTAATGCAACGTGTTTCAGCTTAACATGAAGCCCTCATCACGCAAATGAGACACAAACCAATTATGACATAAGTTGCATATTAATACTTCACAATGAAATAGTGTTATGCAACTTACTAATAATTCTTTTGTGTCTTATTAGCCTGATTATGTCTTTATGTTACGCCGAAACATGTATCCGGTATGCGGTTGTTACATTCACCTGTTATGAGGCTTATGTACTTATTAATGGTTCCTTGGTGACGCTGTCATTAGCACTGAATGGTAGAATTGTAAGTGAGCAATGAATTGGAAGTGGCGTGTAAAGGAATTTGGGGAGTTATCTCATTTTTCGCCTGGAGCGACGGAGCAAAACCAAGGAAGCCCTCACCACGATAGTCGGTCTTCGGGCAGAGATTTAATTTCGGGACTTATCGAATACAAACAAAGGACTAGTGTAACTACGAACTTTGGTGTTTGGGATACATTTCCTGTGTTATTTATTTTTTGGTTGAAAGTGCGTCTTTAAATACCAGTATCGGTCTGGCAACCAACGTCCTGAAAACCTGTCGAAACTCTCTTACTCCACTGTGACTCGGGGACACGTCATCTTAGTTATTTTAAGCACGTCCTACTCACATCACGAAGGAAGCGACGTACGGAGTCGTTGGTTCACTTCACCAAGGCAGCGGCGCTGAGAAGCTGCCGGCAGGTGGGAGGTCTCCTCCCGCGAAACGCCATCGAAAACTCTCGCAGACCTTTAAAAGTGACACGTCCTATTTTTAGAGCTTACAGTGACCAAATAAAGGGGCATAAAATAAACTACATATGTAGTTGAGAAAAATCACGTACCTGTAGGCAAGGAAGGGATGCCAGATTGTAATCAGAGCACCCGAAGGAACCACGTGGTCTAGACGTAATTGAAGTGTGGCATTTAAATTGCTGCTGCTAAGGATTAAACATGAGGGTATAAACAGGTTACAAACAGCTCAGAATGTTCGCTTGTGAATACTGGAATGAATATTCGGCTTTCAGAAAAGGAGAAGAATGTATTAACTAGCTAAGCGACTGTCAGCTTCTTAAAAAGTCTATGCCACGCTGAGCTATTAACTAACACGTATCTTCTCTGTTGATAAACGGTATACTGAAGTTGACAGGAATTCAGAGTATCCTTCATTTGTGCGGATATTCCTGCGTGAATACACTTAGGTTTGTTGTGCTGTGAAAAACGTTTTATAGTAATACAAGTATAGTATTCGTAGAGTCAGCCAGCGCATTTATGTCATTCAGCGCAGACACAGACTCTGCCTGTGAAATGGTGGACCTAGTGGCTAATAAAACACGTGGAACTTGACAGTCGACATGTGGTTGTAAGAAGTTTCACCGAAGAAATTAGTTTTTATTCTTTCCTGTGTTAAATCTTACTTTTCTCTATTTTTATTCACACACATATTCGCCTGGTTGTGTGTCTCTGTGGTGGCCTATAATTCTACTTATCTACAGGCCACAGACTCTTACCTTATCTTTTAAGAAACAGAGGAAGAATTTATTTTCCCTATCCTTCTCAGGCACTAGACAAATGAAGAGCAGAATTGTCGGTGTTCGAAGCGAGATATCGTGGTTATGATGTGCAAGCTGTTTTTTTTCGTAGTTTTGAACTAACGGTTTTGATTTATACCCCGTTGTTCTTTTTTAAAGGTAGAATTTCACTTCGATCTTATTTTTTGCAATGGGGTATTTTTATTCAACGAAAATGAATTTAAAACACAACAGAGTACAATTATTTTCTGAAGTCTGTATTTTTTCTTGCATACTCTATTGCCCAATATTTTCACTCATTACATATAGAAATCTAGTGTTTCAAAGTTAGTCACCCCGTGTATAATAATACGTAATTTTATTTTGTATAATCCTTGCTTGTAAATGTCGACTAATTTATTTATATATGTATTTTTTTCCTTGTAAAGTTGATATTTATTTTCTTGGTCAAGAAAAGACCCCAGTTTAGGAACCCAGAAGGTCACTTCTGCTTTCAAAGATCCCGGCACGGTTTCCTTTCAGTTACTTTAATTGGATGTCCTCACAATGGTGCTGACGAAGTTTCAAATCTCCTGGCTCCAATTGGCTGCGAACACCCCCGAAACATCAGTAACTAGTTACATATTGGCACGACGTTATAGTCCAGAGAACTTGAACATAGCTTAATAGCCCACATAACAAGCCTAAGTCTTAGTTTTGGTTTAAACGCATTCTTCTGATACAACTAGGTCCTCTTAGCTGTCCCTTCCTTTTAAGTTTTCGAACTGAAATTTCATACTCATTTGCGACCTCCGGTATGTGTGCTGCACGCTTCTCATTCTCCTTTATTTTATGGCCCTAATAATGAGCCTATTATAAAAGTAGAGATTATGACGCTTCTCTTCTTGTTAGATTCTTAAATCTTCCTCTTATTAACGTCTGTTTTATTAAGTCCGTCGCCATTTTGTTCTCATCATTCACAGTTAGTTGTTATTCATTTGTACGCAGTCCATGAGGTATGCAGTCTTTATATGGAAACCACAGATTTTCGGAAATATATTAAGTTCCTTTTTTCAAGTGTAGAGGATATGAAGAAATCCCCATTTCGTGGGGTCCCTTGGTAGTCTGTTCTCATACACACCACTAAGGAGCCCAAGAAAAGAGGAAGCCCGTCACATCTTATTCACCTGAAGATGAAATCAGCATCCAGTTCATTATCGTTATGATTTTTTGTTAATATGAAAGAAACCCAGATAAATAGCGTTAAACGTTATGTCGCACTCTTTTTAACATAATTAATGATTAATTCTCAAACTTTTTTTTTTGCGGACGTGTACAAAGTATTGCACCCACACAAAGCAGTTATCCTTTTATTTCGTTTTGCTTAATTTAAGCCATAAAATATATAACTTACAGAAGGGTGTTGTGAGGTATCTGTGTTAGAGTGACCGTCCGTCCTGTAAGGCTTTTGCATCATGAGAAATTATAAAGTTGTGTTTAAACTTTACGAAAAGTAGAGGTTTGACCGATGTGTACAAAATCGTAATTAGCACCACAAATAGGCCTATTGGTGTTGAGCATCGATGTAAAATGGAATTGGAATTCATTTATGTGAAATATGTCAGTGGAAATGTAATATCACAAACAGACACTAGATGTCTTCTGCGGCTAGTTTTTAGACGCGTTCGTAAAGTTGCGAAAAGCGACTGTTAGCTTCGTCATGTCTGTCTGTACATCCGTGCGTTCGCATGGAATAAATCGGCGGACACTGGACGGATTTTCATGACATTTGATAGTTGAGTACTTTTCGAAAACCTTTCGAGAAAATTCAAGTTTCATTAAAGCGCGATGAGAATAACGGGTACTGTACATGAAGACGTATGTACGTTTAGATCTTATCCCGCTCAGTTCTTCTTAGAATGAAAAAGTTTCGGACAGAAGTTGTAAAGAAAGTCAAAACACGCATTTTGTGTTTATTATCTCTTTTTGTCGAAAATCTTGCCGTGTGTGGGATAATGTGAAAAAAAAAATTAGAGCTGGACAGGCTAAAGATGCCAATAAGGCGCATGCGTGTTTCATGCAGGATGCGTACGGCTACAAACACATTCTCAGAATATGTTACACTTATTGCTGTCCCACTGCAACTGTGGTTGCACGAACGCGCCTCAATGTTACGTTACACGCACAGTACATTGCCTGTCTCTTTTTACTTTACTTAAATGCAAATAACGCATTAGATTTGAAATCCTGGTAGGTGGCAGCCACGTAAAGTGGAAATCAGATATCTTTATGAGAAACATAAGTTAAATTTAATGCGTGGCTGCATGGAATCAACATTGCGAAACAAATCAGATTTGTCCATGTGGACTTGGGGGGGGGGGGATGCGATCCATCATTGGTGTTCCTTCCGTCCGAACCAAACCGCTAAGCCCGCCACATATTAACAGGACCCCAAACCACTGTTATATATGGCTTCAAATCTTCCCCCTGACACTAACTTCTGCCACAGCACATTAATTTTCCCGCCCTCACTTTTTACTTTCCTCTCCATCAACGGTGTTGTAATGCAGGAATAAACTGGCCCAATAATTATAGTGGTTATACACAACCAGACATGATGAATGTGGAAATGCTGGGCCGGGTTACGGTTATTATTGGTTGCTTCTGGCCGTTTCAGAATGCCCTGAAGGCCATTCTAGAATGCTGCTTCGAGCGAAGGAAAGTGTTGTATGACATAGTTCCGTGGTTCGAATCTAAGCGGTATACCACCTTACTTGTATTCTAGAGGTACCGCATTCGAATCTTGACTAGGATAACAGAAAATCTTACCGAGGATCTTGTAGGGTTTCTTTGTCTCTGCAAGTGAATGCCGTATTGGAACTAAAAAATATTTTCTACAACATCCTCACGACGGCCTGTTCGACGTTCATGATTATTATCTTCCCGTGTTACTGAACACAAAGTAGCTAACGCAGTAGACGTAGCATAAAATAGAGGTAAAGGTACCCCTATACCAAGCCATTAAGTCTCAGAGGGGGAGCAGAGGTATAGTTGTGCTCTTTCTTATCCTCAGCCCTACAGGTGTGCTTGGTCAACGCGAAGCCGCGGCCGTTTTGTTGCCCGGAAAGACCCCTGGTACCCATTGCACAGGAGGGTGAATGGGTCCCAGGGTTGGTCTGGACAGGTGTAGAGAAAATAACATTTCTCGCA
>Ga0131853_10022374_pt1 | contig 11441 bp, 4 predicted proteins | sample TergutLab28metaG_FD_92764 | JGI IMG/M metagenome (GOLD analysis project Ga0131853, IMG submission 92764) | Labiotermes labralis P1 segment gut microbial communities from Petit-Saut dam, French Guiana - Lab288 P1 (version 2) (version 2) | ecosystem: Host-associated > Arthropoda: Insects >...
AGGCTGAGTGGACCCCGTTCCAGGCCCACTACTACTCAGAAAATCTGGTAGCGCCGGGGATCGAACCCGGGACCTCTGTATCTGTAGCCAGAAACTCTGACCACTAGACCACAGAGGCGGTCAATGTAATCAATCTATGGGGCATAATATGCCAACTTTATTAGCAGAGAAGGTGTTTAGTGACAATATCTCATCACTCTTGAGGCCGCACACAGTCAACCAATAATTCTTTGTTCTTAACCGAGTTTATTACAGTCGTCCAACCGTACTTTTAGCCTAACTTTTTGGTTGTAAATAACAGCCTTCTAGTTAATCACCCCCACTCCTGCTTTTCGATAACACACATGGCGCCATTTGGCGAGTCTTTAACGAAACGTGTAGCACTCCTTTGGGTTGAAGTTGACCAGCCCTCTTGTACGTCAAGGTGAAAAACTTTAGATGAAAATTAGGTGAGGATGTTAATCAGGAGAAACAGGAAAAAGCGAGGAGGAATAGGAGATTAAGCGATGGAAACATTAGAAAAATCCAAGATTAGTGGAGACGGAGGGAATTTATTGATACAGTACAATTCAGACACAACATTCACAAACGACAGTAACTTTTTTCTGTACGACATATTTCGATCCATGGATCGTTATCAAGGTCACATATGTTCCGTGCACTATACGTAATTATTTGGAAACCTTTTTTTAACGACACGTATAGTAATATACTATTTTCATCAGATCATTAATTTTGTGGTAATCACGAACCCAACTGTAATGATGTTAGGATGGAAACATATCCGGCACACATTATTATCTTTTGTGGATGTCTTCGGAAGGGTTTGTATAAGCAAACAGGCAGACAATGGTGTGATGTATAAGTGAAAATAGATGAAAGAACGTAGTGTATTTTCACTTCATTTCACAGGAATATATTCGACTCGAGAGATTTATTTTATCCCTGCAACACTGAATGCATTGATTATTGTGCAGAGGCTGCGGTGTGCTAATGACGATTTATTGTGGCCACTGGTAGATGCCAGCTTTTGATGGGAATGCTGGGATCCTTTTACTGTTTGGGAACTGTCTTCGCCAAGGTCACATTTGACAGTGAGAGGAGGTTTGCACCCATCCTCCCACCTCCCCTGTTCATTTCTTTCCAACCCGTTGGTACACTGCCGTAGCTAGCACGATAATTGAAAACATTGCTTGCAGACAACACACTCGGATTTGTTGGCAAACCAGGTTCAAGAGATGGAATTTGTAGTTGTTGAAAATATTCGCTGTGACCCATATCGCTGATTTCGGGTTTAAGAAGTCTGATCTTTCACGGTCCACGAACGACTGGTTTATACCCGCTGAGAAATGACAAATTCGTGTTAATGTTACGTAGTGGTGCAAAGCAGGGCCAAGTGATTTGTTGCAAGTCCGCTTTGCGTGATATGTGTAACACGGTAGGAAAGGCAACACGTCACGGATGGGTGGAGGGCACAAGCGGGTGAGCAAGGAAACATTCTAGGCTGATTAAACACTGCATTGCATCCCCGCCCCCCCTCTCCTAATTTGTTCTATATTTTTATTTCCCCTTTGAGGAGTACTATGTACCATTCGCGTTGTCTTTAATTTCTTTCCCTCGTTTCTGTGTTTATCTTTATTTCACTAATCATTGTTTAAGTATTGTTATCTTTCTCTCTTTGTACCCTTCTTTCTCACTATATTTCTTTTCTCTTTCTTATATCCTTGTTCATGCACTTATTTCGTTCGTTCCTCTGGGTTTCCTCCCCACTGCCTTAGAATTTGCATACATCCGTCACACCCAGAGCTCAGTAATTATGCATGTAATATACTGTCATTAAAATAAATTCTACACCGGTATCCTATTGGCATTGGTTCGTACAGTGCCAGAGACAAAAGGTACCATACGTGTTATGAAGGAGGTTATTGAATTCTGAGATTTTTTTGGGCTGTTGGACTCTTGTTGAAGATTTATCACTTTGAATGTGACAGCAGATTGTGTGATTGATTGCTCGGAGCTGTTCCTACGGCAAGGGTAGAATCAATCCACTGTGTGGTCACGAAAACAATTTGTGCACGTCCAAGGCGAGGTGGGGTGCAGGCAAAAGCGGTGTATGTTGTATACATTTAGGATTTTTTTTCGCAATACTTTATCACCTTACCCAGTCTCCTTACGAAAGAGCGTTTGTTGAGGGTTTTAGGATTTTTTACTCTTCCTTTTCTTGAGGATAGAGACCATATTTCATAACAGCCCGCAGTCCCCCCAGGCCAGTACCAGTATAATACCTGAAATGAGACCACAGCAGACAGCTTCCTTCCCCCATCCTGCCCAGCTCATCATTCACTAATATCCTTCCATTAACGCCTTTTAGGTCGACCTATCGGCAGCGTTATGAAATTAACAGTCAAATAATGAAATTACAACATGGCGCTAATCGCGGAGGTTGATTGGTTGGATCATCTGCGTAGTTTCGCGTTCGAGTCTCTTCTGGTACCCTGACAAGCTGTACGTGGTTTTCTTAGTTCAGGTCACCTTGAAGAGTATCTGAAAACATCACAGCCGCGTTCCCTTTTGTTTCTTTTCACACACATCCGTATTTTTATATATCCCATTTGGTGATGCAAAACGTTAAAGTAATATGCGGCTTAAAAAGTAATCAAATATACTGGGCACGAACAACAGACTACAAGAAGCAGGACAGAGTGGTTTCACCTATTTTCTAGTGAGGGAGGTAGTTCATGTGTTCATTCCACAGCGCAAGTAGCTCGATGCTTTGGATAAGCGATTTCAGCTGGAGGGGTCGTAATGTTTATGGAATAGGGTGTGATCAGCTGATATAGACTCTGAAGTCGTTGTGGTGTATTTGAAAATGCTTTTCCTTCATTTGACTGCAGACACCGAGGAAAACAATGAAAGCACATATCAGGACAGAAATCCATCCATATTCCAGCCGTGCACCTGCCGAATGCAAGGTGTTGTTACAACTGCGTGTTTATTTAGAATGCCAGGGCTTTATCTTGGTGTGCATGAAGCTGTGTTTGCGTACGGGGGACGTTTAAATTTATCGTTTTCTTGACATATGTCGAGGTGCGGTGGGTTTCTGTGCGTATCCAACAGATCTACCTATGTCCCGTCCTTGGGTGGGGATGAGATACTTGGACGATGTGATACTTTTGCTCTCAAAGATGGAATTTCTCCCGTCTCCCCCCAGTTGTTCGATAATTTTCTCTCTTCCTGACGGCAAATGATACTGTTGGAACTGCTAGGTCCCCTTTGCAGTTAATGGCGGGAAAGGGTAAATGTCATTTCGTATTCATTTCTTGGATTGTTGGGAAGTGAGTGTTGCTTGAATTGTGGCAAGGTGACGTACATGTGTTAGGAAGTGAAATTATTTCGGCCATATTTTTTTTACTGCTCAGACTTGCTAATGAATTGGCGAGTGTCTAAGAATTTCGCGTTCTGACTTGAGCAACTCTGCATTGTAGAATTGGAAGTTACAACATCGTACGTAATTGGATAAGAACTTAATTTGCTTAGGGTCCCTCTTTAATGTTCTGCCTCGAGTCGGAGTACCGACTGCACTACGGCTTGAACGGTCCGGGGTTCAAATACTGATCGGGACAAGAAACTTTTCACCAGAACGTCCGGACCTGCTCTGGGACCAACCTAGCCTCATATTCGGTGTGTACCATGGTTAAAGCGGCCGGGACGTGAAGTTTACCGCTCCTATCTGGTGCCCAGATTAAGAATTGTTGTAGCCATACCTCTGCTTTCCCCTCATGTCTTCCTTGCGTGGACAGGGAAGACCTTTTACCTGTACGTTACTGTACTACGCCATTTTTTGCCAGCCTTTAAAGTGGACGATTTCCAAGGTATTTCGTCAGCGCAAAAATTAAGAATGCGTGCCATACCTTGCCCATCCCAGCGCCTATGTATAGCCCATCGTACCCTCCAGATTTTCATGTCCTAACAAACTTAGGCGAACACTGTTCCTCGTAGTAACCTCGTTCGTTAGGCCGCTTAATCCGCCGGTGGTCTGAATGTCTTCCAAAGTACTTTGTTTACAGCACGCAAAATTTCATTTCTGTGCCTTCGAATGAATGTTACATCCACCCAGCAGCACGTGGAATGATGAAATTCCTTAGTCAACCCACTAGAAATCTGCGTGCCGTAGTCTGCATAATGACGATGCTGCGGTCTGGACGACCGAGGAATCGTGATTCGATAGTCGCGGGGGCTAGCGCGCCCTGAACAGGGCACGCCTGGTGTCCTGTTGCCATCAGTACGTGGAGCCTATACCGCGCGGGTGTGGCGGTGTAGAACGTGAAGCGGGCTACTCACCTTCATTTTGTATCGGGCTTTTAATGAGCCCACAGGAACTGTCATCTGGTTTTTAGCATTAGTGAGTTAGTGTGGATATAATTATAATAATAATAATAATACACTGTGTAAATTTCTTTAGTTGACGATACAATAACCTGCCAAGAAATTCTCTCCCCCAGGTAACAACCGCACGATGTTTAGGCGAAGTCCTGGTGTGTAATTTTGAATTCGTCTTCGATATCAGGCGCATTTAAATAGCTAAAGATTTCTGATAAATCGGCCGGCCTGTTGCTGTGATATTTTAAATATTAATTTAGATTTATGAGTAATTTTTGTAACGTGTGTTGAAGTTTAAACGTGCATATCAAGTCAGTGCCGGAGAGTCACCACAGTCTGATAAGCATTAACACATATTCAGGAAATCCTTCGCGTTTATGAAACTCGAAGGTTAATTACTGATCCTTCAGGCAGCAAATGAACGCAGTCTAGGAGGGTTCGTGCTTCTGAACGAGACAACTTAGACGTAACATGGCAACGGTCAGCTTGGAATCGAGTCGGCTTTCAGTGTAGATGAAGTACAGACAACTTTGCATGCAGGTTTGAACTGACGTCATTTGCACATGCGTAAATGAGTATATGGGGAAGAAAAATGGTCATAATGTTTTAGTGTCAAATTGAGTCGATTGATTACGCGCATTTTGTTGAGTACGTATATGCATTTTGTTTATGCAGCATATAATGGCTTCGTGGCTGTTTCGTACCAAAGGACGTTTCAGTACTTACACTTATGTAGCAAAGCAACACTGATTTGCGACGTAAGTGTAAATATTCCTTACTACACGGATCTGGAGCATATAAAATATATTTCAGTAATATAGTCCGTAGATTTATCTGGTTTTGTTACGTTTGGCGACCATAGTTTATAAAAACGTCTCCGTGTTCGATTGTAGACTTTTGTGTCTGCCAGCATGAAATCTTTGAGGTTTTCGTTTTATCTTTTCTTGCGAGGACAGATCTGAAATGCTACCTGTCAAATAGGTCACCACCGCTTCTTGTACTTGTAAATCATGATTCCAGTTACCCTCCTGTTCGGTGCTCTGTAACTTGTACAGTTAAAAAAGAGTTATTTCCATAAAGATAGACGCCTCCTACTCTTGTGAAGAAACTAATACCGTTCTTGAATGGAAGTCAGTGAGAACCCTGTGCACCTGTTTTTAAAATCCTCTGCATAGTCTATGAATTCTAAGCTTCACTCTTATTTGGAAATATTTCATACATGTGGGTCTAAATATTTCATAATTGCAGAACACTGTTCCCACGATCCCGGTTGAAAGGAGAATAGAAGAACATATTGAGGGCAAGTTCAAACGTAATCATTCATGATGAACGGGAATAGTATTATTAAGTTCCAGTTAATTCTTCACTCGGCGCTGATTCAGCCTTATCAGAAGTGTGTAAACGATTGATTTTCTGTTATCTTAGAACTAGCTTCATAAGCATGTTGTATGCACCATATGTTTTGTGTGTGATAACAGTGCATAATGTCGCAGAATATTAGGTTCAAGAAACAACGCATGTCCATTGCATTGTTGCGTTGAAACAGGAGGTTTGGTAGATCTTGAAGGCATATGCTCATATATCGTCTCGTTATTCTTTCGGAATCTGATGCAAGGGTCTCAGTAAACGTGGCCTCTCACTGACTTTATTCTGATTATACAGCGTGGCCTTTCTTAATGTCGAAGACCTGTTAAAGTTTCAGGAGCTGAAAATATTTTCGTCACGGTCCTGTAAACTAAGATGGATGAAGTGAAGTATAAAATCCATTAGTTGAAACATTTTTGTCACATTATTAAAAAAAAAGTGAAACGTTCTCAGTGGCATGTTTAATTTTAAACGAAGTGCTTGACCTGATCACCGCTTAAATGACGTTTGGGCCTCACGAATTTTTAGAAGTATTTGGTGGTCTCGCGTACGATTTTTCAACTTCGGGACCCCGTGTATAATGTGTTAGATTTGTCTCAGTCTCATAAATAAATAGATAAATATTTTTTCCTTTTTTCTTTTCGAAATTCTATTCTGCCCAGCACTTTTTCTCTGCCGCTATCATGTCACCAATGCCGTATATTCATTCGTTCGTTCGTTCGTTCGTTCGTTCATTCATTCATTCATTCATTGCCGACGCTATACAACCTGTGCTTGACTGCATCCTTAAATAACACGTTTGTGATTAACTTGGTTGGTCATTTAGCTGCATTAACTTCATTTTTTGATCGTCGGATATGCATTTCGTAACCAATATTTGTTTCTGTGATTTGCGTTGGAAGCGATCGAGGCACCTAATCGCTTGTTCTCCGGTGTGAGATACTCATTGCTTTCCTCTTCGCGAGCTACTTGAAGGCATTGTGTTTGTTCAGTGCGACCCAGCAGTTCATGTGTGTGTGTCTATACAGGTGTCCCAGGAGGAATGTGCCAGACTTCGGGAGAGTGTTCCTTATGTTAAAGTATACTGATATAACCCAAAACACCTATATCCAAAGTTGAACGGTTACGGAGATTATGGCCAGAGAAAAGTGGGGGCTTCTTGCGGTTCCAAATACTGAAACCTACACAGCTGATACGTCACGTGACAGTGCTAATGTCCTTGACAGTGGAATGCAGTGTTCACTGTGCCTGCGTGACGCTTTGCGCAGTCAGCCATGTTACGTCACCGCTGGGCTTTCTCATATATAGTGCTTGTAACCCTAAGTACAACTATTACACGAGTGCGAGTGTTTTTGTAGTTCAATTTAATGGTTTTATGTCACTCACAAGTTAGTTTGATGTTAAGTACAGGTATTAACATTACAGAAACCACATATTCCTGCCAGTTTTAATATGTATTTGGTTATCAATAAGTGTGTAACAGCTGTCAAAATTTCAAAGTTCTCTGGCCATTATCTCCGTAACCGTTCAACTTTGGACATAGGTGTTTTGGGCTATATCGGTATACTTTAACATAAGGAACACTCTACCGAAGTCTGGCACGTTCCTCCTGAGGCACTCTGTATATATATATATATATATATATAAAACATGAGTTGGTCTTTTAGAATGCAATGAAACATATTAGGAATAATGTAAATAACTGAATATGACCGTGCAGGAAAAAGGAAAACTTGCCCTATACTTTGAATTAAATCATGCATACGAATGAATGTATACCTGCAGAAAGAGGACTCCTGAACCTTTATAACTGGGGTGAAGGGATCAGTTGTTGGTTGGAATTAATCTTCAGTTCAGAACTTTGGTCCGTACAGGGTGTCCAGCTAAAAGCGGAGCCGGCTGACATAATTTACAGACCCTCTCGTCGTCTCCAGTTCTGCGTAGCGACCGACGACGATCGCTTTAGAGGAACTCAGTCTCGCGTGTGCCGCGAGACTGCGCGACGTAGTGCGTACGACACGAAATGCACTACCAACGTTGTCGTGGTTGGATCCGCGTTATGGAAAATCCGTCTATTATGCGGGGGTGTAATTTTGTGTCGCAATATGAGAGAGATGTAGAGATTGTGTATAAAGGTAGAATTGCAGAAGGATGGTGCACATTATTAAGATAGAAATTATTTGTTGGGATCTCTTGGTTGTACGGAAGGTAGGTAGGTCGGTCGGATAAGAAATTTACAAAGCGTGTATTGTTGGGTTGTGTTTATCTCTCATAATACAGTTCACATTTGTTTTACCGCTCTGTAACTTCCCACGTTGTCTGCGCGTAAATTACGGCATTTATTGTATCAATAGAGCCCAATCAAGTGGCTGCACGGTCCAAGGCATGGGTCTGCGGCCGCTCGTTTGCTGGGATATTGGGAGTTCGAATTCCTCCGGGAGCATGGATTTCTTTCGTGTTGTGTGTTGTCAGGTAGAGGTCTCTGCGTCGGGCTGATCACTCGTCCAGAGGAGTCCTATCGAGTGTGGCGTGTGATGGTGAAGCCTCGATGATGAGGAGGCCCTGGCCCGCTGGGAACTTTGCACCACCCGAAAACGAAATTATATCGAGGGAAGAGCTTTTATCTGTTCTGTGCTGATAGGAGGTCGGTCTTGGCGTTTCCAGGCATCGTGTCAAACAGGTTATACCTGGCTATTACCCGTAATTTTTCGCTGCAAATCGCTAGGCGACAGGTCATAGCTGCACGGAGGGATGTTCCAGTGTTGTTATTACGACATATGGCATGTTACTGACCCATTTCTTGGAGTACATATTAATTATCTTGCTAAATTACCTTACCAAATTTCTATCTGTGGGGAATTAATATGAAGAGTAGTGGTGATTTTAAGCAAAATCTCGTGCGGCCATGCAGTAAACACGTCTCATTTAGAGTCGTATATGACGTGTTGGTCCTTGATATAAACCGCCTGCAGGACTCGACGTAGAATGAATTTTTCATCTGTATTTCTGTTGTACCAGTTTTTCGTCTCTCTTCGTGACTTTTCATACACTGAATTCTGAATGTATGTATTTTAAAAATCCTTCCTTGGTGCTACAGTTCGAAGAAAATCATTTCGCACCTCAGAAACGCCGCCCGCTGTTCTCTCTCCCCCAGCTGTAGAATTTGAATTATGAATTTCCCCAGACTGCGACTTCGCCAAATGGCGACCTCGTTTCTCTCTCATGTTCTTTTTATGAATGCCCGTAGCTGCCTAATCGTATGATCGCAAACCCTTTAAAGATGTGAATTCTTTTGCCCATTTCGGGCGCAAACATGTCCCATGTAGAGAGTATTTTCTGGTGGGTGTATGCCGTAATTTGTGGGACTTGTTTGTATTTCGTACTTGTACACCTTTTGCAAGACTGTGAACGCCTCAGACACTGACAACGTCCCCAGATTCCACACATTTTTATATCTATCGCTGTCCGGGCTTCATTGACCCAGCTGCATACATATTTGTCGGAAATTGACGGATGTGTTTGGTCGTACCTCATAATCCCGATGAATTTATTGGATCAGCGACCAAAGAGATGAACGTTTCTGGGAACAAACTGTGGGGTGTTGTGAGGTTGTTGAAGGAATTGCTACTTTCCTTTCTAAATAACTTAATTATTTTGTGTTAGTCACGTTTATTTAAAGCAGATTTCAGACTTGCACATTCTGCCGTAACGTAACTGGGTAGTATTCACCTCCCCTCAAGTTTCATGTTTAGCAGAGATGCTACGTATTCGGGTGAACTGGCTGAGCGCCGCTGGTGGTTCACCTGTTCGCTGCTCCTGGCTGTCCACGCTTGCCTCGGTGCCATGGCGTTTGCTGTGAAGCCGTCAGAATGGCTGGTTGGCCACGCCACGAACGGAAAATGAACTTAGGTTGCAGTAACTCAGTCCAGACCTGGGTATACTTGGTTACCATACGACAGAGTGTGTAGGCCACGGTCCGGATTGGTACATTTCGTTTGTATATTTGCCTGTCTGTGGAACAGTGGCCATGGTGAATGAAGAATGAATGGGAAAGGACATCGAAGAGGGTGGGCAAGCTCCATTTTTGAAGGAATGTTCCAGAATTTGCCTGGAGTAATTAAGTGAGGAAAAGAATAAAATCCTGCTGTCTAGAGCAGCGTGTTTCCACAGCAGATTTGACCTCTAGAAGTCCTGAGTATGACTGCAAGATTCTGTTGTAGCAGTTACGCCGTAATGAAGAACAGGGTCGAATCTTGCTGCTCAAACCATTGTGGGTCACCAAGCGCACCGATACACATTCATGAGTGTTTACGCTAACATGCGACTAATGCACTAGTATATGTTACCACCACTTTATTAACACACGTGCTCTCGCTCCTACATGTTTCAGCCCTTACGGAGTATTGCTCACGAAATATATCCGTACACCGTGAGGATGGCCCTTCGAGGGCTGATACATGTAGGACTGTAACAGTGTGAATGACGTGGTATTAATATGTATTAGTGCACTAGTCGGAATTTTACCTAAAATAGTGACATCACTGTACGAATGTGAACAAGATAAACATGTCCACGAGTTTGAAACCTGTAAACTGGCGTCAAGAACGATAAACTTCGCGAGACAACTTTGTTCTCTCGCATCTCATCCTGTTTCGTTACACTGTGTCACTGCAACAACTGAGTGATGAAATGCATGCTCCCGCCGCTAGATGTCACGTGTCTTGCAGCATTCGCAGAATCGTCATTTAATTCCGCGAGCAACTATACTAATGAGGTGACATTTGTGACCCTTTACTTCGTCTAATCTGTTTAGACGATGAACATGGTGTATCGAAAGCTGGATATGCTTGCTGCGTAAAGCAGAACACAAAAATTACGGAACCTACAGCTTTTGTTCACTTGAATGAAGCTGACACTGTGCTAAAAATCAAGTAAGTTACACCTGTCACTTCGATAACGTCGCCACTTATTTAAGTACGGAAGGGCAGTCATTACGGCAATTTAATGTATGCGCGTGAGTGTGGTTGGCCAACGATCGCTGTCGAGAATGAGAGCATTTTTTATTCCGACTGGATAATCTCTCATTATTTATGTACGAACCGGATCCGAATGTTTCGGTGTTGATGCAAACCATTGGTCACAGAAGTGTTAAGATGTTGTATTAACCGCGATCTTTGTGTCGCAACACCACGTGAGCATAGGGGTAGTTGGTATATGGGGGGGGGGATATTAACCGCCATTGTCGAATTGCTAAGTAGTTGGAGGTGCGTGCCGTTTCTGTTGGCGTTAGCCGTTATTAACTAGAAAATGGCCGGAGTTTCTACATAGTTGGCATGTGCCGGTAACCGAACCTGGCGGATGTATCTGGCGAGGGGAAAAAAAAAAAAGGAGTACCTGCCGTTGATTAGACGGTATTTATCCCATTTGGAGCAGTGGAATGAAGCGCACTGAAAACTTCATCCTTGTAACGGTCACGTTGATGCTTCCATCAGCTTTCGCAGTGAAAGTCTGGACCTTTCCTGATGTCATGAACATTTTCCTGTGTCCTTTTCCATACGAACGCATCAAAAGACACCCTTAGTGGTCGAGTTTAGCTGCGAGGGGGGGGGGGGGGGGGATCTCCCCCTTTTTTTGGAGGGGGGTGAAAAAACCCACAAAAACCGGGTTTTTGAAAAAAAAAATATTTATTCAAAAAA
>Ga0131853_10022375_pt1 | contig 11441 bp, 9 predicted proteins | sample TergutLab28metaG_FD_92764 | JGI IMG/M metagenome (GOLD analysis project Ga0131853, IMG submission 92764) | Labiotermes labralis P1 segment gut microbial communities from Petit-Saut dam, French Guiana - Lab288 P1 (version 2) (version 2) | ecosystem: Host-associated > Arthropoda: Insects >...
ATTGCACTGTGCTCCATATACCGCGAGTCAGAAGTTTGTCTGCCGCCTGCATATCCTCTCTGTCTTGATTCTTCACAGCTCTGTGCCGTCTGTACATGAGTTCTCCACGCTTCAATTACAATTGTTTCCACATAATACTAAGTTGTAGTGTATATATATATATATATATATATATATATAGTAATGAACAAAACAATATTACAATTAGTAGCGATATATAATATACAATTACATGTTTCGGCCCTGTATGTAGGCCATCATCAGGTTGTCCAAAGAACTTATTGAGTGACTATACAGTATGTGTGGTAATTTTGGAAGAGGAACGAGATCTCGTCTTACATCATAAATCGTGGGATTAGTAAAAGCTGAAAAAAAACATGTTAAGGGGTTACATCAATTGTGAACATCTTATAATTCTAACATGCAAATTAGGTAGTAAAACCATCGTATTGAGATGTTTCATCAATTGCCAACATCGTGATTTGTGCAAAACATACAATAAATTACACATGTTATAAGTGCGTATTATAGTAGCTATGTGTTAATAATTTCAGTTCTTGAATAGTTCCTTGTCTAGGCGGGCTGTTGTTTCTTGTATTCTCATCCTCGTGGTCGTGCGGTGTGGCCGGGATCCCTCAGGTGGATGGGAATGGCTTAAGATCTATTACTGTCTCCTCTTAGGAGGGGTCTTCAGTATTGTGGGTCAGCTACCTGTGAATATATGTGGTAAGTGATGCTGACAGAGTGTGTGGTTTCTAGTATCACAGGGAGTTACGTAGAACTAGGTATTTTTACTCATGTCTGTCGAGTTGCCGTTGTTGGAGGGGGCTGTTGCGTAGAAACTGTAGTCCTCTTCATTGTACCTATTGCGTATTTGTATGAGTTCACTGTGTCGCGTGACGCAAATATTCGGTATTTCACTAGTATACTTGTTCCGTGTTGGTTGAAAGGTTTTCCTACAATGAACAGTCGCCTTATCGATATCACATATTTGTATGCCACTCACTATGTGTAGCTAACATATGGTCACTGTTCCCGTAACATATATCACTGAGCTGTGTTATCACTATTGTGTGACGGTCGCTTCTGTAGTTCAGATCTGCGTGAGGAAGGCCAGGCAGGCGTGTGTGGCACCAAGCTTGATATGTACTGATGTGGAGATGGTCAGAGTGTTCAGGTTTGTCTGTTGTCAGGGCGGGACGGTTTTATGGACGGTGGGTCTTAAGGTGGACGTTAAAGAGAGCATTCGGAAAGACAGTTTGGTCATCATTCAAGTGGTTGTTGGTTATGGCTTCTGCGTGGATGTGGAATCTCTCAATAGTGTTAAGGTGGGGTCCTTTTTGTGGCGGTGCAGTACTTGCATAATTTTGTTCATAGGGCCGAAGGAATGGTCTTCTTCATTAAGGTATTTTGCGAAGCTGTAGGTTTGGTTATTGTTTCGGAAGGCGGTCTTGTGTCCTTTGTATCTCGTGGAGAATCGTCTACCAGTCTGTCCGACGTAAGCTTTGTTGCAATCGGGGCAGGAGAGTTTGTATGCTCCTAATTATGAGTATATGTCAGGCGTGGGATTTCTGTGGGTGAGCTTCCTATAGTGTTCTTGGTCTGTCTGAAGATGCTGGCAATTGATGAAACATCTCCGTACGGTTTTACTGCCTAATTTGCATGTTAGAATTACAAGATGTTCACAATTGATGTAACCCCTTAACATGTTTCTTTTTCAACTTTTACTAATCCCACGATTTATGATGTAAGACGAGATCTCGTCCCCCTTCCAAAATGACCGCACATACTGTATAGTCATTTAATAAGTTCTTTGGACAACCTGATGATGGCCTACATACAGGGCCGAAACATGTAGTTGTATATTATATATCGCTACTAACTGTAATATTGTTGTGTTCATTACTGTATGTACGAGGGTGAGTCTAATGAAAACCTTAAAAAGTAACAGACAACTATATTACAATATTTACGGTTTTCATCTGACACACCCTCCTATATATAGATATATAGACACTACAGCTTTGTATTATTGACCTACCACAATGGGGATGACACACCTTAAGATTCTGTTTCCACCATTCATATCAAAATTGCGTGGCGTTAAACAGAACAACGACTAATTTTAATTCTAAAATACCTACTTGTAACGAACAGCCGGGCATACTGAAGCTCCATTTTCAAAATCATCGGCAGGATGAATATAATTCAAATTATGTTACCTCCGCTTTCTAGAGTGTGACATCGTGCAGTCTGTTCTACACGATCACCCTCTGTAACTTTGTTGTCCCCACGTGCTCAGTCTGGTAGGTGATCCTCTTTCGGGAAACGGGTGTGGTTCACCGAATCACATATAGTTTTAATTATTTCTTTTTACATGTTTTATTTACCAATTTATTGCTGATAAAAGTAAAACAGGCGTGCTGTATCAAGTTAAACAACTAAATCATACTGTATTCAAATAACACAGTCACTTGTACTCCCTCACTCACACCTCTCGTACGCGACTGACTTCCTTACTGGACTGCTAGCGTCCGTTATCAGCTCCTAACCGTTTCGCTTTTAAATTTCTCCCCTCCTACCTATCAACAACGGTTCTGAATATACGTTGACAGACTAACCTACAGCGCATGGCCATGAACCGTCCAAAACCGACGACAGCAATCCTAGATAAACAATTTGAGGGTTGTCTGACCGTGAATCTTCATCATGAAATAAAGTGAAATGCCAACTTGATGCAACAATGTAATTTATTGGATCTTATGCGTATTGGACAGTGCATCATCTTGATATTTGAATAAAGGTTGACCAACTAGATGACACTTGCTTTATTATACATTGCTCAACATGTTTCAGACGTTAATACGTCCATCTTCAGGAGCTACCGAGTACTTGTTGTGTTGTGTAGGCTGACTTGAGGCGTGCTGGTGTTATGTGGCGGGATTGCCGTAAGTCGCACGGCACCATCCAAACCGTACACACGACCTCCGCAGCGGCTCTCAGGACCACCACCCATCTACAAACTGGGCGCAGAAAACCATATGCTGGAACTTAACATCTAATGCTCCTGATGATGGGTGTATGCGCCCGAAACATGTCGAGCTAAAGAGACTTCAATAAATTACATTGTTGCATCAAGTTGGCATTTCACTTTATTCCGAATAAACAACTATACTAAAAATGATCGGCTACACTGCGTCAGACTGAGAAAAACGATGACACCGCCAGCTTCATTTTTCAGCTCTCAAGATGAATGCAGCAGGTTCCTCCGAAACGTTGACCAACTTCTATCGTGCCCCCAGAATATAGTAATCTTCATAGCAACAACTACGAGAACTTCAAATCTTGCGATGTTATTATCAACTGATTATTCCTGCTGGATCAATAATCCACTACCACATGGTTCGGCGGTCATCTGCTATTAATACGAAATATATTTGGCGTTGCAGCCTGAGATATGAAACATCCTACGTATCAATATTATGTAGAACATACCTCCCTGCATTCCTATATCTACCGTATATTCTCAAATCTAATCCGCGCCCTTTTTACAGTTTCAGAGGGCTAAAAAATTGGATGCGGATTAGATTCGCGGTCGTGAGCTGAATTTTGGAAAAATGATAGAGCCGCTGTACGTGCCGTGAGAACAATACAATACGTTTATTATTTTATTTATTGTTTATAATATTACATAATATATCATATAATATTCACAATTTATTATTCATCAGACTCGCCGTTATCACTCATAACTGAATCGTTATCCGTTACCTAGTCACTATCATCTTTATCTTCAACATCGTCCTCCCACAGAATGTCATCTTCGGATCAGCTGTGGTGCGTTTGTACAGCTGGCAGTTAAATGGCCACTTCACACACTGCGCGTTAGTCGGATAACGGTTAAAGCATTGGTAACATCCAATATTATTCAATCAGTCTGCCTTGTAGGCAAGGGGATGTTGAAGGAAAGGTGCGGATTAGAACAGCGAACTAACTTTTTTTTCGTTTAAGAAATCGGCAAAAACTAGTGCGGATTAGATTCGAGAATATACGGTAAATCTTGTAACGATGCTGCGGCTTATTCTGATACTAATACTTTAACACCAAAAACTGTACCAAAATTCATCAGGTTTTAAGGATTGGCGTGACTCCTGATTACGGCCGTCGACCGCCGTAACATGTAGCAGTGAATTAGTATCATTTATATGATATTTATGTATCTGGATGTTAGAAGCGTTGGTTTTGTAAAATGAATTATGCCGCACTGCAGGATATGAAAGCGTTACTAAGTCCGGGTTAAGCCCATTTCATGGTGTAATACGAAATATCCGGCGTTGTTGTACTGACTGTCGAAACCTTCAGTCGGTTACCGTCCAGTGGCGCGTATGCTTCAGAAATTGTCGGGCCTAAGAGGCGATTCCTACAAGAGTCGTTTTACATTGCCAACAGTCCTGCCAGAAACGTCATTACGTAACGTCAGTAACACTTCATGGGAACTTCTGTAACGACTGTTTTCAACGATTCCGCACTGACTGAAAGGCAGTGCGGAATTTGTCGATTCTTTAATGACAGAGTACGATACTGTTAGTAACGCCATTTATTCTAGGTCTAATTAACGAGCATTTCCACTGTCCAGATTTACATAGCGTCAAAACTGAGCATGACTTGCATTAACGAATTAGGGAAGACGTGAAAGGAAGCCATCAAAATCTACTAAACGGTAGATACCGGCGTCTGGCTAAAGAGTATACTGTCACTGATACGTTATTTATGAGCAGACATTTACCAAAAACAAAATAAATTTTGACACCCCTGAACTAGACCCGCGATCTAAAAGCCGGGGGTGAATTAATCTAGCTGTGACGTCACACGCGAGAACAATGGCTTCCCTGGCCATGAATATTAACACAGCTGGATAAAGATGGGGGTAGTTATGAGGGAGGGGATAGATATATTTGTGTGGAAGGGTAAAGGCAGCGTACTGAGCACGGCTAGCCGAGTGGTCGACCACCTTCATAAAAAAAAAAGTAAGGGAGGAGGGGGGGGACACAGAGCAGAATTAATTAAAATTTTGGTTTCTATTCTCACGGTATGTATAAGTGGCGGTATTATCCGTCACTTTTATGAACAGACGGCGACCTTTGGTCTCTTCCTGTCTTCGTTTAAATACCGCTACCACGAACGATTTTCCGTGCCTCTGAACGTTATTAACCGGTACAGATTTACAGGCTTAATTTAAATAATCCACCTCCCCACATGAATTAGATTTCCTGTAGTCACACACTCAGATGTGTGACATTTCAGGTAAACACTTGTACAAAAAACACACAAGCAAAAGAGTTAATTCTGCGTAAATTCGTTTTCCAGTTGGGGAGATATCCATTCCCACACACATATGCAGCATTGATTTTAGTTCGCCGTTATGAGCATCACGTTTCACCAGCACCTAATGCTGAACAGTCCTCCCCACAAAACTTTCAAATGCCGAACCACATAAAATGATGATTCATACTTCATTTAACGGTGTTGTATCAACTTTTACCTTTCAAGCAGCTACAGACTACTGTTGCTGTGAAAACGGAGATTCGACACGGTCTAGCTGGAGGAGCAGAGCAAAACCGTGTTATTTTAGTAATTAGTGGGATTCAAATTCAGGATGATGATGATCATCATCATAAACATCAAGGATTGGACCCTTTGATCCGTTCCGTCCCCAAAGTTACAACTACTCTCTCCATCGTTTCTTCGGTCTTCCAATTGTTCTCCTTCCTTGTGATTCAGAGTGACCCGCAATGCAATTTGAACAAAAATTCTTACTGAATGTTGTGGTTGCTCCATAAGCATTCGTCATCTCTCGCCTCTAACTTCACGGAACGAAATCAAGTTCCAGAACTGACACGAAGATGTCAAAAATGAAGGAACGTCTCCCACGGCCATATCACCTTGCCGTAAAGCATAGGGACGCCCAAGTCCTTTCAGTTGTGGGCTCCATGATTCGAAATCCGCAGCAATGAGGACGACGCGCATCCTTTGCTGCCAGCAGTGGTGGATATGATAGCAGATTAAAATATGTTTTATTGGGCAGCAGACGGTTTGGCCCCACCAGCTTACGAGCTAGTGTAATGAGGTAAAGCAGTCCCGTTACAGGTCTGGAGTGGCCCAGAGAGTTCCAGGAAGTTAAGGTTCCCAGATTACATGACAACGGCACAGGATGGTGGTAAGGTTGTCAGCTTTACGCACCAGCCGCCTTTACCCCCAGGAAATGCTCCTGGTACTCATTTCCCTTAGAGGCAGAGTCGACCCCAGGGCCATAGTGCGATCGGAAGGATTATGTCAGGGAAAAATTCCAATGACACCAGCTGGGATCGAACCAGCGACCTTCCGAATCGTAGCACAGCACCTTAACCACTGTGCTACCGTGGTCCCCACTAGCTCATGTACGGTAGCTAATTAGTAAATAACCTTGTTTTAGTGAGAGACTCAGGCAGGTTGTAACCCAGTATCAGATGGGACGCACGTTGTGGGCAACGCCCCGTTTACAGTGCAATAAAATAACGCTGCATTAAATTAAAACAAAGGTAAATTAATTGCTTATTTAGTATAATAGTATCCACTAAGTTTGTCTGATGAGGAAAAGGGAACAGAAAAAATCTGACTTGTAATCTCACCCATGCATGTAAAGGTAAAGGTAAAGTTCACCCTAGAACTGGCCACGATGGCCCAGAGGGGGAATAGATATAGCTTTACTCTTTCTTTAACCTCGGCGCTAGATGGGGTGGATGGTCAACGCCACTCCCCGGCCGCCTTACTCCCGGAAAAGAGACCCGGTACCCATTGTATAGGAGGCTGGGTGGACCCCCACGACCGGTCTGGACGGGTGCGGAAATTCTCGCCCCAACCGGGATTGGATCCCCGGACCGTCCAGCCCGTAGTGAGCCGCTATACCGACTAAGCTATCCCGGCCCACGACCCATGCATTAACAATTTTCAGAGCCACCCTCACTAAAACGAAAGGAAAAGTGCTGATATTTATCCGCTGTCATTAATTACGAAACACAGGGCGTAACGAACACACATACAGATAAGACATGTAAATATTAGCCTAACATACGCCTTTAGAAACTGTGGGAAGTAAAACAGCATTTCGGATTATTCGTCCCTGTCACACGGCACCGTGTTTACTGCCACAACTGTACAACTGGTACTCCTTACTTCCGCGGAAACCATCCGACATAAGAACACAACTAATTGTTTCCAGTTTATTTTAAAAATTCTTCTCACTTTTATTCTTCAGGTTTCCCTTTGTACACTCTACATCGTTCTTCGTCCACTGGCAATGTCATTATAGCACAACATGAAAGGTTGTACAGTGTAACTTGTCTTTAACAGAACCTGGACATAACGGAAACCTGTGTTTAGCGGAGAACGTTTACGTTCCTCATAATCTGAATCCCTAGGATCCAAAATTCAAGTACCTTTATGAAACGAAACCTGCCTGCAACGGAAAAAAAAATTCGGTCCCTTGCGATGCCGTTATGGGCAGGATGCAATGTACGATGTTTAAAAATGTTGGTGATAATAAAGATACAAATGGACATTTCAGCTAACGACAATCAACCTAAGTCGACTAGCAGAAATAGATTTGCAATCGAAAGTAATTTACTGGCTAATATCAGACTAAAACCCAAACATGTAAGTTAAATTAACAATTTTTCTGTGGTGCAACAGCCCAAATCGGGCCTAGGCCGCCTCAGTTTCTAGATCACACACAATTAGACACACACACCCTGTAGGACTCCTCTGATCCAGTGATCAGCCCGTCGCAGAAGACGCTATCTACAGAACACACAGAAAGCACAGGAGACGAACATCCATGCCCTTATCGGAATTCTAACTCGCGATCCCAACAACCAGACGCCTGTAGATTTACGCCTTAGGCCGCACGGCCACCGGCTAAATTAACAATCACGGATACAAGAAATCCTGTGGACAGCTATAGAAAAACCAAATCACGATGAGGACAGTAGAACAGCCACCTGAAGACTGAAGCACGGCACTGAAACGTGTGTTGCAGCTCGTGCAGCGGGTTTAATTAAGTGCATAGCAATTTTTTTTTTATAATTTTTTAATAACTATGAAACATTTTCCATATTAACAGAGAAGATCTGTATACCTTTGTCCTAGGAACCTGGATGAACAAATCACTACAGAACGTCATACTGTACCTTCCCCTATGCGTACCGTTCAGCTAAATGAAGCATGTAACTCCTCGTCAAACCTGCTTCTCTGCGTCATAATAACTGTCAAAATTTGGAAGAATTATCATCCTCACTTCATGGGCGCGTCCCATTCCCGGCGATCTCTAAGCCAGCTGCACCAATTGAAATGAAACGTGATGCACATAAAATTTCATAATCACCTCCAACTTTATTCTCTCTCTCTCTCAAAAAAAAATTCAAATTTGTATAACACTAGCAAAGGCCTGTTTCAGAATACATACATTTAACCAAATCCACCTGAAGTTTGGAGAATATATTAGAATGAGTTACAGTAAGGGAACACTTGAGAAAAAACGAGGAACGAATGAAGGTTCCTTCTATGAAAATGACAAGAGTCTTTCTAACTAAAGTAGACTAAAAAGAATTCAACCCACTCAAAATGTAATTCGAATAGAACGTGCAATGAATCTCGATTTAAGAAACTAAAAAAGAGAACAGTGTCGAAGCTTTCTTCAGTTTTACGGACAGCCACAACGTAAGCACATGACTGACGCGAGAGACATGTACATCGACACACAGCACGAAGTTCAGCACACTTGCAAGTTCCCAAACTGGGCCACTTGGCCAAGCTTCATCACCATCGCATCTCACGTGACATTAAGGCTAAAAAGGCCCTACGAGCACGGCTGGACCTACCAGCGATTTACAGTTTATTTACAACCCTTTCTTTGGTTAGTGTAAAGATCCTTGCTCAAGTTGGTGGTGGCCGTGTTTGGGATGGAAGCAAAAAGGATTATCTACGGAAATTCTTCCCTCTCGTTATGAGGTATATTGCTATGCAGCAGCGGAGTGGGAAGTCAGGCTCTGCCTTCGTAACTGTAGTTGAACGAGAGAAATTGTGGGAATTCGATAGGACCGACCAAAGTCAAACAACTGAAGGTGACCGACTAGGCAACTTGCTGAATGGAATCTGTTCTGGTTATGTTTCCTCTGCCAAGGATTACGGTATGCAAACTTCTGCATCCGAACTCCTAGAAATAACTTTGTCAATACGCGTTAAGAATCTCAGACATTTAAATAATGTACTGTGTATCAGGGAACAATTCGCGGTATATCTGCTGGCATTCCGCAAAACAGGAAACCACCTCTTCAAGACAGGCCGTAAGCTAAAAGCTACCAATGCAATGCATGGCATTATAAGTTACATGTTTACTGTCAGTGAAACGTACAAAGCTAGAACAATGACATAATCGTTTTCCTTTCCACGTTTTATCTGCACGAAGTACAGACAGTGAACGAAGGTGTAGAAGAAAGAAACGTTAAATTTCCATAGGGTGAAGAGAGAGAAACCAAGAAGATGCAACTAATCAGATGTTTATTATCAAACTTCTATCTCAACATGTTTCGGGCATCACTATGCCCATCATCAGGAGAACAAGACCGTGTATTATCGTATATGGTGTTCTGCACTGTAACAAGAGGGGGAAAAACCGTAAGATGTGAGAGCCGTAGTGTCTTTGTGTGGAGTAATGAGTTGTAAACATAGTCGGGATTTCGTGTTAATTTCCGTGCCCACATGTTCATGTCTAAAAACGAATCAAGACTTAGCAGCAGTAGACAGATATAGACACATATATTTGTTAACTGCAATCGGGTTGACACCCGGTGGCAGTAGTACGGTACACAGTTACACACAAACAAAACAGAGAACAACACAATTAATGTGGGAAGAGTGAAACAACGGAAGTCAGTTTTACACCAAAATACAGAATTCAGACACAATTCTCGTCGACGCCGCATAACATGAAACTCAAATAAAATCTCATGAATGTTCTCAGTTCTATTAAAAACAGGACACGACATAAACTGTCCACTAACCCTACTGGTTTGCCTCACGTTGTCTGAGAACCAATCACCGTCCACATCATTCCCGGCATTCTTCTTACACTGCCTGACCCTTGAAGATTGGAGCGATAGGTTGTCCCAAAACGTCGGTTAAAAAACACCAATCTACGCCGCGTTAACAGCCCATAAGAGCGAAAATCTCATTTACACTGCGGCGGAAGCCTGCAGTCACGCTACTGACAACTGCCTTCTTCTGGGATAAGACTCTACGTGGTTCATTACACAGGCAGGCCTACCAACGTCCGCGAAACGTTGTCACTTACCTACCAGACTACAAGAAGTAATACCTTAAACACCACGTCATAAAGGCATATGGGGAAGTGGGAAGGCCAGCAGGCATTTTTGAACTCGTCAGTAGACGCGAGTGGTCAGCTTCAGACGCCGGCCGCTTTGTTCAATACAGAAGAGCTACCGGTGCACAATGAATACGATACCAGGTGGGTCCCGAAAACGGTACAGACATTTTTGAGAAAGAAAATCCCTAACGCCCGCAGAGAATCGATACCCAATTCCTCGTTCATCTAATCCAAGGCATTAGTAGGAACAAAAGTGAATTTTTTAAATTCAGGATTCAAATTCTTAATGCCTTCCATCTACGTAAATTAATCGCCATTCTAGTTAACCCTGGACGCTTAGCGGATTATAATAATCAACAAATACTGGACCTCAAATTCATATGAACAAGTAGGATTTATATTTTTAGGTTCAGATGTGGCAAGGGTTCAGACTGAATGATAGGAATCCGGCGAAGTATAAATTTAGCCTCCGTCTGAAAGCTTTGTGTATCCAAGATGATTCACATTACGACGCGATTCACACAGCAGCACTGGTCATTTGTTCTTCGGCGCTACATAATGCATATTTAAGTCCTGGATTACGCACTAAGATGGGGAAATGAGAGACGCATATACTGTATAATTTTGATCGGGAAATCACACATCTGGAAGTCCAAGAAGATGAAAAGTTGCTGTAAGTAGCCCAGAATATTTCTCAATGGTGGACTTTGCTGTTGGCGGTATGGAGTTTTCCGGTCCTGTCTGTATGCATTTTCGCGCGGGTACTTTCAGTACTGCACGTAAAGTTAGATGGGCCTCCGTATAAGGTTACGGCCATCCAAACTGGACAGAACTCTAAAGTAACAGAACGTAGCAAACATGGAAAATTCTACTGTATTCTTTGCTATCCTGCATACGTCACTAAAAAAAACTAAACTCCGTGGCCTTAGTCCGCACGCGAACTATACCGACAGAGCGGCCGCCGCCGGTCGGCGAAGTTAGTGCCAACTTTTGCGGATAGAGGGGTGTCACGTGGTCAGCG
>Ga0131853_10022377_pt1 | contig 11440 bp, 7 predicted proteins | sample TergutLab28metaG_FD_92764 | JGI IMG/M metagenome (GOLD analysis project Ga0131853, IMG submission 92764) | Labiotermes labralis P1 segment gut microbial communities from Petit-Saut dam, French Guiana - Lab288 P1 (version 2) (version 2) | ecosystem: Host-associated > Arthropoda: Insects >...
CACATGAATATACTGGTCAAGCCAAAAATATTTTTTACTTGCCAAAACAATTCAAAGAAATTTTAGACTTTGATACTAAAGTAGAAGGATTAGAAGATTCAAGCATTGCTGGTGTTATAAAAAGTTTACCTGTGCCTAACAACAAACTAAATGGAATAGTCGCAGTTTCTGGTGTTGGAGATGATTACAACCTTTCAGGACACAAATTAAGCGAAGCTAATCTATATGGATATGGAAGGTTAACGTGGAATCCTATGCTTTGTCCAGAGCAAATTGCTAAGGAATGGATTTCTGCGGCTTTTAATCTATCAGAAGAAAACAAAAAAACTTTGTTAGAAATATTACTTTCTTCATATAATACTTATGAGAACTATACTGCACCACTTGGTGTTGGTTGGATGGTAAATATTAGCCATCATTATGGACCTGCTGTAAATGGATATGAATATGACAGATGGGGTACTTATCATTTTTCAGATAGAAACGGCTTAGGAGTAGATAGAACTGTAAAATCAGGAACAGGATACACAAGTCAGTACCAAAAAGCAAACTATGAAATGTATGAAAACATTGAAACCTGCCCAGATGAACTTCTGCTTTTCTTCCACTACGTTCCTTATTCACACGTCCTTAAAAGCGGTAAAACTGTAATTCAGCATATTTATGACACTCACTTTGAAGGTGTAGAAAAAGTTGAAAAATATATAGAGCTTTGGAAAGGCTTTGAATTTGAAGTTGATCCTATAAGCTTTAAAAATGTGAAAGAAAGATTAGACCATCAACTTCACATAGCAAAAGAGTGGAGAGATCAAATTAACACTTACTACTACAGAATGTCTGGAGTTAATGATGTTCATGGAAGGACTATTTATAGATAATGCTTAGTTCCGAAGGTAAGTTTTATAAAATAGGCTCAGTCCTTGCTGATATAGTTATAGCAAGTATTTTGTGGATAGTTTTCAGTCTCCCTATAATAACTATAGGAGCGGCTACAACTGGTTTGTATTATGCTTGTACTAAAAAAGTTTCGGGCAAAGATGGCTATTTCATACAAGATTTCCTAAACAGCTTTAGGGAAAATTTCAAAAGAGCGACTATAGTTTTCTTAATGCTTTCAACTATCACTTTTTTAATTGTATTTAATATAATAATTGGTAGGGACATGGATTTGAATATCGTGGTCCGAATTGTTCAATGGTTTGTATTATTGCAATTAATTTTTGCTTTTATGTATGCGTTTGCTTTGTTATCTCGTTTTGAATTAACTATAATAGAAAACTTGAAAGCTGCATTTATAATGGCAAACAAGCATATGTTTACTACGCTCACAAATTTAGGCTTTTTACTAGCTATTGCTTTAATTTCTATATATTTCACAATAGTTACTGTGTTTATAATGGGATTATATATATACCTATCATCTATCTTTTTCGTAAAAATATTCAGAAAGCACTATCCTGATTTTGATAAACCAGTTGATGGGGAAATTAAACCGCTGAAGCTTGATGATAGATAAAGTGAAAAATTTAATGTTGGGAGGATTTTTATTGCAATATCCAATCTCAAAATAAACAAAAAGCCTTTACTAGCAAGATATAAAAATTGGATGGCAACGAATTCTATTAAAGGGGGACGAGAAAAAATATGAATTCAGAAAGCAACAAAAAACTAGGTAACGGCAGAGTGTTACTTCTTGTAACAGGTATTTTATATATAGTTTTAGGCTTTTTCGGTCTCCTAGGTTCATTTTTATTGGATACAGTTGGCCAAATGTTCGGGTTAAGAACTGGTTTTTGGACTATTGTATCGGTTATTTTGAGTGCTTATGCTATACTTCTAGGTATAATAGGTATAGTTCAAAGAAATAAAATATCTATGGGTTCAATTTTGGTGAAATTGAGTATGGTATATTTGATTCTAAGCATTATATCAGTTTTAATAACCGCTTTAGTAACTAGGTCATTTCTGACTATATCAGCTGTTGTATCAGTTGTTTTTTGGGCAATACCAATTTGCTATATAATTGGAGCTTATAAAAATTTGGAACAGCACAGTGGAAATACCAAAGGGCTCAATAGCGGTAAGTATTATATGCAACGCCACTGGGTTTTATATGCAATGTTAATTTTACCACTTGCATATTTCTTCATCTTTAGTTACATTCCAATGGTAAATATTTTACTAGCTTGGAGTCCAAACAACGTTATATTATCAGTTTGGGAAACTCCTTGGGTTGGTTGGGCAAACTTTGAAAGAGCATTTCAGCTCCAACCTTTTAGAGATGCAATACGTAATACGCTAATGTTTAGTGCATTAGATTTGGCTTTAGGTTTTCCTGCTCCTATTATCTTAGCACTTCTACTAAATGAGCTGAAATTTCCTAGATTCAAAAAGATAACACAGACGATTTCCTATATGCCGTTTTTCTTATCTTGGATTATTATTGGTGGTATGGCTACTACTTTATTCTCCCAGAATACAGGTGCAGTTAATAACATTATATATGACCTTGGTGGCACTCCTATACCATTTTTAACAAATTCGACTCACTGGGTATTTACTAACGTATTTTTGGCTATTTGGCGTACAGTTGGTTGGAGTACTATTATATATTTAGCAGCTATAACTGGTATTAATCCTGAACTTTATGAAGCTGCTGATATTGATGGGGCAAGCCGTATTCAGAAAATGTGGCACGTTACAATTCCAGGAATTAGACCAGTTATGGTTGTACTCCTAATTTTAACACTAGGTGGAATAATGAGTGCAGACCTTGCAAGATTTATTGCACTAGATAATGGATTGGTAAGAAGTGTTTCTGAAGTTATACCGACATTTATTTACCGTTGGGGACTTCTAAGTATGCAATTTTCACTTTCAGCAGCCATTGGAATATTCCAATCTGTAATAGGAATGATTTTACTTCTTGGTGGCAACTGGTTAGCTAAACGGCTAGGCAGCAACGGATTTTGGTAGGAGGAACTAAAAATGAATTCAGGTCTGAAAAGAATAACTATAGGTGATATTGTAATAATTATTTTTATGTTATTGCTTATTGCGGTATGTATATTGCCTCTTATGAATGTTCTAGCGATAGGATTTAGTGATCCAGGTGCTATCATGCGTCGAGATGTGTCATTCTGGCCGATAGGGTTTAATCTTGAGGCTTATACCACGGTGCTTACCGATACTAGGTTCATGAGGAGTTTAGGTTGGACTGCTATTCTTACTGGTATTGTAGTTATTGTAAACTTAGCTATGACAGTACTCTGTGCATACCCTTTAACATTTATGTCCCTTAAAGGGCGTAAAATAATTTCTTTCCTTATCATATTTACTATGCTTTTCAATGCAGGTCTTATTCCAGCTTTTATATTATTTAGAGATTTAAGACTGTTAGATAATCCGCTTGTGCTTATACTTCCAGGCATGATAAGCGTTTTCAATATGATAATTATGAGAAACTTCTTCTTGGGCATACCAGATAGCCTTAAAGAATCAGCAGAAATTGATGGAGCAGGGCCTTTTACAATTCTTATAAGAATTTACTTGCCACTTTCTTTGCCAGTTTTAGCTACTGTTGGTTTGTGGTACGCTGTTGGCCGTTGGAACACTTTCGCAGATGCACTATTTTTTATGCCTAATGCTCCAGAATGGCATCCAATACAAATGCTTTTATACAATATTATTGAAAACAATACTGCTTTTGACGTAGCTGATCCTGGTGCCACTTCACCACCTGGTTGGGGACAATCAGTTGAATCGGCAGCTATTTTTATAGCGATGGTTCCAATACTTTGTGTGTATCCTTTCATTCAAAAATATTTCGTTAAAGGGGCAACATTGGGAGCAGTAAAAGGTTAATAATCAAACAAAAAAATCATATAATAAAATATCTATTTTATCAAGGAGGCAACAAAATGAGAAGATACAAAAAAAGTTTAGCTATGATGTCTTTCGTAGCATTTACAGCATTTTTAGCAGGATGTGCTAATAATGAACCAGCAGCACCAGATGTAACACCACCACCAGCACCAACAGAAACAGCACCGCCACCAGCAGCTCCTGGAGATGCAACAGTAGAATCAGGTGATCCAAGGCTTGTAGAACACGGATTAGATGACAATTTACGTTTCTTAAATGCACCTACAATAAGAGTTGGTTTATGGGACAGATCTCACGACCGTATACCAGACTTTTCTACTAGCTACTGGGCTCAGTGGGTTCAATCTCAAATTTTAGAAGACCATAACATTATAGTTGAATGGGTTCCAATAGGACGTTGGGATGAGCCAGATATTCAATCTCAATTACTTGCAGCAGGTCTTGCACCAGATATTGGATATACTTTCCAAAATCCAATGATTACAACATTCGCAGAAATGGGTGGTATTATGAACCTTTACCCATTATTAAATCAGTACAGAGATTTACTCCCTAATCTATATGACTTACTGGGTGAAAACGTTTACTGGAACTTTGACCCAGCAACTCAAGAATTATGGACTTTAACTGGTCGTCTTGTTCAAGATGGTAGAATACTTACTTTTATCCGTGAAGACTGGTTAGATACGTTAAATTTACCAATTCCAACAACTATGGAAGAGTTTGAAGCTACTTTAGAAGCTTTCCGTGACAACCAAGATATTATTATGCCAAACAGAACTAGAGATCTTATTCCTTTCCAATTAGGACATGACGTAGGTTGGACAGGTGGTCTAATATTTGAAAGCTTTATACCTAGCAATGTTACAGAGCGTGAGTGGTTCATACATGGCTTTGACGACAGACGTTTCCACTTTGAAGATGCAGCACGTGAAGGTGCTAGAGTTCTTAATCGTTGGTTCAACGAAGGTTTACTATGGGATGACTTTATACTTCACCCACCGGGAGACCCAATGGGGGACGACCTTGTAAGATTGGGTTATGTAGGTTCTTTTATCCAAAACTGGGATTTACCATTTAGACCAGCTGATGCTTTTATTGAACACATTAAACAGGAGATAGGGCCTGAAGCTAACTATATTCCTATAACTCCTTTCAGAAACGATGCTGGAGAGGTGCGAAAGTTTTTCCCTAATCCTACTGACCGTTTCATTTATTTTCCAATGACTAACCAAAACCCTGTTGCTTCTTTACTTTACCTTGACTGGATAAGCCGTTTAGAAGTGCGTGAATTTTTACAGTTCGGTATAGAAGGTGTTCACCGTGAGACTTTAGCAAATGGTGCAATATTAACACTCGGAGAAGTAGAAGGCGAACACATGTGGCCAGATCACCAATTTATCCCTTCTTTACGTAACTTTGATATTACGATGACAGTAAACGGTATAGACTTAGGTGATCCACATCTTACAGCTGCAACACTAGCTTTAGGTTATCCTGGTATATCTCCAGAAACTGTTATGGCTGCACGTGCTGCAGGTTTAGATAATGCTTACTGGTTTAGACAAGTAACGGTTCGTTCTATTCAATCAGAAGAAGGTATGTCTGGACCACTTGCAGACCAACGTGATGTTTTACTTCACACGATAATAGCTGGAACAAGTCCAGAAAACTTTGATGCAGAATGGAGCAGACTATATCAAAGTTACCTCAACTTAGGTGCAGCTGCAATTATAGCTGAGCGTGACCAGGCTTGGATTGAGCAATTTGGCGATGTAGACACACAACCTTAAATCAATATATTAAAATGCCCCGTCGAAAGACGGGGTATTGTGGATTTTAGACCAAGATATGAGAAAAAGTGTCGAAGTTCTTATTGCACACATATTTTCAATTTTGACGAAAGGATTCATTAGAAATAGTTCTTGTAGAGTTAATTTACTACAATAATAAAAGGGGACATATGACTAACAAAATACAATTATTTAACGAAGACTGGGAATTGGCATTTAGTCCAACAGATTCAGATGATTGGGATGAGGTAGAATGGGAAAACGTAACCTTACCCCATGACTGGCTAATATATGACACGAATGATTTATACAAAGATTCCATAGGATATTATAATAAAGTATTCACTGTGGATGATGACAATTTTCATAGACATTTTCTTAGATTTAACGGTGTTTATATGGAATGTTCTATCTATATAAATGGTGTGCACATAGGAGACTGGAAGTTTGGTTATACTAGTTTTGAATTTGAAATATCAGATTATTTGATATACGGTAGCGAAAATGATGTTACTGTGAAAGTTGTTCATGAACCTGGTAATTCTAGGTGGTATACAGGTGCTGGAATTTATCGTGATGTCTATCTAATTTCTACACAGAAAACATATATACCATATAATGGAGTTTATATTTCGCCTAGAAAAATAGATGAAGATACTTGGACAGTAGATGTGCATACTGAAATAAAAAGTTATAATGATGGTGTTGAAATTAAGCATACTGTAGAAGGAATAGACGATTTATCACAAGTTGTCAATCCTCGACTTTGGGACATAGAAACACCAAACCTTTATACGCTTATAACAGAAGTTTTTGAAGATGGAAAAATTGTTTATACACAAGAAAATACTTTCGGTTTTAGAGAAATAGCTTTTGACAGTGAAAATGGCTTCTTCCTAAACGGCAGACATTTAAAAATACAAGGTGTATGTCAGCACCATGATTTAGGTGCTTTAGGAGCGGCATTTAACAAACAAGCCTTGCATAGACAATTTGAACTTCTAAAAGAAATGGGTGTGAATGCCCTTAGAACAGCTCACAATCCACCTGATCCATACTTTATGCAGCTTGCAGATGAAATGGGATTTTTAGTAGTATCTGAAATTTTTGATATGTGGGAAAGACCTAAAACTCCTAAAGATTATGCACGATTTTTTAATGATTGGTGGGAAAAAGATGTAGAATCCTGGGTGAAGCGTGATAGAAATCATCCTAGCCTTATAATGTGGTCAGTAGGAAATGAAGTTTATGATACCCATGCAGACCCTATTCGTGGAACAGAACTCCTTAAAATGTTAGAAGAAGCCGTTTATAAATATGATCCAAACAAAAATGCTTATGTAACTATAGGCTCTAACTACTTGCCTTGGGAAAACACCCAAAAAGTAGCGGACACTTTAAAATCTCCAAAACTAGTAGGCTACAATTATGGTGAATATTTGTATAAAGATCATCATACCAAATATAAAGATTGGATAATGTACGGAAGCGAAACTGGCTCTGTTGTTCAAAGTCGTGGAATTTACCATTTCCCACTTTCTCAGTCAGTCTTGGCAGATGATGATGAACAATGTAGTTCCTTAGGCAATTCTGCTACAAGCTGGGGAGCAAAATCTACTGAAAGCTGCATTATTATAGATAGAGATACTCCATTTTCTTTGGGGCAATTTATATGGACGGGTACAGATTATATAGGTGAACCAACTCCATATCATACAAAAAATTCATATTTCGGTCAAATTGACACAGCTGGTTTTAAAAAAGACTCTTTTTATATATATAAGTCCGCATGGACTGATTATAAAAAAGTGCCTTTTGTGCATATCTTCCCATATTGGGATTTTTCACCTAGTCAAATGATTGATGTATGTGTTGTTAGCAACGCTCCTAAAGTAGAATTGTTTTTTAATGGAGTATCTCAAGGAGTATTTGAAAGGGGTGAAAAAATAGTAGGTACATGGCGAATTCCTTATGAAAAAGGAGAGCTTAAGACTTACGCCTATAATGAAAGCGACGAAATAATAGCAACAGCCACGCAAGTCTCTTTTGGAGACGTTGCAGAAATACGTACCGACATAACCAAAAAAGAAAATATCGCTTTTGCAGAAATTTATGCCGTAGATAGTGAAGGCGAAGTTGTCCATAATGCAAATAATCGTATAAATATAACGGTTAGAGGTGGAAATCTAATGGGTCTAGATAACGGTGATTCTACAGACTATGACCAATATAAAGCCGATAGTAAAAGGCTCTTTTCAGGAAAACTTCTTGCCATTGTAGAGATAGAAAATGACGATTTTGAAATTATAACTGAAATCGATAAAAATGATATTCCTGTTCGCAAAATAGAACTTTTGAGAAGCAACACTATTGATAAAGAAAAAAGATGTGCAACAATAAAAGCGATAATCCATCCAGCGAACTCCACTTATAAAGACTTAATTTGGAGAGTTACAGATGCTGCAGGAATAGATACAAATGTTGCAAGCTTTGAAGTAAGCGAAGATGGTACAGAAATAACACTCACAGCAAAAGGTGACGGCGAAATTTTTGTGCGTTGTTGTACGAAAAATGGTCGTGATAGGTTGCAGACCCGAGCAGTTAGCGAAGCTAACGACCAGGGGAAAATTTCTTTAATATCTTACTTAGACTTTTCAGTAGAAGGTTTAGGTAAAGCTTATTTAAATCCTTATGAATTCATAGCAGGCGGACTTTACAATAAAAGCAACTTGCCAATGACAAATGGAAATGATAGGGGAGTAGCAACTTTAAGAGATGGCGAAAGCCATGTTGGTTTTGCAGATATTGATTTTGGAGAAATTGGTGCAGATGAAATACACTTGCCTATATTCGCTATGAGTCAGGAGGAATTTCCTATAGAAATTTGGGAAGGGATGCCAGAAGAAAATGGTACAAAGATTTGTGAAGTAACGTATAAAAGCGGCTCTATTTGGAATACTTACACTACGGAGATTTATAAACTGCCTTATAAGTTAAAAGGTATAACTTGCCTTTCTTTCGCTGTGAAAAAGAAAATTCACATAAAAGGCTTTAGCTTCACTCAAACCTTTAAGGCATATGAACAGCTAAATGCAGCTGCATTTACAAACATATATGGTGATAGCTTCAAAATTGAAGAAACAAATGTTACTGGAATAGGAAATAATGTAACACTAGAATTTACAGCAATGGATTTTGATTGTGGAACAAATGCTACAAAGTCTTTAAAACTTCTTATAAACGGGAAGGGTAAGATAGATAATACAATTCATTTAAAATTTGATGATGGACCAGCAATAGTCCTAGAATTTCCGAAGTCCACTGATTATATAACGAAAGAATTTAATATAGAAGTGCAGTGTGAAGATAAAGTGAGCTTTGTTTTCATGCCAGGTTCAAATTTTGATTTTGCATGGTTTAAATTTATGTAAAAAAGAATCTTAGGGGCAGCTGTCCCCGGTTGCCCTACAATGAAAAAAATTTCCAATAAAAGAGGAGACAAAACTATGATAACATTTTTTATATGTGTAGCGATCTTAGTTGCAGGGTATTTTACCTATGGAACGATCGTTGATAAAATTCTCGCACCAAATGATGCGAATACAACTCCAGCAGTTAGACTGGCTGATGGTGTTGACTACGTGGTACTTCCTTGGTGGAAGGTACTCTTAACACAATTCTTAAACATTGCAGGTCTAGGTCCAATTTTCGGTGCTGTTTTAGGTGCTTTATTTGGACCAATTGCGTTTGTTTGGATAACACTGGGGTGTTTGTTTGTAGGTGCTGTTCACGATATCCTCGTAGGGTACGTCTCAATGAAACACGATGGACTTTCAATTTCAGAACTTGTAGGTCTTTATTTAGGTAGATATTCCAAAATATTTATGGTAATTTTCACATTTATTTTATTAGTGCTAGTAGGGGTTGTATTTACAATGGCACCAGCTGCATGGCTTCAAAATCGTATTGATTTAGGTGGTCAGTGGGTATGGGTTCTTATTATCCTTGCTTATTATGTTTTTGCAACACTTGTGCCAGTTAATACGTTAATAGCTAAATTATTCCCTATTTTATCAATCGCAATGTTATTGATGTGTATTATATTATTTGTCGGAATTGTTATTGCACAAATCAGCGGAACTCATAGAATGATGGAGTTTACACTAGATGCAGTTCATGCAGGTGGTTTATCAGCATTTCCTTTCATTTTCACAACGATTGCCTGTGGTGCAGTATCAGGTTTCCATGCAACAAAATCTCCAATGATGGCACGTTGTATCGGAAAAGAATCGGAAGTAAAGCGTGTATTCTTTGGTTCGATGGTTATTGAAGGTGTTGTTGCCTTAATTTGGGCAGCAATTACTATAGCTGTTCTTGGTGATAGCCTATTTATTCTTCAGCCACATCCAGAAACAGGTAATCTGGTAACAGCAGTTGCAGCATTAGGTGGCCAAGGGGGTACTGTTGATTATATAACATCTACTTTGTTACCAGGTTGGCTTGCAGTTATCCTAGTTTTCATCGCTGTAATTATCTTCCCGATAACGAGTGCAGATACAGGTTTTAGAAGCATTCGTTTAATGTTTGCAGATGCATTCAAAATGGATCAATCAAAAGCAATGAGTCGTGTAATATTATGTATCCCTATTTTCGCAATAGCTTACGCATTGACATGGGTTGACTTTGATATAATTTGGCGTTATTTTGCTTGGTCTAACCTAAGTATTGCAGCAATTGCGCTGTGGACAGGGGCAATGTACTTGCTTCGTAATAACAAACTCCATTGGATTGCAACCTTACCAGCCACACTATTAAGCTGTATATCTCTTGCTTATATCTTACAAGCACCAGAAGGGTTTAGACTGAATCCAACATTCTCTAATATTGCAGGAGCTATTTTTGCAGCTATACTGTTTGCTATATTTATTATCGTGTCACCTAAGTTGAAGGGTATTGGTAGTCCGGATACTCCAAGTGTTTCAGCTAAAAAGTAAAAAAGAGTATATGTTCTGAAGCTGTCGACAGATAGAATCGACAGCTTTTTTATTTGATTGTAATTTTTATATTACAATTTGATAATGAAAAATAGAAAATTTTTAAAAAATTTCAGAAATATAGTATAATTAATCTATAATAATATAAATTTCAGCTTATTCAAGGTTAGGGGGTGAATAATATGAAAAAGACATTTGTTTTATTTATAGCATTTTTGTTGATTTTGCCATCTGCGATATTTATTCAAGCTAATGAGTTTATGGATAATGGTACTGAAGCAAAATTGGCTCATATTGAGATAGCACCATTTAATGCTCTTTGGCATGAAACAGTGAGAGTTTCAACTAGTAACATGGTGCCACGTTTTATTACTGATTCCATTTCAAGAAATGGTAGACTATATAGAGTAACTTTGGAATTTGTTGCTGCAGATATGGTGGCTCCAAATCTTTGGTTAGTTGCTTATAGTGGATGGGTGTTTTTTACTGGTGAGATGGACGTTACTTGGTTTTCAGAATCTTTATGTGGAGAGTTCGTGGAACTTTCAACAAATGAAAATTCTTTGAATTGGGTAGAATTCGCACTTAACAATCCTGAGTCTATGATTGCAATTGATGTGAGTTTGGAAAGAAACTTGTATGGTGAATGGGTAGATCTTACAAATTTCAAATAAAATAATCTAAAAGAGCTTCGGCTCTTTTTTCACATAAAAAAACATTGACAAACTTCAACTATTCCTGTATAATGATTAATCTACGCTCATAAAA
>Ga0131853_10022379_pt1 | contig 11440 bp, 12 predicted proteins | sample TergutLab28metaG_FD_92764 | JGI IMG/M metagenome (GOLD analysis project Ga0131853, IMG submission 92764) | Labiotermes labralis P1 segment gut microbial communities from Petit-Saut dam, French Guiana - Lab288 P1 (version 2) (version 2) | ecosystem: Host-associated > Arthropoda: Insects >...
GAGGATTTTTACCGCAAGCCAAGGAAGTGCCGACGACGCGGGCCAAGAAGGCCCGCTAGGAGGTGCTGACGCGGGGTTGCGGTAAAAAGACCGACGCATCAGGACTGTTTTAAAGGTAAATGACTATACATAACTGCTTTTATGTGCGTTGACTATAAGTGACTATATACCCCACTTCCAAAGCAACCCCCGAACCTCACGCCGGGACCTAATATGCAAAAACATTTTATGCGGATACATATCCCGCAAAGCCAAAACCCTAGGCCTAAATGTTATAGGATATTCCCAAAGCCATTTGGCAAACCCAAAAAATTTTTTACTATACCACCGCGACTCTACCAAATAACCCGGCAAATCCGAACGTTTCCTGCCTGCGCGCCTGGCAGCTGACAAAATACATACAAAACGGTGAATATCCAAAAAAATAATCAAATCAGCAGCAACAAAACGCAATTCCATGGTGCTATTATAATTTCCATCAATAATCCATGCTTCGCCTGCAAAAATTTCGCTGTAGCGCATAACCTTTTCCTCTTTGGTAGCCATTACCCAGTCCGGCTTCCAGAATTCATTATCCAAGTGGTAAAGGGGGTAGTTGGTTGCCTTAGCAATCCTTTTAGACAACCAACTTTTCCCGCTTCCGCCACTGCCAACAAGAATAATTTTCTTGTAATCATAAATATCCATTTACTTATCCAGCCATTTAACAACAGCCTCAGCAATATCCTTAGAAGTCTCCGGCACAAAGGGGCTTGCCAACCCTGCACCTGCAAGCAAATCAGAAAATGTCTTTGTCCCGGCCAATTTGACAAGCCGGTAATATTTTTCCCACGCAGCCCCATGGTCTGCCTGGTCTTCTGCCCAAAATGCAAGGGCAGCGGTTTGGGCAAGGCAGTAGTCTATATAGTAAAAGGGGATTAAATAAACGTGAAGCTGAGCTTGCCAGCGGCGGCCTTCGCCGTAAAATGGGAAGTCCTTAAAATCAATATGGGGGCGGTATTTGCCCTCCAGCTCTAGCCAAAGGGCATTGCGCTGGGCTGGTGTCATTTCTGGCTTTTCGTAAATATGATGTTGGAACTCGTCCACCATTACGCCATAGGGTATAAATGTCAGGGCATTGGCCAGGTGGCTTTCCTTGTATTTTTGTGTAGCGTCCCCAAAAAAACCTTCCATCCATGGCCACGCAAAAAATTCCATGCTCATTGAGTGGATTTCGGCGGTTTCGTGGGTATATTCCCGCAAAGCCGATGGGTAAATGTCCCGGGCTTCATAAGAGGCAAAAGCATGGCCAGCCTCGTGGGTCAGCACATCAATGTCCCCTGCTGTACCGTCAAAGTTGGCAAAAATAAAGGGGGACTTATGGGCGCCCAAATAGGCGCAATACCCGCCGCTGGATTTGCCTGGCCGTGTCAGCACGTCAAAAAGCTCGTTTTCAAGCATAAAATCAATAAATGCTGCCGTGTCTTTGGAAAGCTGGTGGTACATTTTCTTCCCATGGGCGAAAATTTCCTCTGGAGTGCCTTTTGGTATTGCGTTGCCGTCCAGATATAGGCAGGCATCATCATGGGGCTTTATGGATTCTACACCAATGCGCTGGGCTTGCTTGGCTTTAATCTGTGACACAACAGGGACAATGTGGGAAACCACAGCCTTGCGGAAGGCGTCAACCTCTTTGCTGCCATAGCACAAGCGCTCCATACGGTAATACCCAAGTTCTATGAAATTTTTACATCCAAGCTTTTTTGCCATACGGGTGCGGACTTTTACAAGTTCGTCGAATAGGCTGTCCAACTTTTCGGCATTTTCCATGTACCACCCAGCCCGGGCCCGTAAAGAAGCCTCCCGCACTGCCCTGTCTGGGCTTTCGTGGTAAGGGTTTATTTCCGCAAGGGTCAGGGTTTTGCCGTCATATTCTATCTGGGCAGACGCGATAAGCTTGTCATATTCAGAGGTTAAGCGGTTTTCCTCTTGTAAATCGGGCACTATTTCTGGCTTAAAGGTCTTAATTTCCATCTCGGCTTTGTCAAACATTAGCGTACCCCAGGCAGCTTCAAAGTCCTTTCTAAAGGGGGACGCCAGCAGTGCCTTGGTCACCTCTTGCTCCAGCGGCATAAGTTCTGGGCTGGTTTCGTCTATATAATCGTTTTCGGCGTCGTAAAATTCGTCGTTTGTGTCAAGGGTATGGCGTATTTCAGCCAGGGAATTCATTGTTTCGTAATACCCGGTGAAAGTTTCGATTTCCTTGAAAGCCGCGAAAGCTTCTTCTGAAGTTGTTGCGGCTTTGAAATTGTCCAGCAGGGCCTGTAATTTTTCCTGTGTCGGCGCAAGCTCTACACGCTGGTATGGCATTTTAGAAAATTTCATGATTGGTCTCCTTTTTCTAAGATTTTTGTATTTTATTACATAATAAGGATATTCTCAATCATGCCATTCTAATCTGTATGGCAAAGTCCGGGGCTGGGGGCATAGTGATACCGATTCCAAGTAAAAACCTGCCTAATCTTGCGGCAAAATCCTCGCAAAGCTTTGGCAGGTTTTACTTGGAATCGGTATTAATTAGTGTTGTGTAACCTTAACCACAGGCGCATAAGCCTGCATAACTGATTGCTCATTCTCCCAACCCTTATCATAAACCTCAATGGCGGGATATTTGCGGAAAGCATCAAGCAAGCCATTATGTTCTTCATGGATTGCATACCCCGACTTTGGCAGCCACTCCGCATAAAAAGACCGCCAAAACATTCCTGTAAATATAATCTCCAATGTTGTATCAAACACAGCAAACTCGCTTGCGGGAAGCTTGCGCCCTATTAGCCCAACGGGCAGATTATCCAGGCTGCTTACCTCCACACCTACAAAATACTTACCCCTATTGTCAGGTGTTTCGCTATGGGTCATGCCATAAACTACCCCTTGGGAAACTTGATTGGGGATAGATTTTTCAATTTTTTCACCATGCCATGTTTCCCATAACCCAGCAATTGGTGCTGTGCCGTCATCACTGTTGTAGTGGATGTCAACTTCCATGCCCGCTACAAAAAATGCTTCCTTGTGCATAAAATTCACATTTTCAAAACATTGCATAAGTTCCATGTTCGGCCTCCCTTTGTGCCACATATTTTCAGGGGGAAATATGCTGATTTCCGGACATGACAGCCGAAACCCTGCCGGCGAGATTCCATACATCTGGGAAAAACTCCTTGTAAATGCCTGTTGAGATGAAAACCCGCCTACGTATGCGATCTCAACTATTTGCTTGTTGCTGTCACGCAATTCCAGCGCTGCACGGTATAGGCGGTACCGGTTAAGATAATTCTTAACCGTATAGCCTGTAAAAGTGCGGAACATAAAAGAAAAATAAGATGGTGACAGGTATGCCTTTGCCGCAATGTCCGTGACAGTAACCGGCTGGGTGTACACTTGGTGGATATACAAAGTAGATTTGTAGATGCATTGCTCTATGTCCATTAGCCATAACCCCTTCCTGTTAATCAATAGTAGCAGGGTTATATAGGGATGTATTATCAAAAACAACTTTATCGCTGGTGTTATGCCACAAACCACGCTATAGCAGCCAGCACCGCAAGGTGTGCCGGGTAAGCAATATAAAACAGCCACTTAGCACTGGGCCCTCGTTTGCCATTGTAGAAGATAATAAGCGGGACAGTAAGAAGCGTTGCGGGAATCATCATCAGCCAGCGGGACATTCCATAAAAGGAATGACCAGCCCTAAGCCAGTCAATAATCCAGCGCTGCTGAAACACATTCATCACGGCAAAAACAGTAATCCGCAGCCACTTTGGCTTAATTACATACATAAGGAAAACAAAAAGCACCCCATAACCGGCGTAGTCGGTAGTTAAAAATTCCGCAAGATGCATAAGCCCTAATGTGGGGAAGATGGCAATTGCCACAGAAATAAAATAAGCAATAAGGCGGTCTTTGTTAGAGGATTCCTCATTCAGCCTTACAGACATAGATTCATAAATTTGCTGAAAAACAAAGATGGCAAGGCCGCCAATAAACAATGTATAAAAAATATTCGTATTATTAAGAAAGTCTACATGCCACTGGTTGTAACTACCAACCCGGGTTATTGCAAGGTCAAAGGGAATCTCTGATATGATGGCAAAAGCGAATAACCTAAGCAGAAATTTTTTAGGATTGCGGGTGTGCCGGAAGCCTTCTGCAATTAGGTATACAAAAATAGGAAAGGTAAGCCGCCCTATAATCCGGGATTCGAAAGGGATGTATTGGGGGAAAGCTGCGCCTGCATGGTCTATTACCATCGCAATAAGGGCAATCATTTTTAAGGTGAATGCGTTCATCATATAGACCTCCTAAAGAGCTTCCGCAACCTGTGCAAAAGCGGCCATGTCCAGGGTTTCGCCCCGGACATCACTTTTTAGCCCGCAGCTTTCCAGTACGCTTGCAATATGGCCTTTGTCCATTTCCAGGCCTGCAGATAGGGCATTAACCAAGGTTTTGCGCCGCTGATTAAATGCCGCGTGGATTACCTTAAACAATGTTTCCTTGCAGGTGGCAACAGGCGGGCCGGGGCGTATATGCATATGCACAACAGCGGAATCCACCGCTGGGCGGGGCATAAAGCAGTTGACTGGTACATTGGCCACCAGTTCCACATCGGCATAATACTTGATCGCCAGGGTCAAAGAGCCATAATCCTTAGTGCTGGGGCTTGCCGCCATACGCTTTGCAACTTCTTTTTGCACCATAACCGTGATAGATTTAAAGAGCAGCCCACTTTCCAGCAAGTATAGAATCACCGGGGTTGTGATATAGTAGGGCAGGTTGGCCACAACTTTTATGTCCTTGTATGGGCCCAGGATTTGAGGCAAGTCAATCCTAAGGATATCCCCCTGGACTATTGTAATATTGGGGCTGGGAAATAACTCTGTAAGCACAGGGATTAATTGCTTGTCCAGCTCCACAGCAATAACATGCCCGGCGTGGTTTAACAAAGCCTGGGTAAGCCCGCCGGGGCCGGGGCCTACTTCAAGGACACAGTCGTCTTTGGAAAGGTCTGCGGCGGCTATAATTTTATCTACCACATGGGTATCTACAAGAAAATGCTGGCCCAGCTTTTTACGGGTTTGGATGCCGTATTTATCAATTACTGTGCGCAGGCCTGCGCGGGTGGATAGGGTTTCTATTGTTCTTCCTCCTTAATAACTACAGGGTTCCAGATAATATTGCTATACTACACTATCATATAGAAAAGAGCTATTATATGAACATAATTGCCATTTTACTGCCGCCCATACTTGGCGGGATTATTGCACTATCCACTAACTGGATTGCAATAAAAATGCTTTTTAGGCCCCACAAAGAAAAGCGGATATTCGGCGTCCGCCTGCCGTTTACCCCAGGCCTAATCCCAAAAGAACGTGGGCGCCTAGCCCGCAAAATGGGTGAAGCCATACGCACCCACCTTCTTACCCCGGATGTGCTGGCAGACAAGCTTGCGGATCCCTCTGTATGGCCCCTGCCGGATTGCACTGTTGGCGAAGCGCTAAAAAATTGGGGTATAGATGACCCTGTAGAATATGTGGCTAATGCCATATCAACCCCTGCAAAAAAAGCCGTAGACACTTTTTTGCCCAAGGCCATAGGCGGGCTGATAAATCTGCCAGAGCGTTTCCCAGCCCTGGACGAAAAATTGGCAGACCTTACCGCAGAAGTTGCAAGCAAAAGCATTAACCCCTTTGCCAATTTGTTCGTAAAACATGATAAAATATACCGCAATATAAAGGAAGCTGTTTTCACATACCTTTCAGAGCCAGACAACCAAGATGCCCTGAAAAACGCAATCCATAGCGCAATAGATAGTGTAATTGATGCTGAAGCTGTGCCCTTGAAAATTGCAGATTCACTATCCCCGAGCGGGCCTGAGCCAGAGGTAAAAAACCGCCAGCTAAGCCAGCATATTTGCGATTTTCATATACGGGAAGGGGCACAAATACTTTTCCAGCGGGAGCCTTACGCGTCAATAATCCGCCGGGTGCTTGAGATTGCAGCCTCATATCTGGCAACCCATATGCCCGTCTCTGAAATGATAGAGCAAAAATTAAGCAATTTGGATGTAGGCGAGACAGAAAAAGTGTTATTATCTGTAGTAGGGCGGGAGCTTAAGATGATTATCTGGCTTGGGGGCCTGTTTGGGTTCCTGATTGGATTGTTATCCCTGGTAATGCAGATGCTTTAACCCATATAAGGGTTGCCAAAAACGACAACAGATGAAAGGTTCACCCAAAACGACAACACAAAGGAGTGGTTTAAATGAGCGCATACAATAGCGCAAAGGAAATCTATGCCAGTATTGGCGTAGACACAGAAGCGGCAATTGCCCGCCTGGACACTATCCCAATATCTGTACACTGCTGGCAAGGCGACGATGTGCGGGGTTTCGAAGGCAGCGACGACTTAACCGGGGGCATACAATCCACCGGCAACCACCCAGGCCGGGCAAAAACAGCCGAGGAGCTGCGGGCCAACCTAGACAAAGCCCTAGCCCTTATCCCGGGTGCCGCAAAGGTAAACCTCCACGCAATGTATGGTGACGTAAAAGGTGTAGACAGGGACGAAATAACCCCGGCCCATTTTCAAACCTGGACAGACTGGGCAATAGAGCGGGGCCTAGGGCTTGACTTTAACCCAACCCTATATTCCCACTCAAAATCCGCAGACGGCCTTACCCTAAGCCACCCAGACCCAGCAGTACGTGCTTTTTGGATAGAACATTGCAAGCGCTGCCGGGAAATAGGCGAATATTTTGGCCAAAAAACAGGGCAAGTGTCGGTGGTAAATGTATGGATACCCGATGGCTACAAAGACATACCAGCCGACCAGCTAACCCCCCGCAAGCGCCTGGAAGAAGCCCTGGATGAAATTTTCGCAAAGAAACTAAACCCAAAGCACATAGTAGATGCCGTAGAAAGCAAGCTTTTTGGCATAGGCCTGGAAAGCTACACAGTAGGCAGTCATGAATTTTACATGGGATACGCGGTTAAGAATAAAGTAGCCTTATGCCTAGACGCAGGGCACTTCCACCCCATGGAATTTATATCCGGGAAAATATCTGCCGTTTCATTATTTGTAGAACAAATACTGCTGCATGTATCCCGCCCTGTGCGCTGGGACAGTGACCATGTTGTTTTGCTGGATGATGAGTTACTGGCAATAACCCATGAGATAATCCGCCACAACTTGCTGGACAGGCTGCATATTGGCATGGATTTCTTCGATGGCTCTATTGACCGGGTTATGGCCTGGGCAATAGGCGGCCGCAATGTGCGCAAAGCGCTGCTTTGTGCCCTGCTTGAGCCTTATGCCCAAATCCAAAAAGCAGAAGAAAGCCTAGATTTTACCCAGCGGCTTTTGATGCTGGAAGAGAAAAAAATGCTGCCCTGGCAGGCAATCTGGAACGAATATTGCGCCAGGAAGAATGTGCCGGAAAGGTTAGTACTGTAGAAAAAAGCGTTTGGAACATGATATTACATTCATGATTCCAAACGCTTTTTTGTACCACAAAGGGGGTTTGATAAAAATGAAACCACAGTACAGCGATATCTCTCGCTACCTGGAAGCAACTGAAATACTAAACTTTAACTGGCCAAACCAAATGGAGCCAAACAACACACAATCCCGGGCAGTGGCAGGGCTTGCATACGATATTATGATGGATTCAAAAAACGAACTTGATTTTGTTAAAAGAGCTTATGAATATGTAAGGGACAAAATACCCCATTCAGCTGATATAGGGGGCAGTATTGTAACCTGCACTGCCTCCGAAGTTATTTTTGCGAATGAAGGCATATGTTACGCCAAATCTCACTTGCTTGCGGCACTTCTAAGATCAAATCTGTTTCCCACAGGTTTTTGTTATCAGCTGCTTATCCTGGATGATGAAACAGCGCCATATTGCGTTTTGCATGGGCTAAACGCTGTATATATAGATACGCTGGATAAGTGGATACGCCTAGACGCAAGGGGCAATAAGCCTGGTATCAATGCCCAATTTTCTTTGGAAAGGGAGCAATTGGCCTTTAATGTGCGGGCGGAAAAAGGTGAAGCAGACATTCCTATAATATTTGCAGAACCTGATAGAAATGTAGTACGCGCATTAAGAGAGAATGAAACATTTGATTCTTTGTGGGCTAACTTGCCAACATGCCATTCTAATTTATAGTGCAAAGCGGGGGCCAGGGGGGATTTTAAATTACCGACAAGATGTCACCATCAAATATTTCTTCTTCCACAAAGGTCTTGTGTGCGCTTACCAGCTTTTGGCTTAATCTGGAGCGGTAGTAGTCTGGGCTTATACCCATTGGCAGTTTACCGCTTTGACGCAATACATCAAGGCCTACCCCTATTTTTTGCTGGGAGTCTATTTTTATGTCTTTTTTTATTCCTTCTATTTCTATGGTTATGTCAATGAACATTTGATTTCTTCTTCCTTTTTTTATTGGCGGATGCAAGTGCCCATACAAAGCCAGCAGCCGCGCATGTGAATATTATTGGTACTGCCATCCAGATAGGGATGGGGGCGGCGGTTTGTTGAGGTACAGTGAATGTATTTATTGTTACCGGTTGGGTAAATAAATTGGAGCTGTATGCTGCGGCAATTATCCGTGTGTAAATATCTATTTCCTGATTCTCTGTTGTTTCTAAAAATAAGTGGGTTGCAGCTGCTTGCCTTTGGCTTATTTGATGGGCTAAAGCTTCATTTACCCATTGGCTGTCTTCTGAAAAAAGATTGGTTGCTATGCGGGTTGTTGGCTGGCCTTCTCTTGCTTCTTGGCGGCCTATTGCAGTTATGTCTATCGGTAAATCTTCTGCTTGGGTGAGGGGGGCGGTGTAAATGGTTAGGGCTACTATTGCCACTGAAAATAGTGATATCATTAACCAGAATCTATGTTTTTGCATTTATGCCTCCCTTGTCATTGAAATGTGTGTGCTAAATATTATACCATCATCTATGATATTTAGGGCCTATTCCCACTAACGCCTCACTTGTTGGCACTCTATCCAAAATGGACAAGACAGGGGATGTTTCCAAGTTTTACTTGAATCTCATAATGCTTGGAACCACCCCTGTCTTAATGCAAAAATTGTGCCATCATACCCAATAAGAAAATGATTACCAAGACTCAGCGATGTCCCATGTATTGCTGGTGCTAAAATCCATTCACTAAAATTACGATATTAACGATAATAATTGATAATACAATTAACCCGATAAAAAAATAGAACAAGCATCCGATTAAGGATTTCGTGCCTCTATTAATTTTTGCAATATCATAAAATGCGGCGCATATTGTTAATCCGAAAGTGTTTCCAAAGAGCAATCCTAACCATGAATTATCTGTTGAGACTCCTGTAATATAAGAAACAAGCCCTGTAATTAATATTTGTCCAGCAATAATATTAGCATATATAATGATTTTTTTTTATTTGATTCACGCTTATTTATCTCCTCTAGTAAAAATATGGCCTAAAGGGTTTAATTTAGGAGTAAGATAGGAGACAGCCCTGCATTTTATCTCCATTAATTGAGGCCTCGAATCGCTCCCTACCATATTTGCGTCAACTTAGATTTTCTAATATTTCAAGAAATTCAGGAGTTATTAATGGGTGATGATCAGTTAATGGCGATAATCGCATAAGCTCGTCAGCTATTTGATATAACTCAAGCCCGCTATGATATGCATATTCACCAAGCAAAAGCTTATATTGCCATGAGCTTGATATCATTAATGGATTTGCTCGATTTTCTGAAAGCAAAGTAGCTAACTCCAAAATATTTTGAAAATCTTCGTCATTTAAGGTGATTCTTGACCTCCTGCGAATGAGTGGCCACATCAAAACATCAAAACGATACATTGCATTATTGCTATCTGCTCTAATACCAGAGTAACTAATAAATCTACCATTATTCAAGACAATAAAATGATAGACTTTAAAATGATTACCCCAGGCAACCGCAGGGGGATATATAATCATTTCTAGCATTACATCCTTATACCGCCTCTGATAAAGCACAAGTATGAATATTAATGCCATAACAAATAAGGTTATTGCAACAATCGCTTGCTTAGTTTTTTTATTCAACCATACCGTCCTCTATCATATTTTTTGGTTATTCGGGGTTCGGCGAAACTCGCGGATCATGATACCGTGTCATTAATGGCGATAACCTGATAAGTTCACTTGCTATCATGCGAAGCTCTATAACAGGCCGCTCATATATATTCCCACCGTACAAAAGCACAACCTGCCATTGACCTGATACTAATGAATCTAAAGTAGCAAAAGTTGCTGATGCATTGAAAGCCATTTCAGAGATGTTATGAAAGTCCTTATCGCTTAACATTATTCGCATCCGCCTTCTAGCAAATGGCAGCACAATTGTATTTGACCTCGCTGCATTTGTATGAAAGCAAGCACCTACATAAGTTACAAATACTCCATTATTCTGAACAATAAAACGATAAACTGGCGCACCTACCCAACTACCTCCGCCAGGGAAAATAAGCATTTCCATGAGAACATTTTTATATTGTCTGTGGAAAGCTATCCCTCCAACCAATATTACAGTCGCTACTAATATTGCAATTGTGATAATCCATTTGAATCTTTTGCTCATCAGCGTCCCCTCCAACTAACTCTTTGTTGGTGATCATGCTCTTGCCTCAACATATTTTCTGTAATGCAATCTTCCGTATAATAACCAAGTCCAATTGCTGCCATTTCTTCGAATGGTGTCGTATGAGTAACTGTTTTTGTTTGTGAGTGCAAGCGCAAGGGACTAAATGTCATTCTATATGTCACATGTTCAACTTCAGCTGTTTGGTCGTATGGAATCATAACACCTCTCATGGCCCTATCAGCATGGATTAACTCATGCCCCAGTATAATATAGTAGGGTATTGCTGTTCTAGATGCTATATTGCTATCGCCTCCGACTGTATACGTATAAAATGTCTGGAAAGGATTAAAAAGAACCAAACTTCCATCACCTACACCCTCAATTAATGCATTTGAGGAAAAAGCCAGATTTGCATTATCTAATGTTGTGAGTGTTATATAAGCCGTATGATCCCCTGCGATCATCCGCTCAATTAATGCATTTCCATTAACTAGGGTTAAGCCATCCCCTGTTGCGCGCGAAGAAATAAACACCCAACCATCAACTTCTATTAATGAATGATCAGTTAGCATTTGCACATATGATAATATTCGTTCACGATCTTCTTGTGAGCCTGTCGCTCGTATGGAGGATGTGGCAGGCCTTGGCACATTAACAGGCTGAAGGGTAGAAATCACATCCCCAGTTTGAAAGCAGAGGAAAACAAGGCCGTTGACGCAGCAATGAATAAAATCAACGGGTGCTAGATTTCGTGCTCCGCACTCGCCACCA
>Ga0131853_10022380_pt1 | contig 11440 bp, 6 predicted proteins | sample TergutLab28metaG_FD_92764 | JGI IMG/M metagenome (GOLD analysis project Ga0131853, IMG submission 92764) | Labiotermes labralis P1 segment gut microbial communities from Petit-Saut dam, French Guiana - Lab288 P1 (version 2) (version 2) | ecosystem: Host-associated > Arthropoda: Insects >...
AAGGCCTGTAGCTACCAAGGGCAACTGCAGCACTTGGCAAGCCAGCAAGCGAGCGAGCCAGCCTTAAATGCGTTAATCAACGGTGGGAAAAGAATTCTGCACGTGTCTCTAGTGTTACGTCAGATGCGCTTGGAGTCCACGCAGTTGCAGTCGGCGAGACTTCAGGTACACATGACCTTGAAGATGGAGCTTTTGTCTTTCCTTCCGACTTCCTGTGTTCTAGTGGACCCTGGGTCGATGTCAGACGTGCTCCTCTAGTGATACACACCAAGTACAGTAAGGTATGCCACAACTAACGATGCTACAACGAACAAAGATGTTACAACGAATGCGGGGTAATATTATCAGCCGACGTAGCACGCGTGTGCGCATGACGTTTCGGGCCTTCCCGCCTTGATTAGAGCATTAGTCATCATCTTTGTTGTCGTTTGTAAGGTTCGGTTATCAGTTTGGTTCAGTTAGCTGCTTATTTGTACAGCGTATAAAAGATAAATAAATTAATTTTGTGTTATTATTACAACTATGCGTTTGATTTTGTATTATATTTTCCTGTTTAAATGGTTGTGTTGGAGGGTAACTTTGCTGTAGGCTGTGGGCTTGGAACGGATTACCCCTAAATACATATATTTCAATGTATGCTAGAACGAACAGATGCTGTAACGTACGAGGTTCCAGAACCAATTACGTTCGTTCTAGCATACCCCACTGTACTTGTTGTTCGCTCTTGCTGCGTTTCTGAAAAAGTGGACGAAAATAAAAGTGAATAAAAAATGATATTCGGAGTAGAAATAGGACATTGTTGATGTGACGAAACAATAAGTATTACATATTCTGAGTGTGTGTCTGTAGCCTTAGTTTTCCAGCATGCCGAGCGCATAATATTATCATCTGTGGACTGTCAGAATGTGCCATACTTCTTCCGCATTACCTCATAAACGGCAGGATTTTCGGGGGGGGGGGCGGGGGGAAGTTATTGAACATAAAATGTGTGTAGTGATTTTCTCTGCAGATATTGTTCGAAACACGTGTCATTCTAAGAACCATTTAGGGAAGTTTGTGATGAACGCATAGACGCCTTCATGTAAAATTAGCTTTACTTTAGTAAGGAGCTTGGTGTATTAATACTTACAGTCGAACACAACTATATTTGCCCCTAGTATTACTGGAGGATTATAACAACGACATGCTTCGGCCCTAGAAAAAAAGACCGCGAGGGTCCAGAGGGGGGTGTGTATATTTATAGTTGTATCCTTTCTTTAACCTCGGCGCTAAATGGTGGTGGGTGCTCAGCGCCACGCCCCGGCCGCTTTGCCCCCTAAAAGACCGGGTACCAGCTGTATAGGAGGCTGGGCGGGCCGCAGGTGCGGTTTCGACGAGTACGGAAAATCTCACCCCAACCAGGATTCGTTCCCGGGACGGTCCAGCACGTAGGGAGTTGCTATACCGACTGAGCTATCCCGGCCCCACATCCTTTCAGTATTGCACTAAAAAAACAGGCATCCAGCAATACCACCCTCAGCCAAACACGTAATCGTGCTAAAGAAAAATTTCTGTCTCTCCGGCCGGTGTGTGGTGTGCGTGATGTGCGTCACACTTGTAACGCCACAGTCGCCTGACACTTGAACATGTTGCATCCAGTGTGTCACGTGATTCATGCGCCACTCTGTGTAGCGTCGAAAGTGAGGCTTTGTGGTGTTCGTGAAAGGTGAACCTTCTATATTGCTCTGATTACTCGGACTGGTTCCAGATTTTTATCAGAATCCTTTCACCCAGTTTCCTTCTCAAACAAAAGAGGCATTCGAATAGGTACCTCGAAAATGTGTACAGTTCGGGACTCAGCACTGTGGCGCAAGAAACTGTTGAATCGTACGGAAATGCGGCGTAGCAGAGCTGAGTTCTGAACAGTAGGAAGGTTTGCCCCTTCATGGAATACATCTTGCTCCTGGTTCAAGTTGTAGTGACGAAAGTTGCCCATACCTTTAGCTACTGAGCAGTGTTCCCTGCCTTCAAGTTAGCTTAACCGATGGAGTTATTTTTTTTTTTAATTTCATAGCTATCATGCAACGTCTTCATCTTCTTTCCCAAATTCTTATTCGTCATTCGACTTTTTATTCTTCCTGTTTCTTTTGTAACTTACAAACCAGTAAGTACATTTTGGTGGGTAGACATTGAAGATTCTTTCCGAGAAAAGTCCGTTAACCCTTTTAAAACTAAATGAACATGAATTTGTATCCAGTTCTCCCCGATTTTCGAAAGGGCTTTTTTCATTTTGGGAAGTTCCCAGTCTTCACCTATTTGTCTTTCTCGTAAGAACGGTATGTAGATGGAAGAAAGGGCCGGAGTATTTGTGGCGTGATGCTACTGACAAGGGAAAACCGAAATACTGGGAGAAAAACATGCCCCAATGCAATTTTTCCACAACAAATCCCACATGGACTTAACCGGGATCGAACCCGGGTCTCCGCAGTGAGAGGTTGGCGACTGACCGATTGAGCCATGAGAGTGGAGCACTGATGGAGTGATTAATATGAGTATAGTCCCAGTCCGTACCGCGCAGTAAACACATCCCGTCTTGGTTATACAAACCAGTCTGTTAATGCTGTATAGGGAAATAATCGTTGCTTGTTCTGAGATCCACACAAAACACATAAATACACTGTGTGGGCAGAACGTGGAATTGTATATAAATATCCAGTCCGTACCGCGCGGTAAACACACTCCATCTCGGTTATACAAACCAGTCAGTTAATGCTGTATAGGGAAATAATCGCTGTTTGCCCTCAGATCTATATAAAACACATAAATACATTGTGTGGGCAGAACGTAGAATTGCTTAATGTAAACTGGTGGTACATACAGTGACCAATGGCCTTTGAAGTATTAATATTCAATCTGTGTTAACGTTTCTTAACAGTTTTTTTTTAGATGTATTTCTTTCCAGTTGCTCATCATGAATACAAAATATAGATTACCATACATATTTGTCTGGTTTACAGTGCGCTGTCATATACTGGGGTTATTATGTAGAAGGAGATATTTGTCAGTACAAGAGAGTAAGGAGGGATAGTTGGGTCGGGGCCTGTTTATAAAGACTCCACCGTTAGGATTTGTTACGAGGGCGTATAGTGCTGAGGTTAAGAATAAGTGGAACTGTACCTCCACTCTCCCATATGGGTTCTTCGCGTAGACACAGGCTTTTTTTTTGGCTCTTCGAACTGACGAAACTTAAAGTGACCGCGTTGGTAATGTTGATAGTGAGAGGTGGTGGGTAATGCCATAGTCTGGAGGAGGTCATTTGGTTAGATATCTTGTAAAAGGTAAGGCACTATGATTTCAGTTGCCTTTCCTACAAAATCCTTTCAATATGTAAGTGTGAATTTGCTTCAGTGGCAGAAAGAACAGGACAAGAAATGTGTAAGTAACAACACCGTGGCGGGTTCGGGCAATGTTTATACTTCCTCGGCCATCCTCAGTGCCCGGTACCATATGAGTCGTAGAGAGCCCTTTTATGGCGATCTGATGGCGCGGGGAACAGTAAAACGCACTTAGTCTTCGTGCAAATACCCGATATTTTTGCCCTATTTGAACCAAATTTGGATTTGGTTTCCGTGAAAATCCCCAATATCGAATTTCGCGGATGGCCGTCCAGTGCGAGTCGCGCTGATGGCGCGTACAGACTGACGGAAATGAAGCGAATAGGCGCTTTTCGCGGATAAGCGAACGCTCCAAAAATACGAAGTGAGGCCCCACAAGAATTTCCGCCGTTGGCGGTGCAGAAAAAATCTGTTGACGGCACTGAGCCTTCGCCTTGAAACATTGACTTGTGGTTCGTTAAGTATTCGGCATATCGCCAAGTATTTAGATCAGTACTTAGGGGACCTAATGTCAACTATAGTGGTCGTACCGCACCGCTAACCTCTAAAGTTGCATTTTGTATATTTATTCAACAAACATAGGTACTGAATATTTTAAACATGGTATATACTGTCCGTTTTTTTCTCTCTTCAAAATGCAGTTTGTTTCATAATTGTAACGTATTTGGTTCCTGTATTATTCACATTTTATATACAGGGTGTGCTAAAATTAAAAAAATAATTCCGGCGCCAAGAGGTTTTTTTTCTGGTATATACATTTGCTTGTAAGATCAGCCGTTTCAGTGAGGATCGATAAATTAGGGTGCATATTTGACCGACACGAACAAAAAATAAAATTCACCCACATCTTAGTGGCGATATCTTAACACCAGATTTTGCCGAAATCTGGCCATGAGTTTTATAGATGAAATTTGGGGTCTGATGCGTTGATACCCCGCCGTCTGTCCTTAAGTATATATCAAGGTCATTCCTGTATTATTACTTGCACAAGGCTGTTAGGTCTCCCCCCCCCCGCGCGTTGAATCCTTGTCTTTGAATATTTTGTAGTAGAAGGATGAACGTTAAAAGCAATCTGTACGCCTTAAAATCAGTGGTTAGTTTCATGCACGTTCTTGTATACTCTGAATGGACCCCAGAGATGTCGCTGAGCATGCCATGGGTGTGTATGGAAGTAGACGTATAACTCCACTCATTATTAACCTCCGCACTAGCCGAATACTTGACGCCCCGGCCGCTTTACCCTCGTAAAAGGATCCCAAAGCGCATTGAATAGGTGGCTGGATCCAGAGGTTTTGGAGAAGATAAAAACCTTGCCTCTATCGGGATTCGAATTCCGGACCGCCCAGCCCGTAGCCTAGTAACTTAGCATGAGTTATATAATTTCAGTCGGTACCGAAGCAGCGAGGGTGGTTGGCATAACCGGCCACATTACTTGACTCAGCCTACAAACGGCAGGGAGTTTTGCCTTTCCCGAATCGGGTGGTGCAGTGTCAGGACAGTGGTGCCCTGCATTCCGGTAGGCCAGACCTGTTGATTTCTTTTTTATATTAACATTAAATCGGCGTGCCGGCCGACGGTGTGTGTCTTTTTGTGATCGGAAGGTCGAGTGTGGTCGTCAAGGCACCGTCCTTGGCCCGGTACAACATGTGTGCCCCATCGCCATGTGGCTGTGACGTCAGGCATTGTGTTTACAATCCGTAGTCACACCGTCAGTGGGTGATGCTACGTTCGTGTCATCGGGTTCAAAACACAGCTGCAGAAACGCGTCTAGATTTTACGTGCATCATACTGCCCCCCCCCCCACCAGGGGTACACGGCAAATCCGCCTAGACATCAATTACACACATTCACATGTGTGTGTATGTATGTATATGTATGTGTGTGTGTGTGTATGTATGTATGTGTATGCATGTATGTGTGTGTGTGTGTGTGTGTGTGTATGTATGTGTATGTGCATGTATGTATGTGTGTGTGTGTGCATGTATGTTTGTGTATGTGTGTGTATGTATGTATGTAATTATGTGTGTGTATGTATGCATGTATGTATGTATGTGCATGTATGTATTGCAGACGCTTCCAATCTAACGGTACGTCGTTTTTACCGAATTTTTCTTCAGGCACCTCACGCGATTTTGTTTACTTTAGTGATGTTAATTGCATTTCGGTATATTGCCTATTTACTGCCGCTGCTCTCACTTGATGTAGCAGCGCTGCTATGGAAGCTGACAGACCCGCAGTGGTCCAAGCGCTTACCGCATGTTGTGGAGCCGCCCTCTTTAATGTCTGTGACTGTTACCTGGAATGATAATATCCGTGACTATAATGTCTGGAAAGGTAGTATCTGTGACTAATCTGGAAAGGCAATGTGTCCGTATTATGTGGAAGGGTAATATCTATATTATCTGGAATGATAATATCCAGTAGTATATGGAATGATCGTATCTGTGAGTGTTTTATCTGGAACGATGATACCCTTGAGTGTATTATCTGGAAAGGTAATATCTATCATCTGCAATGGTTGTATATTATCTGTAATGATAATATCCTTTAGTACAGTATATGGAATGATCGCATCTGTGAGTGTATTATCTGGAACGATAATATCCGTTATTGTATTATCTGGAGAGGTAATATCTATTATCTGCAATGGTTGTACCTCTATTATGTGTAATGATAATGTTCGTTAGTATAGTGTATGGAATGCTCTATCTTTGAGCGTATTATCTGCAACTTTAGTATACGTGACTGTATTATCTGGAAAGGTAATGTCTGTCTGCATATCTGGAATGATAATTTCCGTTAGTATATGTGTGTGGAATTATCGTACGTGACTGTATTATCTCGCACGATAATATCCGTGACTATATTTTCCGGAAAGTAATGTCTGTATTATCTGCAATGGTAATATCTGTATTATCTGGAAGGATAATATCCATAACTATTATCTGGAATGACAATATCCGTTAGTATTTTATGTGGAATGATCATATTTGTATTATCTGGAATGCTAATATCTGTGTATTATTTGGAATGAGAACGCAGAGAACATAGTGCAGAAGTAGTAAGAGAGTGGCCGGCCGTCCTCTGGGTGCAAAGAATGCCTGCTCCCTAAAATTGTAGGTTGCAGTAATATAAAAGGCATTCTACATGAGAGGGAGCCAAGGGAAAGCAGTCACAGCACGGCCGTTTTCTACACATTGTAATGGAACACAGAAACAAGAATCATTGCAGCACTTGTTCGCGCGTTTTGATGTGATGTGCAAGGCTGATACAGAAATGCCACATGCACGTCTTGTCGTTGGTGGGATTCAACCCACAACTTGTAGCAGCCAGGAAAAGATTTCAGGTTTCCGCAGAGGTTTCTGGAAGAACCATAGGCGGACACCTGCGCCCCTGGGGGAAACGTGTTCCCTCGTCGCAAGTTGAATGTTTCCAGGGGAACTCTTTAAAATCCACTGCGGCCGTAGCTTGACGAACGGTTCGACACCACTGGTTTCGTTATCAGACATTTTGTCATGCAAAGTAAAGTATATTTGTTTGAGCACCACTCGATGAAATCAGATGTGGGATTGGAGGTATAGCTCCACGTATTCTTTAACGTTGGCATTGTACGAAGACGAATGCTCAACTTCACACTCCGGTCGCTGTAACCCCTGAGCGTGCGAGTACCATTCATTATAGACGTGGGGGACACAACAGCTGTTTTGCATGCTTCGAGGATGAGAGAAATGTCTTGTTGCTGTCGGGAATCGAGCCCCTGTTCTGTAGTCGGCCAGCCGTACCGACCGACATGTCCGTCATCTGTTTTACGTAGAATATAATTTTAATGCAGTTTCCTGCATTACTGGCCACCGAGAAGGGTGCTGGTGGTTGTTCCGACCCGTAGGACTTCCTGAGTGTTTTCGTGTCCCAATGAGGGGTGTTTTACAAGACGGCCCAACGACACGCCACATTCACTGCCCTACGCAGCTTTGATTGCTCTCCTGACTTTGTCATATTTTTTTACGTTTTGCTGACCGTGCATCTCAGTAATTAACCAACTTGATGCGCAAAATTTTCGTTTTACAATAAGTTTATTTCATGCCTTTACATGTTTCGAGCACATGTGCTCATCATCAGGAGGCCAAAATTGCATTACACAGCCTCTGGTATCATCACACCTATAGGTGTACATTAGGGTGACCTTATACTTACGGTGCTTGATTGTATTGTGACAATTTCACTTGGTGTGTATCTTGTACTGTGGTTGGTTTAACTTGTTTTGGTAATGCGTGTATATGTGTTTACTGTGTTTTGTATTGTTTCGTTTATGTATATTTATTCTTATTTGTCTTGTCTGTACTAGTATAAGAACTACTGCCACCGAGTGACAACGCAATTGCAGCAATAATAATAATAATAATAATAATGAATGGGCTATTTTTGGATTGTGCCACAATTGCGTCCAGTGAGCGAAATGGACGCTGAACTGGGACCGAGTACGCCGTCTCAATCGGAAACGCTTCTGTCTTGTTTGCGGGATGTGCCCGGTTCAGATTTGGCCCGGGCAAGGGACTCTCTTGACTGAAGAATGTAGTAATTTGTCTCAGTTTCTCCCAGTGACTGCCGGGATTGTACCTTGAAAGTGCGTAGATTTCACCTGTGCTTGCAAATTGACTTGACGCGGTCACCCTCTGTCCTCCTCCGACGATAAACGAGGAGTGCTGCCGTTGGAATGGTGTTTAAATATGACCCATGTCAGTCCTATGAAAGATTAGAAAGGATGAATTTGTCGTTTGGCGGGGTGCGAAGGTTCTGGCTTACGAGCCAGACTTTTTTTTCACAGGATTGGAATAAGCTTTGTAAACACAAACAAGCATGAAAGGAATAATTTCAAGGCATTTCTAATCTGCAGTGCATACAGTGTGCATATACCGGATGTCCTAGCGGTGACTTCGGGGGCACGGGGTGGCGCAGTTGGTTGAGACATCGCGGGTTCGATTCGTGACGGGGTTATTGACATTTTTCATTGACATAATCCTTCCGGCCACACTGAGGCCCTGAGATCGACACTGCCTTTAATGAGTACCACGGGTATCTCCTGGCGCAAGGAGGACCGATGCATAGGGCTGACAACCTTACCACCTGAAATCCTTCATGTCTTGGAGACCTAAGGTCCTGTCCAGACCAGTAACGGGATTTCTTTACCTTTTACGTAACATTTACTTTAGCGAGTGAACGGTGATATTTTAACCAACGTTCATTTTTTTATGTTCAGTTGGCAACACTGTGGTTACACTAGCTGTAGTGCGATTGGTGTGTGGTTGGCTGTGAATAAAGGTTATTTCCGGGGAACGTGGTGCCTGATTGCAGCGATTTTTGGTACACCTGATATAGCTTGAAGGTAACGCTGTAAATGTGGCAGAATGAAGTGGAACTCGTTTGTACGTAAGCGAAGAAAAGGCCTATGCATGGGCCACGAGCAGATGATGATAGAGTCGTGGCTTATCAGTTAGTTGGGTCGTGACATAGAATCCTTTTAATGCGGAAGGGCTCGCAGCGCGCTGTGTGCAAGGTTACCCTGCCTGACTATTGCTACTGGTTATGGACATGGCGAGTCGGGTGGTCATTAGGCCAAACCACAGTCCAGAGAGAGGGAGTGAATGTTCCTGCACTGACCATTTCACAGGTCATTAGCAACCGACTAAAGTACGAAATAGGGTTGTCCAAAACGCCGTCATGTAAGTTAATGGTTCATATAACATTATTATTATTATTATTATTATTATATTTGTTATCAAGTATGTACACTGTATCTTCAGTTATGTACCTGAAACGAACCATGTATATAGTGTACACAATGTTGCAGCTATTCTGTGGATACAATTCATGGCACATGTGCAGTTATGCCATGACAGATGTTTTGCACTTTACGTCATCACTTTCCGCTGTAGGTGTGTGCAGTGCCTAATATGGCAGTTTTCTGTTGTTCCGCCTTGATTTCGTGCTTTCCAGATCTGTTGGTCAGTTATTGTCGGAGTGATTTTGGGATGGTTCCAGTTGCCCCTATTGTTACTGGCATCACCTTTGTTTTCACGTTCCACGTGCTCTGAATTTCTCTTGTAAGGTCTTTATGTTGTAGAATCTTCTCGGCTTCTTTCTTGATCACATTTCTGTCTCCAAATTTGCGACAACTATCAACGTACGTGTTCCTTTTTTTTTTTTCTTTTGCATTATCGCAAATTATGATGTCCGGTTTATTGGTAGCGATGGTTCTGGCGGTTTGCACTTGTTGATTGCGTAATATGGTTACCTTACATTCATGACTTGTTTTACTGATTTAGGTACGTGCTGATAGCAGTTTTCTTTGTCTGGTTGTACCCCCTATTCCCTTGCATATGTTAAAGTGTATTGAACACACACCCTGTCATGTCACTATGTAGTTCTTTTGCCACTATTGATTGTGCCGATGTAATGCGGTCTGTTGTCTTATGTTTTCGGTTTGTAATGCGTTTGTTGCATGATATTTGGTGTGTAATGCCTGTTATCCTCCCTCCCCCCCCACCCTCTGTGGCTCTTGGACACGATTCCGTGTCATGGCCTCACCTTAATGGGCTTCACGGTCACACTCACTGGACAAATAACGCTCGGTAGGACTCCTCTGGACGAGTGATCAGCTCGTCGCAGAGACCTCTACCTGACAACACAAAACACCAACAACAGACAAACATCCATGTCCCCGGCGAGATTCGAACCCGCATTCCCAGCAAGTGAGCGGCCGCAGACTCACGCCTTAGACCGCGCGGCTAACGGGATCAGCAATGCATGATCACGTACTGCTGTTGTTTAGCTTTCATTACTATTATTATCATCATAGTCGTCGTCATCATTGAGGTATAGGTGGAGGCTTGACCTGAGGTGTAAAGTGAATTGCGCTAAGTGCCTGTTTTACGCCCTAGTTGCGTTCCTGAAAAGTTGGGCGTAAACGAAGGGACGTAAAACAAAAATGATAATCCCTTGAGAGGAAAAAAAAGTAAATAAACGCAGATAAACCGGGAAAAGGGCGTTAAACCTAAATTGAGGGGGCGCAAATTAAGAAGTGTAAATTGTTAAGATTGTTAAGATTAACGGGCGTAAAACAAGGCGTTTTTGTATATGTAACGAATTTTATCTGGAGCCGGCACAGTCCAGTCAATTCAGAAACTAAACCACAGGTGCACACGTTTTGCCAAAAATCTGTGATGCACCTCAAAATTCTAGGCGCCTAAAGCGTGACGCATAGGGCCCACTAATATTAAGCGTCTCCGCACGAAATTTAGTCGCGTGACGAACCGACACCCGAGATTTGTATACCCCTGTTCTGGCTTGCACTGTGATTCACGTAGCACATTGTTCGGCGGTTGCAGCGGGTTCTTACCCCGGGAATAAAGCAGGCCGAAGCTTGAAGCTAATCACTCTCGCCTTCTAGGGCCGAGGTTGCGAATTAGTGGATCTGTATCTCCACGCCTCACGTTTATTCATGAAATGCGTGCGTGATGGAACTGACAAAAACTAAGAAGACAAGATATGAGATTTGGGGCTGAGGGTTGAACCAGAGACATCCGAATGTGAAGCAGTGGGCGTGATTATTTATTATTATTATTATTAGTAGTAGTAGTAGTAGTAGTACTAGTACTACTACTGTAGCACAGTGGTTAAGGTGCTGTGCTACAAATCGGAAGGTCGCTGGTTCGGTCCCAGCTGGTGTCAGTGGATTTTTCATTGACATAAAATTCTTCCGATTGCACTATGGCCCTGGGGTCGACTCAGCCTCTAACAGAAATGAGTACCAGGAGCATTTCCTAGGGGGTAAAGGCGGCCGGTGCGTAAGGCTGACAACCTTACCACCATCCTGTGCCATTGTCACGAAATCTGGGAACCTTAACTTTCTGGAACCCTCTGGGCCTGTCCAGGTCTGTAACGGGACTGATTTACCTTTACTACTACTACTACGACCACCACCACCAACTACTACTACTACTGCTGCTGCTGGTACTACTACTACGACGACGACCACAACCACCTACTACTACTACTACTACTACTAC
>Ga0131853_10022382_pt1 | contig 11440 bp, 10 predicted proteins | sample TergutLab28metaG_FD_92764 | JGI IMG/M metagenome (GOLD analysis project Ga0131853, IMG submission 92764) | Labiotermes labralis P1 segment gut microbial communities from Petit-Saut dam, French Guiana - Lab288 P1 (version 2) (version 2) | ecosystem: Host-associated > Arthropoda: Insects >...
AGCGGAGGACAGAATCCTGCAATTCCGAGTCGTCAAACGGCAATCCGGGTGTACGCGGCTTTATCGTTATCGGGAAAAATTCTTCGGTAGCCACCGAACGTTGCGACATATCAATCTCAAACCTGACGTCGAGATCACGCACACGGTCGGTGCTAAACGTGCTCTGGAGCGAGGCGAGAATCTTCGCACGCACCTGAGCTTCATACCGCTGAATTATTCTGCGCTGGCGTTCGATAAGGGACAACCTATCCCACTCCGCCATTCCCTCGAAGTCGTTCAGTACATTTCCACGGTGATCGGTGATGACGATATTCTCGTCCAGCAAACCTTCGATGGCAAAACGGAGCAAACGCTGAATACCTTTAATTTTATCGCGGTTCTCGGCAATGTCGCTTCCCGGCCGCGGCGTAATGCTGACACTTGCCGTTACCGGCTTTTGCTCGGATGTAAAAAGACGATCTTGCGGAATAACAATCATAACATTCGCGTTATCAACATCATCAATTGCTTTGATATGTTGCGTAAGCATATCGGTAATAGCCCGCTGAAGGTTCACGTTTCTTTCAAAGTCGGTGAGTGTCCAGCGGTCGCGGTCGAAGAGCGCCCACGGATCAATACCACTTGGAATGAGATCCTCGCGGGTGAGAATGCCCAACATTCGGCGGGCAGTTGCCTTGTCCTGAACCTGTATTATTCCGGTGGGACTGACCGTCGCGCTGACACCTTCCTTATCCAGGCGCAGCAGTATGCGGTCGCGCGCGTCATCATCCCGAATGGGCGCGTTGATAAGCGGCACCAGTGTCGGCGATGATGACACCGACACGAGAGCTCCCATCCCGACGATAACCACCGCGACAATTCCTACGAGAATGCCGCGCTGAAGCATCGAGCCTTTGCGCCACAGCGCCGCCGCCTGAGCAGCTAATTTTTTAAGCGTTTCCATATTCCCTCCCAATCCAATCAAACCCCAATCAAATCAAACGATTATACACAGTGCGTTGTTCAGAAATAAACGCCTAAACAACGCGCCTGTTTACCGTGTATTTATCAAGTCCCTCCAGCTCTGCACCATGCGGTTAATGAGATTGCGCGAAATATCCAGCGACATCCGCGCCTGAGCCTGAGCGATGGTAATATCGTGAACATTTACCGAATCAGGATCAATAAGCGCCGCCTGATGCAGCGCAGATGAGGTCTGCTGATCGGCGCTGACTTTATCCAGCGCTTGCAACATCGCCTGCTCAAACGTTCCGCTCCCTGCTGTTACAGCGCCCGCTCCGATCTTCTGCCCCATTTCGGCAATCCTCGCGCCCTGCCCCATAAAGCTCTCACGCTGGAACGCAATGTGAGACGGGTGCGTAAGGTTAAGATCAAAACTCGGCGCTTTAAGACCAGTTAACTGCGGACGATACAAAGCATTTACATTCATACAATTCCTCCCAATATCGTGGAGAGCTGGTTTTTATTTCCCCTCTTCCCCATTCCCTTTTCTTTACCTATTCCCTATATCCAGCGCGCGCTGGAACATTGACTTTGCCCCTTCAATTACTGCGGCGTTGGCTTCGTACGATCTCGTTGCCGAAAGCATATCAACCATTTCGCTTACAACGTCAACGTTGGGCATTTCGACGTAGCCCTCGCGAGGGCCGCTTTTAATCGCGTCCTCATGAGTCGGATCGTAGACAAGTTTATTCTCGCGCCGATAGTCCTTGACAATCTCAACCACTCGCACGCCCTGCCCTAACCCGTTATCAAGCCCCTCGGGCAAAAACGGCGAACGCCAAAACGGGGCATCGACGCGCGGGCGCATTATCACCTCGCTGCGTCTGAACGGTCCGCCTTCGTTGGTGCGAGTTGTCGAAGCGTTGGCAAGGTTGTCGGCGATAACATCGGCGCGAAGTCTCTGCGACGACATTCCCGAAGCTGCAATATTAATCGAAGTAAAAAGCCCCATCAAAAATCTCCTTCCGGTTTATCCTCAGACTAAACCTTAACCTCTTAATATCATACTTACTTGACTGAACTCAAAGTTCGCCATCTGCGTAGCCAGCGTATACCGAAGCTGGTTTTTCAACAGGAGGTTCACTTCCTCTTCAGCGTCAACGTTACTGCCGTTGTTCTGCGTCTGTGTTGCAAAATCCAGCACACGCCGCGGGAGCACATCCTGATGATCCATCGGCTGCCAGTTGGAAACGTGATTCGGATGAGTCTGCGTCAGCAGCAGCGCAGGGCGATTCGCCTGTGAATTGAGCGAGCGCCCAAGCTGGCTTTCAAAAGTCACTTCGGTACGTCTGAAATTGGGAACATCCGCATTGGCAAGATTGTCCGCGTACACCGCGTGGCGCAACGTTGACGCGCTCATCGAACGGTGCAGCAGATCAATCGTTTTACTAAAGTTATTATCTACAATCACTTTTTCTACCCTCTTTCCCTATCTTGATCTTCGGCAATTCCAAAGACTCCCTTAATGCTCTTACTACTACAGAATGTACCTGCCCAAATCCTGATCCTTCACCAGCGTGCTAAGTTTTTCATCAACGTAGTCCACGGTGATGGGAACTTTGGCAGGCCCAATGTCCGGCGCTTCAAACGAAAGCTCTTCCAAAAGCGCTTCCATTATCGTGTGAAGGCGGCGCGCGCCGATATTCTCCAGCCGCGAATTAACTTCCGCCGCAAGCGCTGCGAGGCGGTCAATCGCCTCCGGTTTAAAGTCGATCTCGATGCCTTCGGTGCTCATCAGTTCCACGTACTGCTTGGTGAGCGCGTTCTTCGGCTCGGTGAGTATCCGCAGGAAATCTTTCTTGTCCAGCGAGTCAAGCTCCACGCGCAGGGGGAAACGCCCCTGAAGTTCCGGGATGAGATCGGAAGGCTTGGCGAGGTTAAACGCGCCCGCCGCGATAAAAAGAATGTGATCGGTGTTGACCGGTCCCCACTTCGTATTGACAGTTGCGCCTTCGACGATGGGCAGAATATCCCGCTGAACACCTTCGCGCGAAACATCAGGCCCGCCGCCGCGATCGCCTTTTACCGCGATCTTGTCGATCTCGTCGATAAAGACAATGCCGGTTTCTTCCACCCGTTGGCGGGCTTCATCGCTCACACGGTCGCGGTCGATAAGCTTCTCCGATTCCTCGGCGATGATAATTTCCCGCGCCCGCTTTACCGAAACTTTCTTTTTCTTTTTCCCACCGCCAAACAAACCCGCAAGCCCTGAAATATTTGCTTCAAAATCTTCCATACTTCCGCCCATCATTTCAAACGCCGGAATCTGCGGGTTCTGGCTCACCGAAACTTCAACCATTCTTTCTTCCAGTTTCCCCTCCCTCAGCATCGCGCGGAATTTCTCCCGTGTTGCATTCTGCGTATCATCAGCTTTGCTGTTGGCACTTTTTCTGCCGCCCCGTTTGTTTTCTGCAGTTTCATCATCGTCGCTATCGCCTTCTAATTGCAGGCTATCATCATTCGCCGTTTTCATCCCCGAAGGAAGTCCGATCTGGATAGCTGTTCCCATAAGCGTAGAGCCTGAGTTTCCATTTGTCGGAAACGAAAACGTTCCCATTGGCCGCACAACCGGGAGTGAAGAATCATCTTGCCCCCGATTCTTATCCTTCTGCCGCTTTTTTTTACCCGTTCCCGGCAGCAGCAGATCCAGCAGCACTTCCTCCGCGAGCTTCTCCGCTTCCAGCGTGATCGCCTCCTGCATCTCCTGCTTGACCATTTGCACTCCGGCGGCAGTGAGGTCGCGAATCATCGATTCAACATCGCGCCCCACATAACCGACTTCGGTGTACTTGGTCGCCTCGACTTTGACAAACGGCGAACCGGCGAGCTTGGCAAGCCGCCGCGCGATTTCGGTTTTGCCGACTCCGGTGGGACCTATCATCAAAATGTTTTTCGGGGTAATATCGTCGCGCAACTCCGCACTGATTTTCAGGCGGCGCATACGGTTACGCAAAGCAACGGCAACTGCGCGTTTGGCTTTTTTCTGCCCGACAATATACTTATCAAGCTCCGCGACAATTTCGCGGGGCGTAAGGCGGTCAAGATTTTTTGTCTCTTTATCTTTTCGTGCCTCTTTTATTTCTTTTGTCTCTCTTGCCTCTTTGGTTTCTTTCATCAGTTCGCTCCTTCAAGTTCTTCGATAACTATCTGATCGTTGGTATAAATGCAAATATCCGCCGCGATTTTCAAGCTACGCTCGGCAATTTCCCGTGCGGAAAAATCCGAGCCGTTCAAATACGCCAGTGCCGCCGCGTACGCGTAATTCCCGCCTGAGCCGATGGCAAGCGCGTCTTCCGCCGGCTCGATAACATCGCCAGTCCCCGAAATAAGCAACGTCTTGCTGATGTCCGCCACCAGCAACAGCGCTTCAAGGCGGCGCAGGGCGCGGTCGGTGCGCCAATCTTTCGCCAATTCCACAGCAGCCCTCGTCAGGTCGCCTGAGTATTCTTTAAGCTTAGCCTCAAATCGGTCGAACAGTGTAAACGCATCAGCAGTCGCCCCGGCAAACCCGCACAACACTTTGTTGTCCGCCAGCCGCCTGACTTTGCGGGCGTTGTTCTTCATCACCGTTTGCCCCATGCTCACCTGCCCGTCTCCCGCCATCGCAACCTTTCCGTTGCGGCGTACTGATAAAATCGTAGTTGAACGAAACTTATTATCTTCCATATAATGCTCCCTTACTTGTTCCCTTGTTTGCTCTGCCCACCGTGCGGGTGCGCCTTACTGTAAACTTTTCTCAGCCGCTCCATATTAACGTGCGTGTAACGCTGTGTCGTGCTGATACTCGCGTGCCCCAAAAGCTCCTGCACCACCCGCACATCGCAACCTGAGTTTACCAGGTGCGTGGCAAAGCTGTGCCGTAGCGCGTGCGGGTTGATATTTTTCCCAAGCCCCGAACGCTCGGCGTACTTTGAAATAATCCAGCGCACGCCGGGAACGGAAATCGGCGCACCTTTCAGGCTGATAAAAAACCTGTCGGTTGGCCGCTCCGCTTTGATCCGCAGCGTGCGCTCCGGCACATACGCGCGGAGAGCTTCGCACGCCTCGTCAGAAAAAAACACCTGCCGCTCTTTGTCGCCTTTGCCGATAATCCGCGCGCCCAGAAAATCCGTCTGCATATTTTTTAGCGACAGCGACGCGAGTTCGGAAATACGAAGTCCGGCGGAATACATCGACAAAATCAGCGCCTTGTCCCGCGCCGGCCACAGTATGTCCGCTTTGTCAGGCAGTCGCGAGAACTGCGCCATTTCGCCTTCCCACAGAAACACCGGCAGCGGCTTGGGCGTTTTCAGATTCCGCAATGATGACGACGGATCATCGGCGCGGTAGCCGAAACGCAGCATCCAGCGGTAAAAACCGCGCACACACGACAGGGCGCGGTTCACGCTTACCGATGCCGCGCCCTCGGCGGAAAGGTCGGCGATAAAACTCCTCACCTGCGAAGGAGACGCTTCCTCCGGCGCAAAGCCGTGGTTGTCGCAGTAGGCGGAAAACGCCGCAAGATCGCCCCGGTACGCACACGCCGTGCGCGGGGAAACTCCCTGCACAGACGAGAGGTAGGCAAGGTAGTCTTCAGCTTTCTTATTCATCGCCGTCATCCTTACCTTCCCCCGCTATCACCGGAACTTCTTCGCTTTCGCTCGGCGGCACATAACCGCAATCGGGGTTGATACACGCTGTACGCTCGCCCCGTTTCCTGTCGTTTTTCTCCGCCAGAAACCAATTGCACTTGGGGCAATATTCGCCTGACGGTTTGAAGTGGCTGATAAAATCGCACTCGGGGTATTTTGTACAGCCGAAAAATTCCTTGCCCCGCCCCCGCGTTTTCCTGGAGATAATATCGCCTGAACATTTTGGGCATCTTGCCAGCGGAATAGATCGCGCATTCCGGCAATCGGGAAATCCCGAACACGCCAGGAAAAATCCAAAGCGCCCCAGCTTTTTCATCATAGCCTTGCCGCATTTTTCGCACACATAATCGGTAACTTCATCGAGCGTCCCTTTGAACGATTCAAGCGTTTTACCAACTTCTTCTACGCGGTCTTTGAAGGGTGTCCAAAACTCGCGGATCATATCCGGCCAGTGAACCGCCGCTTCTTCCACTTCGTCAAGTTTCGTTTCCATTGAGGCGGTAAATCCCGCGTCAACAACGTGCGGGAAATTTTCAACCAACAGATCGTTTATCATCCGCCCTAAAAGAGTCGGCACAAGCTGCTTGCTGGAGCGGCTTACATAGTAGCGATCCAAAAGCACGGAGATAATGGGAACGTAGGTCGAAGGGCGGCCGATGCCTTTTTCTTCCAGCGTCTTTACAATCGACGCATCGGTGTAGCGCGGCGGGCCTTGCGTAAAATGCTGCTCCGGCCGGAACTGGTCGATGGCAACCGCGTCGCCTTTCTTCAGCGGCGGGAACGCTGTTCCCCTGTCGTCTTTTGATGTCAGCAACTTCATCACATGGTAAAAACCTTTCTCGACAATTTTCGTGCCGGAAATGCGGAAGATGCCGCTCTGCTGTCCGCCGCGTGCGGTGATGTCCGCGCTCAGCGTTCTCGTCTTTGCGCTGTTCATCTGGCTGCATACAAAACGCTCCCAGATGATCGTGTAAATTTTCAACTGATCTTTTGTCAGGTGATCGCTTATCTCATCCGGCGTATAACCGACAAAGGTCGGGCGAATGGCTTCGTGCGCGTCTTGCGCTTTTTTCCCCACCGAATATTCCTGCGCCTTTTCAGGCAAATCACCGGGGAAGTTTTTCCCGATCCACTCCCGCACTTCATCGAGCGCAATTTGAGAAATACGCACCGAGTCCGTTCGCATGTAGGTGATAAGCCCCACGCGCGAACTACCCAGGTTAACCCCTTCGTAAAGCTGCTGGGCAATCTGCATCGTTTTGCGGCTGGTAAACCCCAAGCGGTTCGCCGCCGTCTGCTGAAGTTGCGATGTGGTAAACGGCGCTTTGGGACGTACGGTTTTTTCGGTTTCCCTAATTTCCGTAACAACACATTCCCCGTTTTTTACGATGTCGATTATCGCCTGAACATCCGCCTCGCTTTTCATATCGGGCTTTGCGCCGTCCCACAAAACGAGCTGCGCGGTGTACGAAGATTTACCCGACTTAAAGTCCGCCTCCAGCGTCCAGTATTCATCGGGGATAAACGCCTCGACTTCCTTTTCGCGTTCGCAGATCAGACGCAGCGCAACCGACTGAACCCGCCCGGCGGAAAGCCCGTTCTTCACCTTCTTCCACAACAGCGGCGAAAGATTGTACCCGACAAGCCTGTCCAACACGCGGCGGGCTTTCTGCGCGTTTACCTTCGCCTCGTCAATCGGCGCCGGATGTTCTACCGCGCCGCGAATTGCTCCGGGCGTGATCTCGTTAAACGCAATGCGCTGAATGGGAACTTTGTCCGTTTTCGCCGAAATCGCGTTTTTTAGATGCCAGGCAATCGCCTCACCTTCGCGGTCATTATCACTTGCCAGCAGCACCGTGTCCGCCTTCTTCGCGTCCATCTGCAATTCTTTGAGCAGCTTTGCCCGCCCGCGCACGGTAATGTACTCAGGCTCGAAATTACTCTCCACGTCAATGGCAAGGCGAGACTTCGGCAAATCGATCAAATGCCCCATCGAAGCTTTTACGGTGTAGGCAGGCCCTAAATACTTTTCGATAGTTTTTGCCTTCGCCGGAGATTCTACAATAACGAGTATCTTTTTCTCTTCAGCTTTTTTCGGGGCTTTGGGTTTTCGCGAAGGTACCTTCGGCGAAGTTGCCTTCGATGAAGCTGGCTTTTTTGAAGCTGCCTTTGTCGTAGCTTTCTTCGTTGCGCTTTCCTTCGTTGCAACTTCTTTCACTGAAACTTGTTTCACGTCTTCTACCGTCATATTGTTAATTCCTCACAATGTAATTTCAAGATAATCAGCGAGGGATTCTGCAAGCCCCGCGCCCGCCGCGCTGTTCCGCGTTTCCGCATGAAGCGTTGACGCGCCTTCCCGCTCAACATACGCGATGTTCCACTCGGTAAAAATATCTTTCACCGAGTCGATAACTTTCGCTCCTTCCTGCACAAGCTTCGCCGTGCCTTCGCCCTGCGGCGAAGTAATGCCAACCCGGTCAACCCAAACATCGCGCCCTTGTTCAAGCGCCAAACGGGCGGTGATGAGCGCACCGGATTTTTGCGGCGCTTCGACAATCACCGTTCCCCGCGCCAAGGCGGCAACAATCCGGTTGCGGGCGGGAAAGTTCCACTTGTCCGGCCTCGTCCCCGGCGCGTATTCGCTGAGGATCACGCCGCCGGTTTCCAGAATGCGCCGGGCAAGCGGGCGGTTGGAAACCGGGTAGATGTAATCCGCGCCGCAGCCAAGCACCGCCACTGTCCGCCCTCGCCCTTCGAGATTCCCCCGGTGCGCCATCGCATCAACCCCGAGCGCAAGACCTGAAACCACCGAAAAACCCGCTTCGCCCAACTCGCGCCCCAGCGTATACGCACGCCGTGCCGCAAACGATGACGGCTTGCGTGTGCCAACCACTGCCACCAGCGGCTTTTCCGGATCAGGCAATTCCCCGCGGTAAAATAAAATCGCCGGAGGATCGTATATCTCGCGCAGAAGTGGCGGATACGCACTGTCCCGCCACGACACACGGTGGATTCCGCACCGCTGCGCCGTACGAGCATCGCCTTCCGCCGCACTGCGAACGTCTGCCATATCCCACGCTCGCCCTCGTATAGCCCTTCCCAAAATATGCTCGATGTCCTTTTGGGAAAGCGCCGCAAAATCAGCTTCGCTATCAAACTTTTTTTCAAGCTCGATTTTTTCCCGCCGGTTAATTCCGGGAATACGGCAGATCATTAAATCAAGCAACGATGTTCTATTATCCATGTATCCGCCTCAATACCGCTTCCCGGTTATTCTGCGCGCTTGCACGCGTTCGCTCGTCTTGAGACGTTGCGATTATCCTGTCGAAAAGTTCCAGCGCAGACCGGAAATTGTCGGTCATATAAAACGCCCGCGCCAGCACAAACATCGCTTCTAAATCACCGCGCGAAACTTCAAGCACGCGCTGTAAATGCTCAATCGCATCTTCAGGGCGGTTAAGATCAAACACGTACAGCACGCCCAAACTGTAGCGCGGGCGCGTGTAACGGTCGTCAAGATCTATCGCCCGCAGAAACGCTTGCTCGGCAAGCTCGAAATGTTGAACGCGCTCGGGAGCTTCGCGCCCGGGGAAAATGTGAAACGACTTCGCCCTAATCGCCGCTGAAACTCCGGTGTGATGGTGAACAATCGCGTCTTCCGGCAAAAGATCGATAGCCCGCTGGAACGCTTGCAGCGCATCCTCGTGCAAACCGCGCTGTTGCAAGTGAAGTCCCAAAAGTTTCCAGTAATTTGCGCGCCGCGCCGCCGTCTGAACGTAGCGCTGAATGCGCCGTTCGTACGTTGCAATAGAACGCCGCAATTCTTCAACACTATCAGGCCGCGCCCACCTGCCGCCCCCATCAGAAACAATCTGCCGCGCAAGGTCAGTCCGCGCGCGGTTGCGGAGCTGGAGCGAATAGTAAAAACCACCGCCAATGAGGAGCAAAACTATTATTACGCTGATGACTGCCCCTTTTTTTACTTTCATACTTCACCGCTCCAGCTTTTTAGTGTGGGAAGATACTTCCTGTGGCTTTCCCTCAGCCGCCCCTGATCGATGTGGGTGTAAATCTGGGTGGTTGTAATTTCCGCGTGTCCCATCAATTCCTGCACGGAACGCAGATCCGCCCCGCCAGCTAAAAGCTCAGTCGCAAACGTATGCCGCAACGTGTGGAGCTTCGTTCCCAAGCCAGCTTGAATTGCCAAAGCGCAGTAATTCTTCCAGATTCCCTTGCGGGAAAGCCTTTTTCCTGCCCTATTGATAAATATCGCTTGACTGTTCCTTTTTTTCAATAGCGCAGGGCGGACTTCTTCGATGTAACGCTTGAGCCAGTGCGTTGCATCCGGCCCGAAAATCACCAGCCGCTCTTTACGTCCCTTGCCGCTGACTCTCGCCATGTTTTTTGAAAGGAACAGCGCCTGAATATTTAACGACACTGCCTCAGACACGCGCAACCCCGCCGAATAAATCAGTTCGTACAGCGCCCTGTTGCGGATGCCGAATAGCGTTGCGGTGTCAATGAGCGAAAGCAGACGGTCAACATCTTCCCTTGAGTGAACCTGGGGCAGCCTGTCCGCACGGCGAGGAATTTTCAGCAGCGACACAAAATCAGCGCCCGAATTTTCCGCGCCGCCGTCCTCCCGCAAAAAACGGAAAAACGAGCGCAACGCCGATATTGCCTTCGCCACCGAGCGCGAATCAATACCATCAACGGTGCGGCGGTGCGCCAGATACTGCGTTACATCCTCAAGCCTGACGGTGCTTGTTGTGATGGACGCCGCAACCGCCCAGTCCAGAAACCTGCTTATTTCAAAACAGTAGGTTTCTGCTGTAAGCGGCGCTCTGCGTTCCAGTGCAATGAGATGAGAATGGTAACGATCCAGCAGGGCTTTCTTGTCCACGGTTTCCTTTAGTTGGACTGTGCCTGTCCTGCACTGCTGGCTTCCGAGTTACCACCGTTGCCCGGAAAATTAATAAACTTGCGGTTGCGTATCCACGTTGGCTCTTCCAGCTCTTCTTCGGTCAACGACGCTGAATCATTTCGGCGCGGCAAGCACTTCAGCTTGTTCGCCTGCGTGTTGTTCATCATGCTTGTAAACTGATCGCCTGAAATCAGCTCACCTCGGGCGGGTTTTTCTCCTTCAGTCTCCCGCGCTTTCTCAGCGGGGTTAAACCCGCTGGCAATTACCGTAACCCGTATTTTATCGCCCAAGCTGGGGTCAATATACAAACCGGGAATAACAATGGCATCTGGTGACATATCCTTGGTAATCCTATTGATAATATCATCGTATTCCAGCAGCGGAAAATTTTCGTTACCTGCAACATACACAAGCGCCCGATTTGCCCCTTTAATCGAAGTATCCTCCAAAAGCGGGTTGTCAAGCACACCTGAAACTGCATCCTCCACGCGGGTGTCGCCTTCGCCGTAACCAATCGCCATGAGCGCATCGCCTTGATCGCGCATAACAGTCAGAGCATCGGCAAAGTCAATGTTGATAAGCCCGGTTTCAAGAATGCATTCGGAAATCCCCTGCACTGCTTGCCGCAGCACATCGTTGGAAGAGCGGAAAGCGTCGAGAGCGCTGGTTTTTGCACTGATATTACACAAAAGCTTTTGATTGGGAATAACAATCAGTGTGTCCGCCGTTACTCGAAGTTTCTTAACCGCCTCTTCTGCATAACTATGCCGAATACTTTTCTCAAAATTAAACGGCTTTGTTGCCACTACCACAGTGAGCGCCCCTTGGTCTTTGGCTATTTGAGCAATTATTGGAGCAGAACCAGTTCCCGTACCACCACCGA
>Ga0131853_10022383_pt1 | contig 11439 bp, 10 predicted proteins | sample TergutLab28metaG_FD_92764 | JGI IMG/M metagenome (GOLD analysis project Ga0131853, IMG submission 92764) | Labiotermes labralis P1 segment gut microbial communities from Petit-Saut dam, French Guiana - Lab288 P1 (version 2) (version 2) | ecosystem: Host-associated > Arthropoda: Insects >...
GTATATACCATGTTTAAAATATTCAGTACCTATATTTGTTGAATAAATATATAAAATGCAACTTTAGAGGTTAGCGGTGCGGTATGACCACTATAGTTGACATTAGGCGTCTAAAGGTTAAAGATAAAACTACTTTCCCGTCCTTTCAGTGATGATTCCACCATTTATTCCTCTAATATGACAAACCTGTAATTCTGTCTAATATTTAACCCTTCATTTGTTACTTCAAAGTTCACCTTGCTACTGGCATCACAAGACGCATTCATCGACTTCCATGCCGTGTAAAATAATGGGACCTTATATTTGGCTTGTAAAATTTTATTTATCCTGAAAATTGAAATTTTTAATCTGCTTCTCACTGAAATATTTGGGCTTATCTGAAAAATTACTAATTAATTACTCATTCCATTCTGTACTGGGGTCAGAGATGGCATTGGCGGTGTAGAGAACAGGCTACGAGTTGAACGTCCAAGACATCATTGTTGGATTCCCAACAGCTCCAACGATTTTATTTTTTCTCCAGCTTCCACACCCGCTCCAGATACGACGCATCCTCCTACATTATCGACACAGTGGGCTCTTATCTTGGGGGTAAAGCGAAGGGAGTGCAATGCTGACTACTCATTTCCATCTACTGTCTGTCTAATTTAAGAATGCTTGGAAGCAGCCTGTTCATCGTCATGATCATCATTTTCACAATTAATAATGAAGTCGTGGGTTTTATAGCCCGTTCCAGCAAATTCCAAAACTGTCTTTTCTCCACTATCAACCTAATTCTTACTACCTCCTCCATCGATTCACGTACGTTAACAGCGGAAAGTAAACTTTCGCATCTCTTTACAGCTGACTTCCAGCTGTGTTTTCAGCCTCATATCTCTTCAGATACATTGTCAATTATCAATCGTTTTGAAAACAGAATTTATTTTTTATTGAAAACAATAAAGTCTAGGAGCAATCTGGAGAACGCATTCTCGTACTTCTAATTTTTTGGAATTGCTTTAATTTAATATTCAAATGTCACTACCACAAGCACATTTAGTGCCCCTTTTGATATGATATTGCGTGCGCGTTTTTTTTTTTTGTTTTGTCGTTTAACATTCGCTTGCCAAGGTTTTCTTTGATTATATAATATATTTTATTCTACATTTTTGCCACTACGCAAATATGTTTCTTATAATAACAATTCGATATTTCTTCAAGTTTCTTTCAACCTATTTTCGTTTTTACTCTTTCCATCTTTCTTCCGAACTTTTCCACTATTTCGGTTTCAATGTGGGAACGGTCATGACACATTTACGTGCAATTGTGTTCAGTTTCTGAACTCTTATATGTAACTCACTCCAGAGTTTGCTCATTGAATCACATTAAGATTTAATTCCTCATTCATCTTTGTCCAACATTGGAGCGCATAATATGAAAGTGATGAAAAATTAATCAATTTGATGTACGTCATACATTGTGCCTTAAACCTCAGTGCGCGCCCTTTGAAGAGGGTTATCATTTAATTCATGAACCTTACGAAATAAGTGACTACAAATTCAAAAGAAGTTTGATGTAACACTCAGGTACGAGCGAATTAATTTGTGGTATGAATGGACTGAATGAGAACCTCTCTGAAAAATGTTTCCACATGTCTGAGTTTTTGAAGATATTAAATCTATCCGTCACGTACTTGTCTGAGTATCTTAATTCCAAGTTACTGAACCCGAATCAGCGCAATAATTCACGCGTAATTTACTCTGTGCCGATGTGAAGGTAAGTATAAAGGACCCTGTTATGAAACACCCTATAAGTACTGAGTCATTCGCCGCATGGTTGTTCCTTTGCTTGCAAGTTGCTGTGTGAATTATCCCGTTTTGTTGCGTCACTTTAAACATTCCAGTTTTGGTTTGTAGTGGAAAAGCAGGTGTTACAAACCTCGCCTTCTAGAAGATAGCACTTATTTCAAAGGAAGTTCCTACGTGCCTGTGCAGAAAGAAGGCGATCTCTCTCAGCGTTTCGGTGGTGCTTCGGTATCCATCATGAAGGCCCAGACGACTTCTGTCAACCTTAAAGTGTAACTTTCATCTTCGGACCACAAGCCTTAGAAATATTTGCCTCCATTTTCAGGGCAAAAGTGACATGCCGACATTTCGGAGAAAATGGTTGCCTTTCTTTTTCAGGGAACAAATGACTTAAGCCAATGTGTCGAAGGACTCTGCTCTCTCCTTCCTGACACTAGAAGTGACTTCTACTAGCACTCCAAAATTGCTGCATGGATATTTATTGTAAAAGTAAAATCTATCCTGAAGAAGGAGGCCACGTGATTCTGGGAATCCATACTACTCACCTGCTTAACAATCTTCAGTGACGTGAGTACATAAAGCTTTATATTTTGACTTAAATTCTTTCAAACTCTCACGTGAGACTGAAAGTAATGACATTTGTCATGCAGTCACCAGTTGTAAATATAAATTCAGACTAAATCTTTTTATTATACATGGGGCTCATTTCTTTACGCCTGTGAAACCGCAGAAGTCAGTTTCATTTCCTTTAATTTCAAGTAGTAACTCTAGATTTTTAGGGCTGCTCTTCTTTGACGAAAATTTATAAATGCCTATATCAAAAAGTTTAAAAATTTTAAATTTAGGGAAATACTCTTTCAAATTATTAATTCTATTCATATTTCAGATAACCTGTTAACAGATGCCAATATGATCTCAAGCACAGTAAGTCTAAATCTTCGAGAGTGGGTAATTGAAAGCGTAGCCTCATCATGTTGTACATGGGCAGAATGGCTTAATGGATAGTAAGAGAAACAGCTTCAGTACGAATTTTGAGAAAATGTCAATGTAAGGACATTTTTTGGAATACGATATTGCCTTTGGTATTTAAAAATTTGAATAAAACTGATTTCTGAATCCAAATACAGGGCCAAGTTTATGGTGCACCAATGAATAAATTTAAAAATCTGATGTAGGCTAGAGTTACTGATGGCATGAAAATTTAGAGGCAATGGGTCGGCTTGAACAAACTCTACAGTACACGACACTCCTAAACAGCTGATAGCAGTTCACCTGGACACTAAATTCTCTGATATTATAACAGACAGAGCTCCATTACCGTAATCACAAAAGCCCATAATTGGGCCCGGACTCGAAATTATCTGACATTATAAAAGACAGAGCTCCGTTACCCTAATCACAAAAGCCCATAATTGGATCCAAGCCTGAAATTTAGAATTCAGATAAAATACGTCTTTAGGTCTTCCCGCAGTCGGCAGGAGTAGCGCCACGTCTTTCACTCGTAAGGCCTTGTTCCCTTACTTCATATCCTGAAGAGTACATCGCACATCACTCACTTACGGAACATAATCTAAAAGCAGACTCCGTCAAAAATTCCTACTTTGCTTAGTGTTGTCCATATCCTACAGTAATCTAGTCTCCTCCTTAAATTTGTTCAAATAACGTGTGTGCTCCAATAGAATTTACCCTTTACTCCATGCAGTAATTTATCACATGATGAGTTACATTTCACCCAGAGTAAAACTTGGCCTCTCATCCTCAATCAAGAACATAAACTAACAATTTGAAAACAATATGTTGTACACAGTATTTAGTCGTATAGTAGAGGAAGTGATACAGAAGTGGAGGAAACTAAACAATAAAGAGATTCATAATTTCTGCTCTCCATTGAATGTTATTATGCTAATCACGTAAAGAATAATACGATGGGCGAAATATATACACCATTATGCAAATGGAACATGTCAAGTATATGTAAAAATTTGCCCGTAAAATTTGAAGATAAAAAAAACACCCAGGAGATTAAAGGGTATAATGAAATTTAATATTATAATTGATAAGAAAATGGCGAGTAAGCGGGTACTGTGGCTTTATCTTGTTGTGGTCCCTTGTGAACACGAAAATCAAGCTTTTCAATTATGTCTCTGTGGAAGTGTTTGATCTATCCTTAACAAATGAACTTACAATTTATATTAATATGAAATACGGTTTAGAGTGAAGAGAACGCCGCAACTGGACTCACCCCACACCTTTCATGGGACGTCCGGTCAAATTCAAACATTTTGAACGCGGCGCCACCTATAGTTGCTGGCTATCGTAAAAAATGTAAATACATGCACAGAACGCAACACTAGCTTGTTCCGCCTAGTCCCATATTATTTACGATCACGTGACATGCTAATGCGGGTCTCTACGTTTCCTTTTTTTTTTTTTTTTGCCTTCTTACCAAGAAGCTACCAACCTAAATTGCGCCATAATTACATTCCACACACCTGCCGCCCACATCATTGTTGAGGTCTGTTCTAGTAACTTCACTGAAGGGAGCCTTTCTTAACAAGTTAACACTCGTTACGTCAACAAGAAAACACATTTTTAACGGAAAACGTTTCGTGAAGTTTCTACAAGATTACGCTACTGAAATTTTAAACAGACAGGTTTTACAAGAACAGTTATATATACTGGGAACCCCTCGACTGAAAATATAAGTATTTGTAAGTCTCTACACTGCAGACGTCCGGAAGGACACATCGTATATCCTAGGAGGAATACGAGGATGAAAGAGACAAGCAGAAGACGGAGAAGAATGTAGGCGTCTTCTGAGGGAGGCCAGGGCCCAAAAGGGGCTGTAGCACCACAGATGAAATGCAGTGTCTTTATGCTACAAACATGAATGCGGGCCTCAAGTTGTGGACCCGTGTAGCGGTGGTTGTAATTCTCAAACTTTTTGTGAGCACACTATTTTGACCACACTTGATGCTGTCGGATGAGGTTTGTCACAACCACGTTTAAGCGGTTATCTCTGAAACTTAGAAAGTACCCTTTAAGTGTTCAAGGGCAACACCGCTGAGAGAACCTCACATCTTGCAGTATATATCTGTTCTTTATCCCGGATTTCACTGACTTCTTTCTCAGCATCACAGCAGGCTATTTAGCAGCAAAATTTTATATACATATACCTATACCTATACATATACATATACATATATATGATTACATATATTATGCGTGTGTCTTGATGGCCAAAACTTAAAATCTAATAAAATTTTGAGCTTGTTTATTTATTTATTTATTTAAGAGGGCTTCGGAATTTCAATCCACTCCCATGTAAAATTTCTATTGAAATGTTTACAAGTCGCTTACACAACCGTGGCTACTACACATTCTTGAGGATTAGAGGTTACTCTTCATCAAGTCTTACGTTTTTATGTCTTATGTTGAACGAAACAGGAAACTGATAAGAAATTAATAAGCTTCCAAATATACGGTACTGTGCATTTATTATTAATTAAATGTTTATTTGTTCATATCTAAACACAACCGTTCAAATGCAATTTAATTTAATGCAAAACCCAAACCTGCTAGCATAAACTACGACTTTGCTCCTTTCACACTCACACTTCGCTTTGCACGGACTCACACATCGCGGTTTCTGAAATTCGCAGGGTCGCCCCTGCAAAAAAAAAAAAAACTCACTCGGGTTAGTCAATTGACCGGCGCTTCAAAATTTTGCGACAACCCGGAAAGGTCTTCGAGCCATACCACATGATTTTCGAGGAGCTGCAAGGACCAAAAAGGAACAGCTTCCATCACAGTGTTTATGCAAAGAAAGGCACTTTAAAACTATTAAATTGCTCTTTTGGGGGGGGCGGTTAATGATTCGAGGATTATCGCTTTTCGTGGGGCTGTTTTGGAAAATAACCTCCGCCAAAGAGGATAACTTTTTTTTTTAATTTCAGCCAAATCACCCTAAAATTTTGTTCACATACAGTTTAATCACGTCTTGTTTCTCAGAAAACCTTAGACGAATGGCAATTGATTCACATCTTTTTGAACTCACGGTTTCAGGAATTGTGTTCTTTGGTAAGTCTTGGACATGGGATTTAAACAACTGCATGGCAAGTATGTGATTATGACTGCTCTCTGAACACAGTAAAGTCGGACGACCATCCCACATTTTCTTCAAAAACACTTAATAAAAACAAAATTTGTAACCTTGCTCTGTTTTTATGACACAATACAATAATTAACTCCAATATCAAAGTGGCGCCCCGTCAAGTCAACCACCCAAAAGACTGTTTACTTTTCCTGTGTAAAAAGGTAAACCAGTCCCATTACAGGCCTGGACAGGCCCAGAGGTTTCCAGGAAGTTAAGGTTCCCAGATTTCGTGACAACGGCACAGGATGGTGGTAAGGTTGTCAGCCTTATTCACCGGCCGCTTTTACCCCCAGGAAACACTCCTGGTACTATTCGAGGCTGAGTCGACCCCAGGGCCATGGTGCGATCTGAAGGATTTTATGTCAATAAAAAATCCACTGACACCAGCTGGGATCGAACCAGCGACCTTCTGATTTGTAGCACAGCACCTTAACCACAGTACTACCGCGGTCCCCACTTTTCCTGTGTAGTGCTCAATTTTATTTTAACTTGAGGATGATCAAGTTGGCAGTGACTTTGATCTGTGAACCCATGACGATGCATATTTCCGCCCTATATCAGAACTGTTATTACACCTAATCAGTACGCCCACTCTTCAACATACAATAGAATTTTAACACCTACACCAAACAAACACAGTTTATGCTCATTGGAGGCTCTGTCATACAGCTGCGTTACATTGTTGCATTCTCTTCTTGTAACTGTAAGTCACCAAGGAAAATGTCAAGAGTCACGTTTCTCTTTAACGTGTGCAGAAGCACTCATTCATCGCCCTGGAAAAGGCCAATTTCCTTCTCAAAGTCATAACCATTTTCAATGCAAGTAACACTCAAATTAAGAAATTAACCTTCACAAGCATAAATTTAAAAAATCTGGCAATAAGGATTCCAACTGAATCCAAAAACCTTACGGCTGTACCTTCATATGGCTTTAAAATTCTGTGTCTAACACAAGCCTCAATAACTGCGAGAGTTTCAGTCGGCGCGACGTAACATCCTAAAACAGTGGAATCTCCAGCAACGGTCTTGTGAGAACTTCAAATCTCTCTCTCTCTCTCTCTCTCTCTCAGAGGAACTACTTGAATAAAGAGAGTTTTCCTTAGATATCATTAGAGCCATCAGTTCAAAGAGGATGAAATGGGCAGAGCATGCGAACTCCCAGGGAAGAGATGAAAAGCTCACACAAAGCCGTAGTCAGGAACATGGAACAAACGGGAGATAGTTTGTTGTATCCTAGAAGAAAATAGTACAAGGGCACGAAGTGCTTTTATCACGGTCGGGAGAAAGCCGAGTGACACGACATTATAAAACTTCCGGTTCCGTGAAAGACACTAAATATATTAATCACTGCGGCAAGTGATGGCGGTCCAAGGACTGCTGTTCAGTCAGTCAGTTTGAAGTGTTCCGTTTCGTCGTCCAGGATCCATTAAACACGAAGTTTCCAGGTAGCCAGTTAAAAAGCGGTGATGGTTTCTGTATTAAAAAAATTTCCTTTATTGCTCTTTCCATTATACTAACCGAAGCAGATGTTACCAGTGACGTAATGGGAGCCTTTATTTCTCTTTTATATATATCGGTTAGAATCTCAACCCGCATGACTGCCTCCCTGAAAGGAAGAAATATTCCATCGCAATTTATAGACTATAAGAGGAAGCACCAACAGAATAAATTAGTCGTACGAGTACATAAGGAGATTAGTTTCATATAGAATTTATTCACAGGGTTACTAAACTACTGTCTCTTCAAATGTCGTTGGGTCCGGACAAGAAATTTTTAATTTTACGTTAAAACAGAAAAACGAAGTAGGAGCGAGGAAAATGTATCAAAACGAGAGAGTGATTATCTTCAACTTATATCTTGCCTGGATCATTTGACAGTCTCTAAGTACCAAGATATAAGGCAAACCTCCACTCACACATATACAATCCACCAGTTGTACATTCCGAAATACCAATGACAATAATAATAATAATAATAATCTTAAAATTTATCATAAAAAAACAGAGTGTGAGAATGTCAAGCGAATTAGTCTGCAGGAAGATGAGCCTAATGGTGCACTGTTGTGAACATGGCAATGAATCTTACGGTTTCATAAACGCTGGGGAGTTCTTTGACTAAATAGGTGACTGTGAACTATAGAAGAAGGTATGTCCGATGCGTGCATGTTGATTTTGTTTTTGTTGGACTTAATGGTCATAAATAACCTCAAATGTTCACTCCGTTTAAATATTTTTAATTGTTGTCTTTCAAACAATAATTCGAGCACATTTTCAGTACGTTAATAATCTAGCTGCACACCAAAATTTCCTCTTCATTTATGATCAATAAATACTACATATTATGATTAGAAGTCTGAATTTCCCTTAAGCAGGCATCACGTAAATCGCGTGGGGAATAAAACCAATAAATGCATAACAGCGTCACGTACGAATACGAAATGTAATTTACAGGACTGCTACGTACACCATAACAAATTGCATATTGGTGGCACCACATTACGTAATTACAATAAAGGAGAAAGGAACAAATATTGTGATCTTTAGTGCGTTTTCAGTTTTTCCCTAATTACCCGACAAACAAATTCAATCCTTATGGCGCCATGTTATACGACATTTAGATTGTCAAATATATTTCGTGCAATGATCTCGTAAACGACGATATGTCATAAATTCTAGTAGTTCTGCAATGAGAGTGTTTTATTTTTATCTGATTTTTACTATAGATTTTAATAAAAATCTTAAATATTAAATTTCATGAACTGTTCTGTGGGAAGCAAATGGCTTCGTGATGACAGACGGAGAGGTAGCCATGACGAAAAATTAATTTTACTTATTCAGTTTTGTTTATATTTCAAAAAGAAAAATATTTTAATTTTTTGCACCTCCGCAATTTTTACTAACTACAGACAGTAATTTGTCAAATGTTGTACACGCATACGTTTCAACAGCTAAATGGTCATTTTTAGGCCAGTCTCTTTTCTACAAACTTCATGAGTCAGTCTAATGGACTGATATCTAATCTGACCAAATCGGATACATATTATTGTTCAAATTCAAGCATTCCAACTATAAAAACGTTAGAACACTGGTAAGACGTCCCAGAAATGCACCTACGTAGGTTATGGCGAATCGTGTTATATGGAACAAAGACTACATACTGTTAGGTTGTGAGGTTACTTGCAGTCGACATTAATTTGACGTTCAGACGATCGTGCGTCGTGATAAATTCTTATAATAAAACCAACTAGATGCACAAACTTCTCAAATTTATTTTTGGATAAAACTGTATGTGTTTCGGACAGTTCCTCTGTCCATCATCAGGAGTTTTTCACTGTATACAGCAATGGTATATGTCATACAGGTTTGGTGACAGCTTGCGAGCAAGCTGTCACCAAACCTGTACGACATATACCATTGCTGTGTGTACAGTCAAAACTCCTAATGATGGACAGAGGAACTGTCCGGAACACGTAAAGTTTTATTCCAAAAATTAATTTGAGAAATTTGTGCATCTATTTGGTTTTATTATAAGAGTCGGCGTTAAATTTCGTTAGGTATTGCCGGTGATCAATATGTGTCTTTACGGAAATTCGTTCTTTTGGAAGAAAGAACTTCACATCTCGTTGCAATCGCTTCGTATGTGTTATATATGGTATTAGCCGTGAGGATAGGTTATCCTTTCAAACAACATGCACTAGTTGGGCGGGAAGGTTTAACACCTAACAGTAAATTGCTTGACAAATTACCATTGATAGCCATTAGCTGTTGTGGCGACGGAGTAAAATAAAATAATTTTCTTCTCGACATGACGTAGCTAATAGTAGCTTTTTTTTTAATTTCTGCCTACGCGCCTAAAGAAAAAGCTTAGTTGGGCCTTAAGAAGCGTGATATTTACATGTACCCTACATCCCGAGGAGGGTTATTGCCTCACATTCCTTAATTCACACCTTGCACGGCAACCATAACAATTATATCGAGTATCAATACACTTAACACCGTACAGTTCTGAGGCACGCATTTTCTAGAGGGTATAAGCCAGATTCGGCCTTGCTAGTGGTATCTGTGAGTCTAGCATTTGCTAATAATGAGTTGTTTCTTTCATAAAAATTTTGGTTTCCAGGCACCAAGAGAGTTGCGAAACTCTGGACTGTAGATGGCCCTGGCTGACGATTTCATCCTCTGGGCTCCAAGCAACATCACGGTGTTGTGCCTCACAAACTGCCTAATCATAAAACATATCCACGCCAATTGTGATTCGATGGAAGCTATATCCAGCTAAAATTGTTATTTGTAGCTGAATGACATTTCCTATCAGAGTCGTTAAAATTTGTTACATACAAATAAAAATGCAGTCAGAAAACTTTTGCAGTTTAAGTACGAGATTTGAAAACTAATTACTACATGAAATCTATATTTTCGATTATTTGAAAACTAAAGTTGTCATTTTTTTATTATTCATGCCGTGCATTTTCTTACAATGAATATATCCAACAACAAATGCACTTACAAATACAATTCGTAACAATAATTAAAACTACTACATGTTTCGGCATCAAGATGCCATCCTCAGGTAGTTACAAAACAAAGTAATATAAGTCCAACACGTTAGTCTAGGTATCAGTTTTAAATGTAATACATGTGTTATTACTTACAAACAAAGGACAGTCGGCTTTCTCCAACAGAAACCATTGCCAATGTCAACTGCAAACTCCACAGTCACTAACTGTACTTACGTTATCTACAGATTCAGACATTTAAATTTGGACAGTTTGCAGTTAAAATATAAATAAATTCTGTATAAAAATTTCAAAGGGAGAAAACTTCGTGAAATTGCGTTATTTCTGCTTATCTGGAGAATACGTGAATAGTCAGCCTAAATAACCTTAGGCTCAAACGAAGTGAAAGTATTGTCCATTTTTTTGACGTAAGTATATTCATTCCCACACACATAAAAAAGAAAATTTTGTGTTATGAAAAAGTGCTTTTCTTGAACTTTCATCGACCTGATACATGATTCTGTCCTGACTTCGAATCTGCATCGATCTGATACGCTGTAATTTTTATTTCTTATTCCCTCCTTAACCTGACTCACCAGATTTTTTCAGTCTAATACTCGGATGTAGTTCACACACCAACTAATGCACTATTTATTAAAATTACATTAAAATACACATTAATATTTCTCCTACATGTTTCGGTCTATGACCATCATCAGGGAGCTTGTACAGCATCTGGCTAAAGTTATATTAAAACACACAGTAAAATTACGTCGTTATATATTGTGTGCTGATGTGGCAGCATGTCATAGATTGGCGTGTGTGATGTGTGCCGTGCAGCTGCACAGCACACATCACACAGCATTAGTTGGTGTGTGAACTACATAAACTCTAAACTCCGTGGCCTTAGTCCGCACGCGAACTATACCGACAGAGCGGCCGCCGCCGGTCGGCGAAGTTAGTGCCAACTTTTGCGGATAGAGGGGTGTCACGTGGTCAGCGCAA
>Ga0131853_10022384_pt1 | contig 11439 bp, 3 predicted proteins | sample TergutLab28metaG_FD_92764 | JGI IMG/M metagenome (GOLD analysis project Ga0131853, IMG submission 92764) | Labiotermes labralis P1 segment gut microbial communities from Petit-Saut dam, French Guiana - Lab288 P1 (version 2) (version 2) | ecosystem: Host-associated > Arthropoda: Insects >...
ACACACACACACACACACACTCACACACACCACACCCACACACACACACACACACACACACACTACACCACACACACACACACCACACACACACACACACTCACACACACACACACTCACACACACATACATACAGAATTTATATACTTATATATGTGCATATAAACCATTCTGCTGTACAGTGAACAGTAAGCTCATTCATTAGGACCAACATTTTACACAATTATTGCAATATTGAAAGATATAATCATACATTGAATGTATGCAGGGGAGGACTGGAGCTTTGGAGGAATCATTAGTATATAAAAATTAAAAAGAAGGGTTGGAAAGATGCGCCAGAAGCTACCACATCCCAGGAAGATACCACACATGCATATGTGAACATGCACATATACATTTGCACACACAGTGAAGAAATCGGTTTCTGTACCGTTCTTGACAGTAGACTAATAACAACAGACAGCTTACAGTTGAGCACTTGAGCCAGTAATTAAACTGTGGCAGCACATCTTGGATGGGATGTATGAAATAGCGAACTGTGCAGACAAGCATTGAAATGATGGGTACATTTACAAAAAAAATAGAATGTGTGTGTGCATGCGCGTGGGGCACATTTGTGCGTGCGCTCTCTATTTGAGTAGTTCAGAGTCATATGAAATTTCCACTGGCAGTTGTTGCATTTATCGACATGCCATCAGTCACACAATTCTTATTCCTTGTGGTCCACTCTTGTACATTGTAACCCCTGGGGGGCACCTGGAAATCACAGTTTTGCTGAATATGTACATTGTGAACTTTAAAATGTCTGGGCAGTTGGGTACATCTATATTTCAGTTATGAGTGGTATATACTTACAATGGCAAAGGTAGATACTAAAGTACCAACTCAGATTGTCTTCTACAGCCTTTAACTGATACTGTTTTCTATTCCACATTGCAACTACTCACTAACATATAAATCTTATTGTTGCACCGTGCATTTTTGTAGAATCACTTCTATTATCAACCAACAACTGCACTTACATAACTTTCACATAAAACACTTTAAAAACACTTAAATTCACTCTGACATATTTCGATCTTGTCAGATCATCATAAGGGAGCTTTGTTGTTCCTTGCTAAAGTTATATTACTATATTCACAATTTAATTTAATTCGTTTTTGCAAACAAGGTGTTGTGGCAGCATGTCATGTTGTGTAGGAATATGTTGTAGAGAGAGTAGTTGGCTAGGTGTGTGTCGTATGCTACGTAACGAGCATACGATGCACACCTAGCCAACTACTCTCTCTACAACACATTCCTACAAAACATGACATGCTGCCACAACACGTTGTTTGCAAAAACGAATTAAATTGTGAATATTGTAATATAACTTTCGCAAGGAACAACAAAGCTCCGTGATGATGATCTGACAAGATTGAAACATGCTGGAGTGATTTTAAGTGTTTTAAAGTGTTTTATGTGAAAGTTATGTAAGTGCAGTTGTTGGTTGATAATAGAAGTGATACTCATTAACATGTTGAATGAACATAATGACACAATAACAAGTGTCAATATGTTATATGTGGTCAAATGTACATAAAGAGAAGAGGCCAGTGTTCCTGTTTCATTTATTTCCATCAGCTGTAGTCCATTTTGAGGACCACTTACCCTTATGGTATAATTGAACTTTTTATATGTATTGCTTGAATCCTTCGACAGATTTTTGTAGTATCTGATATATGACATGCCTGTTAACTAAGTATTGTCAGGCATAAGCTATATTAACTTTTAATGTAATGTATAATTGCCATTTAGATGCCAAATTGAATGACATGTATTTGTTTTGAATCTTTTAACATGTTTTGAATAAATTTATTGCGTTACATATATGAGTACAGTATGTCATGCATAGAGCTACTCGCTCTTATGGCCCAAATTATCAGATGGAGTTGCTATAATATTTCATTCTTACATCCATAACTTACCTTTAAGAATTTTAAAATCAGAAGCCTGAATTAATGAATGCGAGATCAGGTATAACCCTATCGCGAAGGTAAGCTTTTTTTGTCAATCCGGAAATGTTACTACTTTTCCGTGATTTGTATTAAATGAATCAAAATCAGAGAGAAGCCTTAAAATGTGGGAATTGGCAGGAGAGAGTGGGGGAAGAGGTATCAAATGCCTGATTTAGTACAAGAAGAAGTACATTTTGAAAATTTGAATGTCTGTATATACTGAATTTAGGATGAAAGACTGAACTGGATTCCTCTTTTAGTCATTCTAGAAATGTATTGTTTTATGTCATGAGAAAAATTATTTGAAATAAATTTCTGTACCATTTCTTAAAGTGAATATTTAGTTTTATTCACCTTAATGTTCAGTAGGATATTGAGTCTATAATTGTTTATTCTGTTATCACTAAATATACCATCAGTTGAGAAGCTTCGTTTCCAACACATTACCAACTCCCAAATTTGATTGTATGTGTTTAAATGGGTTTTATTTAGTGGTACACCATCTGATACCTCCTTTGTACAGGGGTGCAGTTATTTTGTTTTTATAACAGTACCTGGAAAAAGGTAGAAAACATTTTAATAACATACAAAACTAAGAAATAGCCACAACAGGCTACCTGGTCATCTGGAAATAGAAAGGACTTTCTAATATTTGCCATTGTTGTGAACTTAAGTTTTCCACAAGAATTTTGAAACAGAACAATACACATTGTACATCTAGTCCTACTACCTTTGCAGTTTAACCCAGGGATTTTAAAACAGAACATGACAGATTGTACATCTGGTCCTAATAACCTTGCAGTTCAACCCAGGGCTTTTAAAACAGAACAATACAAATTGTACATCTAGTCCTACTACCTTTGCAGTTTAACCCAGGAATTTTAAAACAGAACATGATAGATTGTACATCTGGTCCTAATAACCTTGCAGTTTAACCCAGGGGTTTTAAAACAGAACAATACACATTGTACATCTAGTCCTACTACCTTTGCAGTTTAACCCAGGGATTTTAAAACAGAACATGACAGATTGTACATCTGGTCCTAATAACCTTGCAGTTTAACCCTTCAAAGCAGAATGGTTACTGCTGTTACCACCGTTTTTAACATTAACAAAACTCCTCATTATACCCACAATGTTTTTACATCAGAATTTCACCTTCTAGGGTGTGACGCTGGGTAGTTTGGTACAAATGTACCAATGTTTCACAAGATGTCGGTAAACTTCCACCACACTACACGACATCACATCTCGGCAGACAGCATATTTTTAGTATTCTGAATGAAGGCGTCACGATGTGCTTGTAATTCAATTAATGTTACACAGCATAAGTCAGCACAATCTTTTTTATTCTTAAGCAAGGCTACATGTTTCGACTAAAAGTTAGTCATCTTCAGGCCCTTACATCATTTTCCGTTACCAGATCCTTTGCCCACTTTGGGATCCCATAGTGTTTACAATTGTGGAATACATCTAGTTAAAACTTTCTAAAAAGGTTTTGATTTTTTAGAAAGTTTTAACTCTGTCAATCATAGGAGTTTCTCACTGTACACACAGCAATGGTATATATCATTCAGGTTTGCTGACATATACCATTGCTGTGTGTACAGTGCAAAACGCCTGATGCTCCAGGTGATGGACAGAGGAACTGTCCGAAACATGTAGAGTTTTATTCCAAAACAAATTTGAGAAATAAGTGCATCTAGTTGGTTTTATTATAAGAATTTATCACGATGCGTGGTCACATGAATGTCAAATTAAACGGCCTTGAAAAAAGTGGCAGCGAATTATGTTGAAATAGTTTTTAATTTTGTCTGATGATGAAGGTATGTAATTTTAAAGCTTTTGTTACATTTTCAAAACATCTGTAGAATAAAAATGTGTATCTCAAAGTAACATGAGTGCAAAATTATATTATGGCCTTATTTTTCACTTTTTTATTTCCATTATTATTATATTGTTTGGTAAATAAAGTTGAGGACATTTATATTTTGAACATACAATATATTATCGTGATTATACAAACATTTAAAAATTGTTTTGTCTTCCCTTATGCCAGGTACTATTTATAAAAACAAAAAATTAACACCTGTAGTTGATACAGTATTTATCAACCTTGTTTTGGCAAGTGAATGCTCATTTCATGTATATCAGTAAAAGTTAGTTTTGTATAGTAAAATAATATGCTTGTTATTATAGAAATAGGCCTCTTGTCTGCTGTAATGTATTGTATTTAGTTAGTACTTTTGTCTTGCCAAAACAGAGTTGCAACTATTTCTTACAAAAACCTGCTAAACCCTCTGCAATACTACCTTACATACTTCTAGGCTTGAATAGTAGAAATTTTTATTTCTTTAAAAGTTATTAAAATATGTACTTGGAGTTGGTAGGTTTTGGAAATAAATCTCTCAGTACGTAGCTGTTGCTTAGATTCTTCAACCCTGCATGGGTATTTCTTTAGATGCTCGCAGCTGATGTCTCATATAATATTATATTCTACTCTGTGTCTGTATGTATGTATGTGTGTGTTTGTCAGTTTCCATTATTCTTAGGCTAGAACACTGACATTCTGTGCCTTCTTCTTTATACTACCTGTTGGGTGGCAACCATAACTTTATTTCTATGCAATATGTTTCAAAGAGTATGTTTGTAATTAGTTTAACTTATCAGCAGTAAACAGCCTATTCTCTTGAGTGATTCATTCACTATTCTTACATGTAGCGTCTTGGATAGTCTGAAATTGGAGTTAATTTGTGTTATTGTAAGTTCTTCTGTATGTGTTGATGTCTGCTAGAATATATATTAATAACATCTTAGGAAATAAATGGTATACCTTAAGAAGGCCTTGGTGAAAATATCTTTTATATACATATATTCAGGCTGATCTTAAATTAATTTCCAACATCATGAAGACTGAATAGGAGGAGCGTACTGTCGGGTCTTAATAAGTTGCAGGCATTGGAATGTTACAGAACTAATAATGCATCAACCAACACATGCGCTTAATAAAATACAGTTCATGACATTATTGATCTGTTACATGTTTCAGCATTGCGGTGCCGTCCTCAGGGAGTGTTTCAGTTCAATCGGAAAGACTTTCTGAGGATGGCTTCCTGGTTTTGAAACACGTATTAGTTTAATACTTGTCATAAGTTGTATTTTGTGAAGTGCTTGTGTTGGTGGTTTCATTAATTGTAAATGTGCGCGGTATGAATAACATAAATTTCACAAATTTCAGAATTAGTGTGACTGCAGAAACTTCTGTTTCAAAGGAGCTGGAAAAGAGAAAGGCATGGGAGGAGCTCACAGATTTATGGAGGAATTTGAGTGCAGGCAAAATATTACATCAATAGTAATTAAAAGCTTATTACTAAATTATTTATGCTGGTTTCATAATATAGGTGATATATATATATAAATTTATTTTTGAGAGTTCCTTTCTAAGTGGTGGCTGTGTTAATTTTACATCGCAATATTGATATACAAGCTCCTTCCAAATTACATTTTGTTGAGTACAGTTAGAAAGCTAGGCAAATAGAGAATGTGCCATAAGAATCTTTGCTATAAACTTTGATGTTGTTGATGATAGTGATAAGGAGGCTGGTATGAAACAGAATATCTCTTTGAAATTTGCAGGGCTGCAAAGAGTGGACAATAAACTCTTGTACAGTACCAAAACACTGTTTTAATTTCTTCTTCCAGTAGTATCATTTTTAATTCAATAGATTTTTTAAAATTATCTTTCTCAGTATTTAACCTACTTGATGCACAAAATTTGTTTCACAATAAGTTTTATTTCATGTCTCTACATGTTTTGAGCCACATGTGCTCATCATCAGGAGGTCAAAATTGCATTACACAGCCTCTGGTATCATCACACCTATAGGTGGCCGTCTCGTGCACAGGTTGAGAGAGGACTGGTTCCAGTCGGCCACATATAGGTGTGTAATGCAATTTGGACCTCCTGATGATGAGCACATGTGCTCGAAACATGTAGAGGCATGAAATAAAACTTAATTGTGAAACGAATTTTGTGCATCAATTTGGTTAAATACTGAGATAAATATACTGAGATGCACGGTCAGCAAAACGTCAAAATTTTTAAAATTAGTTTTGGAGCTCCTGATGTCACATCTTTTCACCCTGTACAATACTCATCTGTTTTTCATATGTGGCATTGACCATAAAACTGCTCGATTCCAATAAAGACAGAGGTACAGGAATTTTCTAATAAAGACGTAAGATTTACACTTCCATTCTATTCTAGAAACATTATGGTAAAATTGTATTTAAAATGAGACATCGAACATAACTAAGTAACACACATTTACATTTTCAAATAGCAGAAGTTTTTTTTTCCCCCGTTGAAGAGAACAGTAAATGAATTATACTGCACGCAGCCAGGGGTCTGCCATCTATGTTTATTTGTCCAGAGGATATAAGTTTGAAGTCTTCATTGCTTTAGCTATTCTCTTGCAACAGGTTTGCATTTGTTACACAAATTCTTAGTTAGAATGAGATAGCTTACCTGTATTGTCCTGTTTAGTGAACTCTTTTTTAGATATAAGCGTGATGTGTGTTAAAACTTATTGTATGTATTAGTTCTAAAGTAACTTTGTTTCTGTTCCTTTCTGTGGCACAGACAAGAATCGCACATCTCCTGGGTGTGGCGGGTACAGACGTTCCGATACAGGATATTCAGAAGCTGATGATGCCGCATAAGGTAGTATGACCACTTTTAGTATTGACCACTCTGTATTTTCTTCAGAACCATTTTAACCCATTCACAGTGGGCACAGGAATACATCTGGGGAATCGCAGGTCACAAAATTTTAGTTCTTTGCCTAATGATGTATATTGAAAGAAAATGGTATTTCATCTTATGCACGTAGGCTATATTGTCCGTTAAATTATTTCAGAATTAAGCAACAAGTACTGTTTGTGTGAAATATGTAAAAACACTTACTGCCACACCGGTATGGCTTGAGGCATATAACAGGATGCGTAACATGTATAATGTACCGGTATGAATTTAATTTACTTCAATTGAAAGTTGAAATATCACAGTGTGCTGGTACAGCATTTGGGGGTTGATAAGTGAATAAAGTAACCTACATTTATGTCACTTGGCATGGAAATACATAAACGAAATGTTAACCTATGTGGTAGTTGGCATTAGTTGTTACAACAGACTGCTATGGCACCCAGCCATTGTCTGCAGCTTCAGTAAGACAAATGTATGTCAGCCATCATGTAAGATGAGCATTGTGTCTGTCCATCCTGTCATTTGACTATTAATAAATATGTTTAGAATCTTGAAGACATTTTTGAGCAGATCGTTATGTACTATAATGCCTCTATAACAGTAATGGTTCTGAACCAGTAGTGGTTACGTGAATGTGACACACGGAACGACATGAACACCGACACTGTTTGGGTTAGGGGTCATAATGTCTTATGTCATTGTCATCATCAGATATTATTAAGAGGATGGGGTTGCAGAGCATGTAGAGTGCATGGGAGTAAAATAGTGATGCATGAAAAGCTTGGGTGGAAGACTCAAAAGGAAAAAGTCCACTTGGAAGACCTAGGTATAGATGGGGTTATATTAAAATGACTATAAAAGAAGTAGGGGGGAGGGTATGAAGTGAATTAATTTGCATCTGAATATGAACCAGTAGTGGGCTGTTGTTAACACAGTAATGTGGCATATATAGGAGTCAATACCAAATTTTTGCATAGTGCTTTTTATTTGTTGATTAATGCCCTGCCTTAACTGTTGGCCATCTTCAGGGAGCCTTCTCAAACATGTGCAGCTTATGTTGCAACTCACATGTTAGAATTCTTAAACGTGTGCAGATTATGTTTCAACGTACATTTTAGATGGTATTTCTAAGATGCAAGTTGAAACATAAGCTGCACACGTTTAAAAAGGCTCCCTGAAGATGGCCAACAGTTAAGGCAGAGCATTAATCGATAAATAAAAAATTCTGTGCAACAAGTTGGCATTGAATTTTACTTGTATGTATGTATGTAATGTAGTTGCACGTAAAATGTGCGACATTAAACTGTAATGGGGCATTTGGGTGTGATATTAGGCAGAGAGTTTCTTGACTAGCTGAGAAGCTGTCAGCTTCTCAAAAAGACTTTACCCCTTGTTGTTAGCTGTTAGTCCCTGCAAAAAATTGTTCGAATATTACTGGAGTAGTTTATAATGAACATGTAAGGTCATGAGACCAGTAAGGAATTTTGTAACTGAACTGTGAATTTAATTGATGTAAAAATTCATAATTAACAGGAATATCACATAACAAAGAATTTTGCGTAATACACGTACAGTAGAACACAACTGTATTTCACCTAGTAGTACAATAGGAATACAACTACATGTTTTGACCTTATATGTGGGCCATCTTCAGGTTGTGATGTTATTTACAGAGCAGCTATACAAGATGTGTGGTGTGTTTTTTGGGGATGGGGGGGGGGAGAATGAGATCTCATTGTTTCAATGGTAGGTACCATGACCTAGGGCTGTTACAAGTGGATTATCATTAGTTGTTTATGTACACATGCCAAGTGGGTTATTATTCTTATGCTAAGGATATGTTGTAATTGGTAGCATTAGTAAAATATACTTAAAAACTAGCATGCTATAATATTAAAGTCCATGAAACTCTGTACGTGTATTACACAAAATTCTTTGTTATTGAACCAACACAACAGGGATGACACACCTCAAGGAATATCACATTTTATTTTGTTTTTCAGCTGGGGGTAAATGGCTATGCGTTTGTAATTACAAACAACGGGTACATACTGACACACCCTGACCTGCGCCCAGTGGTGAGTGTAGCTCGTTTGTGAGCAATACATTACGCCTTTCCCTAACTTTATAAGTGTAATCCATTCTGTCTGTAAGACAAGAAAAATGTGTGAAAAGAAATTTACAGCAGTGTGAGTGCAAGTGTACTGACCCCTGTGCTCACCTGACATGCTTCTCAGACTGCTTTCAAAATCCAAAAAGTAGATCTTGAATGGAAAAAGAGGCTTAAATTATTTTTGGGCTATAGAGTGGAAATTTTTGAGGTGGATGTTCAGAAAGTAAAGGATGTATATTTCACAAACACTGGAGTGAAATGGTTAGCACTTCTGTTTCTCATTGAGGTGATGGAAGTTTGAAATCTTGGACTAGAAACCAGCAATAATGATGAAGGGTTTTTGTGGTTTTGCTCATTCCTCTCAGGAAACTACTGAGATAATATCTTAAATTAGGCCCGGATCACTTTTCTCCACATTCTTGTCAGTTCTTTGTTCTCTGATATTTGATGCCCATTAATCTTTGATTTTAAAAATGTCTGTAAGTAAAGTAAAAATAAATACATGCACTGTCTGTCTTATGTAGTACTTACATTCTGGAATGTCCAGTACAAGTCAGATTTTGTGCAAGTTGGAACTGATTGTACATATGATGTATGTACCAGGGAGTCCAGTTGAAATCCAAATTACAGCACAATGGAACCTGATTAGCCACAGCGTGAATGCCCTGCCTCCGATGTTGTCTCCCAGAAACTTTCGTTCACCATCTTTCTCTCATTGTGCATTCATTCCTGCAAGAAGAAATGTTGCGCATGCGTTGAAAAAGAGTTATTTTATTTTTTTAATTGTGATAGTCTGCAGTTGTATGGCTTTGAATGACATGAGTGAGGGATTATCTGCACATTGTTTTGCTGGTTTTACAGGTTAATTCTGCATAAACTTTATCTCTGACCTGTCTGTTAGTTCAGAGTCCATATTTGTTTGGTAATATTGTGCAAACATCTTAGTAACTTTGTATTGCAATGCAGATAGTTCATTGCCATCCTTTAGATATGAGATTTAAGGTCCTCACAGTAATATCTGTGGAGTTAACTCTGTTCTGGGATGTGATGCCATGTAGTTTCTTAGCTCTGTACAATATACCATGATGATGATGGATGCCACAATTTCCTCTGAAACATATATATATATATGTAAAGGTAAAGGTAAAGTGATCCCATTACAGGCCCAGTGTGGCCCGAAGGGTGGGTAGAGGTATAGCTCTACTCTTCCATAACCATGGCACTAGAAGGGGGTCAGTGGTCAGCAGCACACCTCGGCCACACTTTACCACTGGGAAAGACCTGGTACCCATTTTACAGAAGGCTGGGTGGGCCCCAGGGCTGGTCTGGACGGGCGGAAAATCTCGTCCCCACCGGCATTCAATCCGGACCATCCAGCCCATAGTCAATCGCTATACGAACTGAGCTACCCGGCCCACACACACACACACACACACACACACACATGCACATATATATATATATGTGTGTGTGTGTGTGTGTGTGTGTGTATGTATATATATATATATATATACCATAAAATGTGGCACCATATGTCAGATGATGGTAACTTTCAAAGCCATTTAACACCTTTCATGTGACAGTTTCTGCTTACCTGTCATTTTTAGTTTCAAGGTATTCTCAAACCAAGCTACAACAGTGTTGACATGGCAGAGGTTGAACTGGTGGATGACAATGCAGAAGCCAGGGATTTCAGCACAGAACTGCGCAAAGTAAGTTTTTACCATCATGCTCTTCTTTAATTTGTGAATTAATTAGGTCAGAGAGATGGAGCCATTTTATGTACCTGGTGTTATGCGTGTGACATTCAATTCCTTATATTGGCAGGGGTTGTTCTTTCCCTCACTTCACACAGAATTGCTCTAAGGGGTTACCCCATCTCACGCACAATGTGCGCACCACCTGTTAATGCCAGTCATACTTGGCTGGAACATGAAACTGACCTGGGGTGCATGACTGTGAAGGTCTTTGACAGTGGTTGATTCATCAAATTGCAGTTACATGGAACATACCCAGTGTCTGAGCTATATTTGTATATAAAGTTCTGTTATTAACTAACTAACCGACCGATTGGCTGACAGACCAACCGACTCCATGGCAATTGTTTCTTTGGAACCTGACAGTTACTTAGCTGGGTAAGAAGGTGACTGCCTATAGCATGACCCCAAGGCATTTTTACCATGTTTTGGGGACCGTATCCTGAGCTATGTAATTCCCCTTCGCACTTCTGAACCTGATTTCATGAAGGTCTATTTTATTATTTCTCTTCCATCTGTGTTACTTACTTACTCCATGGTGCAGAGTCCTTCTTGAGAAGCTAACTGGTTTGCAGCTGGTCAACAAAATTCCCCACATTTTATGGAACCCGAAGGTTCATTACCGCACTCACAAGCGTCCGCCACCTGTCTCTATCCTGGGCCCGCCCAATCAAGTCCATATATCCACATCCCACCTCCTGGAGATCCATCCTAATATTATCCACCCATCTACGCCTAGGTCTCCCCAGTGGTCTCTTTCCCTCCGGTTTCCCCACCAAGACCCTATAAACCCCCCTCTCCTCACCC
>Ga0131853_10022385_pt1 | contig 11439 bp, 8 predicted proteins | sample TergutLab28metaG_FD_92764 | JGI IMG/M metagenome (GOLD analysis project Ga0131853, IMG submission 92764) | Labiotermes labralis P1 segment gut microbial communities from Petit-Saut dam, French Guiana - Lab288 P1 (version 2) (version 2) | ecosystem: Host-associated > Arthropoda: Insects >...
CCCCAGTGGTCTCCTTCCCTCCGGCTTCCCCACCAAGACCCTATACACCCCCCTCTCCTCACCCATACGCGCCACATACCCAGCCCATCTCATTCTTCTCGATATTATCACCCGCACAATATTGGGTGGGGGACCGCGGTAGCACAGTGGTTAAGGCGCTCTGCTACAAATCGGAAGGTCGCTGGTTCGATCCCAGCTGGTGTCAGTGGATTTTTCATTGACATAAAATCCTCCCGATCGCACTATGTCCTGGGGTCGACTCAGCCTCTAACAGAAATGAGTACCAGGAGTATTTCCTGGGGGTAAAGGCGGCCGGTGCGTAAGGCTGACAATCTTACCACCATTCTGCGCCGTTGTCACGAAATCTTGGAACCTTAACTTCCTACGAACCCTCTGGGCCCGTTGAGGCCTGTAATGGCACTGCTTTTTACAATATTGGGTGAGGAGTACAAATCATTTAGCTCCTCGTTATGCGATCTCCTCCATTCCCCCGTTACTTCGTCCCTCCTAGGTCTAAATATTCTCCTCAACACCATGTTTTCAAACACGTTTAAATACTCCACATTTTTCCGACACATTTTTGTGTGTTTCATTCGGTTCTCAGACCGAAGAGTAGTTATTTCCTTAGGCACTATTAAGTGGCTGGTCTTTTGTAATGAACGATGTTTGTACTACGTTAGGTGTAAACTGAAGTTTTGTATATAGTTTTGGTGAAGTGAGAATTGTGGTGTGCTGTACCATGGTGTAGGCAGTTAGACGCCGGACTGTTAGCGCGGAGGCTCGTGTTCGATCCTGCGCGTGTCACGTGAGGTCTGTGGAGGACACAGTGACACCGGCACATATTTTTGTCCGAGTACTTCGAGCTTCGAGTTTACCCTGTCAGTATGATGCTATCAGTGTTCCATGTTTATCTTTACCTTAATACTTCATTTATTAGAAGGACAAGCGGGCGAAATAGGGGAGCATTGAAACGAAGCTGCGTTAGATACAGTAACAAAACCAGTAAATGTACATAAGTGTGTGAAATTTTATTATACACACCATATAACCCCTATGTGTTTCGACTGCTCATGTTGCCATCTTCAAGGTCGGGTATTACAAAGGATGGATGCATCGAAGTATTACAGATTTTTGAACCAATGCACAGATATAAAATATTCAGTTTTAAAAATAACACGTCCTTTGAAATACGTGTCAGAGTACAGATAAATACATTTGTGATTGATTGTAGTGGGTAACGGATAGTAACGTACGGTGTAAATCGACTTCCTGAAAGGAAAAATAAGTGTGTAGAAGCTAATTGATAATACAATCGTAGATAGAAATTATATAAAAGTAATATAGAGATGCAACGGTTGTGAATCAAGTACGTACCAAGCAAGTGTGTGTTGATAGCGGTGCAGCAGACCTCGGTGTGTATACTGTACTTTCATACACCTACATGCATTGGTTGGTTTTGATATAATACCTGATTGCTCAATGCACGGTTATGGGTTTAAAAAAACACGTTTTTTACATCTGGGAACATGGGAGGGAAAGATACTTCAACAATTTTGATGTTTGTTGGACCGTGCATCATTGTGATAACTGAAGAATAAGAACCAAATAGATGCTACTTATTATTTTACTGTACTTCTTATAGACTCAACATGTTTCGGGCACTGCTATGCCCATCATCAGGAACTCGCGACTATAATGTTCATTGCTACATTGGTCGTCTCGTTCTTGGTGGGCTGCTGTAGGTTGGAAGTTAGGTGCGGGTAGGCTGGAGTAGTGTCCGGGCTTCAGGTTGTAGCACGTCCTACAACCTGCAGCCCGGACACTACTCCAAACTAACCGCACCTAACTTCCAACCTACAGCAAACTAAGAATGAAACGACCAATGTGGTAATCAACATTATAGACGTGAGCTCCTGATGATGGGCATAGTAGTGACCGAAACATGTTGAGCCTATAAAAAGTACAGTAAAATAATAAGTAGCATCTATTTGGTTCTTATTCTTCAGTTATACTTCCACAGTATTTGTTAGTTTTCAGATGGATGTGCACGCTGTAAAAGTTGGTGATGCTTGTTATTGTTGAACGAATGGTGTAGCCTGAAGAAATGCCTTTCACATTGGAAGGCGATTCGCATGAAATTTGTATAATTCAGTGAACTATGCACCGTAGCGTATTTTATGATGTTTCCAAACTCACGAAGGAGGTGTGAAATTTCATTCGAGAATTGTGTGAAGTAGTGGTCATATGTTACACCTAACCAGAAGTGAACTCGTCCAGTAATATGAAGCTTATAATTCGTTCCCAAATTTAGTTAAAATCCGTTAAGTCATTTCAACAGTTCTTTCAGGAGAGAAATGAAGCAACGAATAATTGTGGCTAATAAAACTAGTTACGGGTTAGGGAAACAAACTCGCCGAATTTGAAACGTCAGACTAAATGTAAACACTTGTGCTTGAATGTGGAAGTGAATGTTGACGCTTTTCAAGGTTGGAAATGTGTCCGAATCTTTGAAAGAAGACTACTAAGAATGATTTTCGATGATATATGGAGGGCAGGGTATGATAATGAACTTTATACGATCTGCGATGAATTAGACGTGGTTAAGTTGATCTAAATAGGAAGACTGCGGTGGCTGGTACACTTCTGTAATGCAAGAACTGGATCCTTGCAGAATGCCTACTGTTGTTAAACCGGAAGGAACTCGGCGTGTAGGAAAACCTAAGTGGAGGTGGCAGTAGTCAGTTTAGGAAGGTCTAGAACATGGGCGTGACGTTTTGGACGCGTAAGTCACAGGACCGAGTACGGCGGAGGGCAGTTTTGGAAGAGGCTTAGGTCCACGAAAGAATGCAATGCCAGAAGAAGAAAAAGAAGAGGAAGAGGAGGAGGAAGAAGAAGAAGAAAAAGAGGAGGAAGAAGAGGAAGAAGGAGAGGAAGAAGAAGAACAACAAGGAGGAGGAGGAATTTTGGCAGTGAAACGTACTGACAGACCTCACTATTACCCTTTCATTTGGTGCCGTTTATGCGCGGGACTGTTCAAAATTAGATGAGATAAAGAGAGTCGTACAGAATGTGTAACTGCACTGTGTTTATAGTTAGTAGCTGCTGCAACCTTCTGGCAGTGTGGGAACCAGCTGGAAGACAAAACAGCCTTCTTAAATCAATTTGCTTGCTGCAGTCTTTTACTGAACAGAAAACAATACATTGTGGGACCGTCACTATTCAATTACTGCTGTAAATGAAAATCTGACGGTGGATGATCCTGGAACGAGATGGTGAGAAGGGATGCTGAGGGTGGGCGTGGGGAAGAAAGAGATGAGAGTTGAGGAGTGTGGAAGGAGACTGAAAGAGATGAACAGGTAGAAGAGTCAAAGAGGCGGAGCGAGAAAAGAAAAGATAAATGTAACTACACAGTATTACGAACGCAGTGTTCCAATGTATTCTCTTGCGCTCAAGCTGTCACGTTCAGTCGTTCACATCCGATTGTGAATGCAATAGATAATCTCCTGTCATTCATATTCTGTCTTACTAACTATGACACCGTGTAGTCTGGTGGGTTTAAGGGTTAACGCTAGAGGTTAACGCTGCAGTTAATAGCTACATCACTGCAGGTTTGTACTTGGTTCACCTGATTCACATGTGTGCGTAGCACCCAGGGAATCTATTTTAGGTCCACTATTTACTGAATACCTACTCATAAAGGCGATCATTTTTATTCGCCAAACAAACTAAAGAAACAGAAGCAAAACAGTCCCGTTACAGTCCCAGAGGGTTCCAGGAAGTTAAGGTTCCCAGATTTCGTGACAACGGCACAGGGTGGTGGTAGGTTGTCAGCCTTACGCACCGGCCGCCTTTACCCCCAGGAAATGCTCCTGGTACTCATTTCGGTTAGAGGCTGAGTGGACCCCAGGGCCATAGTGCGATCGGACCAGCTGGGATCGAACAAGCAACCTTCCGATTTGTAGCACAGCACCTTAACCACTGTGCTACCGCGGTCCCTAAAGAAATAGAAACTTAACAAAAATGTTTAATATTATCTTCTAAAGCGTACTTTAAAAGTACTCAGAATCATGCAATGCAATTGAAACACTAAGCCAATTTTTTTAGGCATTACTTTGTGCCACTCTCCATGCTGACGCCCATATACTTAACTGACTCCATGGAGCAGAGTCCTTCTTAAGAAGCTAACCGGTTATCAGCTAGTCAAGAAATTACCTGCACTTCCTAAAAATCCATTTTAATATTATCCTCGAATGTACGCCTGGGACTTTCAAGTGGTCCTTTTCTCCCAGGTTTTCCCACCAAAGCCCTGTACGCACCTTTCCTCGTCCCCATAAGTGCTACATTGTTCGTCACTCTCATTCTTCTTGATTTGATTACCCGGATAGTATGCGGTGGGGAGTACAGATCATGAAACTGCTCATTGTGTAATCTTCTCCACTCCCTCTTACCTAGTACCTCTTGGGCTCAGATATTCTCCTCAGCACCCTATTCCCAAATACCCTCAGCCTACGTCCCTCCCTCAGTGTGAGCGACCAAGTTTCACACCCATACAAAACAACAGGCAAAATTATAGTCTGCACATCTTAATCTGCATATTTTTGGATAAGAAACTAGAAGAAAAACGATTCTGCACCGAATGATAAGCATTCCCTGACTTCAGTCTGTTCTTAATTTCTTCCTGAATGGAATTTTGATTCGTTAGGGGTTGATCCCAATTATTATTATTATTATTATTATTCAAGTATTTTTCCATGGAGCGTTGTTTCCCACGCACCGCACTGCACTGCACGGTGTTAGTAGTCCAAAAGGAGAGTTTGAAAATAGTAACAGTGTTGTAGGAGCTGACTCTAGCGCATCTCAGTTCAAGGTGCGCATTATCTTTTGTCCTACGCATACAGTTCTGTGCGCTCAAATCCCACTGGGTTGCCATAGGAATATTTGTGACCATTTTCTGAGTTTTTTTTATTATTATTTTCCCTTGATGTTTGGTCCCTTGCAGTGAACTGGCTGTTTGTACCTTTAGTACTGTGTCTGAAGACATCCATTAACTGGGAATTAATATTCGATTTCGAACACGCAGCTGAGCGTAATGGATGGAAGTAATTGTAGAAGACGAAGAAGAAGAAGAAGATGATGAAGAAGAAGAAGAAACAACAGATTTTTCGGAAACGAAGTGGGCCACGTGTATATTTTCTTAGAAAGAAATGTTTCGCCATGTTTCACACTCGCCAGTGTTCATAAATGGAGTTGTTGTACTTGACATGCCAGCGACGCTGTCCCGCCGCACAAGAAATTCGGATTAGGGAAATAATGAATAGGTTTAATTCGTAGGTTAAACGACGCCGTATCGGTGGTAAGGGATGTGTAATGTCAAATGAGACGTACTGCCTTAATAAATGAGGAACTGGGAGAAACGAAATACTGTGTAGACTTATTAGTTGCGGTATCTTATAGGAACTGGGGAAAATTCACGCAGAATTTCACTTAAAACGATTGCCGATTTCACGTGCGGTACACGTGTATTTGTTTCAAACGCTTAATACAGGTAGCGGTAACGCGGGAAACGCGTTGACGTTTTGACTGGATATTATTTGAACAAAATCCCCGCCCTCATTATCTTCTGTTTGTGCGGTGATTGTGGACGAAGCCTTAATATTTAGACGTATTAATAGAATCTCTTTATGACCTCTTCTTTCAATGGAACGAGAATAAGCGAACTGTGGAAGGTGTACCGAGAGAGGCGGGGAGTAAGTAAATCTTGGCTGTGCCACACACATACACTGCGCAGGCGCGTCGCGTAAGTAACTAGCTGACGTGTGAACATTGGGACTCGTCCGCTAGAGTTGGTACATCGGAGAAAGGGAAGAGACAAAGATTCAGATCCAAGAATGCATCTGTTGTTAGTTGAGATGAAATCGAGTTCAGATCGTGGCAACGTTGGAGGAGGAGCAGCAGCAGCAGCAGCAACCAGCAAGCAGGTTGTGAACTTAGTGGAAGAGAGAGAGAGAGAGAGAGGAATGCTGCCGTTCTGTGTGAGTATGTGTTTGATGAGGGGGTGGCGAGAGGGCAAGCGGGGACAGTCTGGTCAGGGTGACGGGGGTCGATCGTCTCGTCTCGCGTCACCTCGCATTTCTCTGCCCCCCCCCACCCCCAACCCCGCCCACACCCAAATGCTTAAGAGATTGAAATTAATATCTTATGTTTATAGGACCGAGCATCATCTTCATAGTTGAATAAAGAGAGACCAACTTGATGTCACTTGCTTTATTATTTCATTATTTACTGCTCAACATGTTTCGGATGTTAATACATCCATCCTCAGGAGGTTGATACTTATTTGTTGAGTTATTTCATGGGTTGTATTGCTCTGGTTCGATGTGTGTTGGTGTTACGTTGTGGTTTGGCTGGGGTGGTGTGGTATCCGTATGCAGGCTTCAGCCAGATACCACACCACCCCAGCCAAACCACAACGTAACGCCAACACACATCGAACCAGAGCAATACAACCCATGAAATAACTCAACAAATAAGTCGCACGCTCCTGAGGATGGATGTATTAACATCCGAAACATGTTGAGCGGTAAATAATGAAATAATAAAGCAAATGACATCAAGTTGGTCTCTCTTTATTCAACTATGAAATTAATGTCGTTTATTTCTTCTCCTTGATTGTCGTCGGTTTTTGTATCTAACTTTGTAACGTGTTCAGGATGAAGTACGTCTTTAGTTATATATATATGTCTACCTAACATTTGCTTTCTAAAAAGTGTATGTTTTCCGTATGCTGGAAAAATATGTTCCTTATAGGCCTGCTTGAAGGGTAGAACATAATTTTTCGAAAATATTGCGAACGGAAATTTTTTTTTAGACCTGTCAGGTCAACAAGTCGTGCTAAGTGGATCCCTGTCACCATTGCATAACGCACCCTCAGACTACGGATCGAGGATCGGCCTGCAATATGGAGGGTCGCTGCGAATATATTGAATACGCAGTCGCGGACAGCCGACGAGAGGTGGTCATCCGGCTTGGAGATTGGGCGGGGTGCCGACAACTCGTCACCGTAAAAAAAATTGCCATGTTACGAAATGTTAACAATTGCCTCGGGAGGTGGCGGACTCTTCTGAATGCGGTAAGGAACATTTGGGTTCCATAAAATGCGGGGAACTCCGTGACTAGCTGAGAACCGGCTAGCTTCTCAAGAAGAGCCGTGCTGTATGGGTAGGTAACAAAGACGATGGGAACGTATTCGTAATTTTGATGTGGAAACGTCTTGAGAAATACCCATTTGAAGGACATACGTTTCGATATTCTTGGCCATCTTCAGGGATACCTTCTTATAGTAGTAAAAGATATCCAAGATAGCCGAGAAGTTTGAAAGATGCTCTTTTATGGCTCTACAGCCCTTGTGGGCCTAGATCTCCTTGTTATTGAGATTCTGAGATCACGATCAGACTCGCCATACTCAGCTGGACTCCGCTGGACGAGTGATCGTCCCTTCGCAGAGACTTCTACCTGACAACACACATCACTCGCAAGAGACAGACATCCACGACCCTTTCGGGATTCGAACCAGCAATTCCAGCAATCGAGCGGCCGCAGACTTACGCCTTAGACCGCGCGGCACGGGATTGGCCCGAAGTATGTTTGTTTGTTACTGGCGCGATAGCCCCCAGTGGGCCAGGGCTTCCTCATTCACGAGGTTTCTAGATCACACACAACGACGCACCACAGTCGGTAGGACTCCTCTGGACGACTGATCAGCTCGTCGCAGAGACCTCTACCTGACAACACACAACAATCACAACACACAGACATCCATGGCCCCCGGCGGGATTCGAACCCGCGTAGGTCTACGGCCGCTCAGCAGGCGAGCGGCCTCAGACCTACGCCTTAGACCGCGCGGCACCGGGATCGGCCCGAGGTATGTAGGAGAAGGTAAATAATAGCTGTATCTATGATTCATAAAGGCGCATCGTCTTGATTGTGTTATTTGAAAGTGATGTGGCAGTTGATACTGCATGGACGTTAGATGTTTTTTGCCGTTTGTATCAGCGTTGTGTAGGCCTGCTGTATGCAGTTCTGTTTCATACACTTTACCAATATGCGTATGTACTTACACAAGATTAGAAAATATTGCGCGGTACACATCGCACGCATTCTTGAGCGAAGTCGGAAATCACAGTAGGCCTGTTCATTTTTTTTATCTTAGTAATTAACCAACTTGAAGCACAAAATTTTTATTTTACAATAAGTTTATTTCATGCCTCTACATGTTTCGAGCACAATGTGCTCATCGTCAGGAGGTCAGAATTGTATTATACAGCCTCTGGTATCATTACACCTATAGGTGGCCGTTCGGTGTACAGGTTGGGAGAAGACTCACAGGACGGCCACCTATAGGTGTGATGATACAAGAGGCTGTATAATACAATTTTGACCTCCTGATGATGAGCAAATTGTGCTCGAAACATGTAGAGGTATGAAATAAAACTTATTGTAAAATAAAAATTTTGTGCATCAAGTTGGTTAATTACTAAGATAAATACACTGCGATGCACGGTCGGCAAAACGTCAAAACATTATGTTTTTGTTTGATTTATCTCTCCCTTCTTTTCATTGTATGTATCCTCTCTGTCGTTTACCTCCTGCAGTACTCCGGACAAATGTAATTAGTTCCCACGTTTTGTGAACAGAAAAAGGCCGTCTGAACTGTACGCAACACAGTGTGGAACAAGCGTAGCTCATGTGAACAGACTGACAGACTGCAATGAATACCGAATCAGACAATTTTGTGCTTCTTCCAGACTTTTTTTTTTTCGCCTCTGCGTTGATCATTTCCTGTTTGCCTTCCATGAATTTACATCAGTTTCTACTTCACGTTCCTACGGAAACCCCCCCCCCCCAACACACACACACACGCAAAATACCATAAAGCCTGATTTGGCGAGATTTCAGGTTATCACAGAAGGTTTGCTGAAGACTGGAGGGTTTTTTTGGGGGGGGGGCGGGGGGAGTGGGTGATATTGCGCCGTATCAGCACCTAAAGTTACGAAAGTTCCGAACGCGCTGTGATACGGCATAACATCTCAGAAGACTTGAATTTTCATGCTTAATTTTGATTCAACACAGGTCCCGTTGTAGGACAGGTTTTTAAATTTTCTCTGCAAATAGTCTTGCCACAATAATCTTAGCTTCCTACTTCGGACCCACAATGCAGCACATTACCGACGCTCCTGAAGCTGTTGCTACTGTGTTCCTGTTCTGCTGTTATTTGCTGCTTGCATAGTCCGCATTACCATACCTGTCCGTTTCAAGAACCATGCAGATATTGTGTGCTGTTCACTGTTCCTTCGATTGCTGCTTCCAAGATCCTCTCTTTATGCGCGTTCCACCGTATTGAACATCTCGTTAAATCAGTGGCGTTTCTTTTCAGCGGATATCTCTTTAGCGCAGTGAACTGTTCAATCATTGGGGCGCTCGTGTTATTGTACCAGGAGGCTTCCTACTTCAACACACTGCTCTCTCTCTCTCTCTCTCTCTCTCTCTCTCTCTCTCTCTCCGGTTCTCATGAATGGGGCGTTCCGTTGTGTTCGGCGCTTAACCCAGGAAAACGTTGCCGATGACATACAGATCATGTACTTCGTGATCAGACGGTAACAGTTGACCTTATGCTGTAAGAACGGAATTGCGTAGTGTTAAATCGGAAGTCCCATTGCACAACACCTTGAACTATTCTTGGTAGAGGACATCCCGGTGTGTTTGAAGTATAAAGTACGTTAATAAAATAAAATTATATATATGTACTCCGTCTGACACAACTGTTTAATATTTAACGAAAATGTCGTTCAGTCAAAAACACAACAATATATTCAATAATGTAAAGTATGCTAAGTAGCACACTTTACATTATTGAATATGTTGTTGTGTTTTGACTGAACGATATTTTAGTTAGTACTACAACACAACGGGATGGCCGCTATAAAAATTAATACTTTATTTTTATTCTACTATTGGCTACTACTTTTGGCCTCAATGGACCATCATCAGGCCAGTATTTACTAGTAAAGATTGGACCATCATCAGGCCTCATGATGGCCCATTGAGGCCGAAACCAGTAGCCAGTAGCAGAATAACAGTAAAATATTAAATAGTTGTGTCAGACGGAATACATATATAATTTTATTTTATTAATGTACTTTGAACTAAGCCTAGTTATAAATTACAAAAGAGGGTGGTGGGGTAACCGTACCTACACGTACACCTATTTTGTTGTATAGGATAAAAGTAACTTGCTTATGTGACTATCATCCACTCCAAACATACATGGATACAGCATGCTGCACCGCGATAGTACATTTCGGCAGTTATTGGCCAGCACCACGCTCCTGTAGCTTTATGCTTGTGAAAAGGAGGCCACGGTATCCATTGGAATATCAGCCGTCGCGGCCAAAATCATGTGCGTGTGTTTAAAAAAGAATTGTGTTCGTCCGTAGGTTTATTCTTAAGACCTTCCTTTCCAAGGCTGCATAAGACATTTCAATTGTAGTTGTCCAAAGTCAAAGGTGATTTGAGTCGGGACATTACACTATTAAGATTATCCAAATTAAATGGGCAACATGCGCTGTGCATATCTTCAACTTCAGTGCTACAAACAGATGAAGCAGTTCTTAACCCTGCATCGTTTCTGATACGGAGAACTTGTTGTCAGACACAACACGTTTCATGGGTTTGGATGTTCGTAATGTTCTGATACATAACCTACGGTGACTCAGAGAACTGTTGGGTGTAGGGAGATAATTTAGGTAAAATTTTGAATGGAGACCTGCAGTGATAAAGTTTGATGGGATCAAAACTCTGCTCCGGACCGCAAGGCCCTCTCCAAACTTCCGTGCGTTGTCAAAATTAATAATGCAGTGCGGCTTTGCCTCCACTCCCCTGTACGCCTTCACGGTATGGTTCTCAAGTACGTTGACATGTTTTCCTTTAACTAACCGACTAACTGACACTGTTCAGCAGCTAATGGTGGTTCACCTGCTCAGAGAACACAACTTCCTTTTACGGAAGTCGAAGGTGTATTGCCGGACTCAGAAGACCTTGCCGCTATTTCTTGTCCGAAGCCAGAGCACAAGAGTCCATACCCTCACACTGTATTTGTTTCAGGTGCATATGAACGGCATCATACCGTCTAGGCCTTGTACTTCCAATTTAACTTTCCCATTCGTATTTCCGACCGGTATTTTGTGTATCTTTCACAGATGCTCCAGTGCCCAGGTATTTCTGCTTTAATATAATATTAAATAGTGTACGTCAGCACAGTCACTTTATTACTCAAGGTAATTATAAGGCTACATGTTTCGACTATAGATTAGTCATCCTCAGGCCTATTTTGTCAATTGTGTCACAAGATGCTATGCACACTTTGGGATCCCATCGTGTTTA
>Ga0131853_10022388_pt1 | contig 11439 bp, 5 predicted proteins | sample TergutLab28metaG_FD_92764 | JGI IMG/M metagenome (GOLD analysis project Ga0131853, IMG submission 92764) | Labiotermes labralis P1 segment gut microbial communities from Petit-Saut dam, French Guiana - Lab288 P1 (version 2) (version 2) | ecosystem: Host-associated > Arthropoda: Insects >...
CATTTCAACTTGCCTCTTATCAAGTACCTTACTTGTTGCTATCTGCTTTGTTCTTCTGCGGTGGCCCGAGACAACTTCAATCCATTCATCTTCTTTGGTTTTATTTGCATTCACATAACTACACTGAGGTTCTATTGTATTGTAATTTGCACACTCAGTTGGGTTACTTTCTGATTGTAATAGTTTAATAATTAATTTGGCTAAGCTGAGTTCCTCTTGTAACTCTTTAAGTTCCTTTTTCCTTGTTTATACAGTACTTACACTCACTCACATCCCTTAATCTTGTTTATTCGCCGAAACACAGAGCACTGAAATCACTTTCGTTCTTACCTGCCGCCATCTTGCAGTAAATGCTTTCATGTGACAGAGGGTTCTGTGCAGACTGATCTTTATGTTTTATCTCCAAAACTGTTGATCACATTTCAGTTAAATTTGGTAATGGCTGTCCACACTGAATGTGGTTAACTGAAACTACCGACTTTCCCATAAGAACTCATTCTGCAAACAATTTGTGCAGAGAACGAAACATATATACCTCATTAACAGCTAGAAACTATTTGGAACATTTTTCCATCTGGTGAATATTAAATGAAATACAAGTAAAAATTATTTCAGAATCCTGTTAATGTGAACAGCTTTGCAATAATAAACTTGTAAGTGCAGTGTTACAGAACTGATAATCCTTATCTGTTAATGAATAAAATACATAGTTTAATATATCACAACACTACACTATTCACACATTTGATCCTATTTCTTTTCAACATATGCATTTTTACTTTTTTCAGTTACCTTTACTGTACTTTATCATCTATATGTAACTATCATTCAACTTTATTTTGCCAAACTTAATTCAAAATCAACACTGGTAATGACATAAAGGGCTGTAATTTATCATCTGAGAAATTAAAATGAATGTGACAGAGTGTGGATAGTATTTTATGGCAATAAAACAAACTATTCAGAAACCATAAAAAACAATTCATTTAAGACATATTTAATTATTAACAGAATTTCACAAACTGCACAGGTAATATGATTCCATATGTAATATTCTGTCAGTATTTAAATATTACACCATGGGAGCCAGAAGGTACATAAAGATACAACTTAAGTGATAGAGTCCAGTCTGTTTCACAGAGTTGTACAAAAGGCATACAATTGTTACATTATTCATTTAATATATCTGTAGAAAATTTGGTGTCCACTGCCCTGCTATCAGATTCATATAAACCATAAATTAATCTCACATTTTGAAAATAAGTCAACATATATCAAACTTTACAATTTGAGTAGCATGGTGTAATTTCGAAAGTTGTCATTGTTATACATTGTGCTTTATCCAATGTACATTGCTGATACATTCACTTATTACTCCCACATTTCAGAGAGCATTCTTTGAAGATATGAAGGCATATGTATGGTTACTTTGTCAAACTATTATACTGTGTGTATATATACAATCATTATTACAACAAGTGTGTTACAAATAAAACAGAGAACAAAAAAAAAAAAAGAAAGAAAGAAAACTAAGATTGCTGACACAACAATATATTGTTCTAATATTCTATTATACAGCTGGTGATAGACTTTGAAAGCATGTGTATAAATACAAGCCAAGGATACACAGGATGACTGTAAAGTAAATGTTGCAAGATACAATGAATGGCAATAATTCTGTGTTATCAATTTCTCATTGGGACAGTTTTGCAAGATTAGATTAATGCAAGGTGGAGCATGACCACATTTTGTGCCTACTGTTCATGCATGGCATTATAAACCATTTTCCTGATCAGTGTATTTGGCATCAAGAACCGATAAAATGGCCTCCACAAAGTCTTGTTTAACACCATGCAATTTTTTTTTTTTTTGTGCAGATGACCCAAAGAGAAAATCTACCAATCACAACCCAAAACACTTGATGAACTGGAACAAGCCATTCAAGATATAATTGCCACTCTTCCTGTTGACTTCTTAAGCAAAAATGTTGATTTTGTGTCTTCTAAATTGCTTTAGTGTTTGCAGAGTACTGGGGCCTATGTTGTATAATGTATGGGGTTTAAAATGGTTCAAAAATTGTAACAATATAGCACTCGGTTTGGGAGACACAGATACTTAACAAACTAAATGGTAGTGTGTGGACTTAAGAATTCTGCATAAATTGTAGCAATATAGCAATCTGTTTGGGGGGTATAGCCATTTAACATTTTGTAATTAATGTTCAGTTGTGCTGTAGGTGGACAATTTAAAAGATGTCTCTGAATTCAAAATAGACAAGAGCCAAAGCTGTGGAACATATAAGATGAAAACTGGTCAGCTAATGATTCACTGCACTAATAATATGGGGAAGAAGTACACTACTACTTACCTCTGGTAGAGACCGAGCCCATCACTGGACATGGTCTTAAGCTGGTTCATTTCAGTCCCCTTCCTGTATCCCAAATATTCATTTATGTCTTCCTGTCACCTTCTCAGTCTTCAGGCTGGAAATTTTGCAAGAGATTTCCCCACTTCAGTTCCACATGAATTTCTAGTCCTCACTTATCGGTGCTAAAGCATGTCCTTATATGGTTCAAAAGCAAGTGATGTCCTAATTAACATGTAGAGAACCCCATTCATTAAAAGTTGCCTGCTTTCTTTTACTGCCCTACCATTAGACGAAGCTGTATATATTACAACTCTCTTCCCACATCCAGCATGTCTTTCTTTGGTTTAAATATTTATTCAGGAAGTTATTTTCAACTATAAAACTTACATAATACCCTGAAGACTCTTTCAAACTGCTTTGTTTTCCATTGTTCAGGTTGTATGAAACTCAGGTGAAGAAAGTCATAAAGGTGCAATCAATGATGCGTGCCTTCTTGGCGAAGCGGAGCATTGCTGCCAATATGCACAAACTCCATAAGAATTCTGGTAAACGAGATTCTACTACTGCAGAAGTCAGCAGCAATAGTTAAGCATTACATAACACTGCTAGTTTTATCAAAGTTAACTATATTGCTGTTCATTATGCTAAAAGAATATAACATTACTGACTGTAGCTTTACTGCTTGATACACAGATTGTATATAGTAGCAGATGCCATATAGGATACATTTGGTTCCTTGAACAGGATCAAACAAAATGTCGTTGCTTTAATAAGGACATTATTGTACCAAAAAGATCAGTTTCTTAACTGAAACACAATTTAAGAAAATGTGAAAAAGGGACAAATGGAAGTTACCCAAATTTATGATACTTATATGTGCATATTTGTGAGTATAACATTAAAACTGATCCGTAAAAAATGGGATGGGAGTGTAGGGAATGAATTTATCTGTCACAGCATAGAGACCAGACTTTGGATTGTGTGAACACAATAATATACCTTCAAGATCCATAAGTTTTGTAGAATCTTTTCATTAGCTGGGCAACTAATAGCTTCCATAAAGGGACTCTGCTTAATTGAGTTAGTTGGTTAAAATATAAATACAGTAACAAGTGAGCAAAAACAGAATATTCACTTCTGTGCATAAGGTAACATAAAGTTAAACTAAATTACATTAAATAAACCATCACTTAAAGTGTGAAATATCCACCTGTCCTGTGGCTGCATCCTCACAGTTAGGCTCATGGCTGGGCACAAATGGTTGTTGGAAGGATGGGTGAATGCACTGCTAGCTGCCCTCCCCCATTAAGAGGGTTGCTGTTAGCCAACAGCGGCAGTTGTGGTTTTTTAAATTTATCCCAAGACAGCAATACAAAATGGATGGCCCACAGTCTGAGCAGCTGCATTTACCCAGTGCATAGAAAATATCCAGATTAAAGTAACCTGAATATTTTTACATCACTTAACCATGAATGAGCATTGGCCAGGGGCACACTAATTCAAGGTCACCTGTATATTATAATTACCACGCTGTATATTTTGTCTTGCATTCTTGTTATTTGGTTGATTTCCAGAAAGATATTGTTAGAGCACTAGTCTTGTAATATGTTTCAATTGTGCAGCAATGTAAAAGTAGATCGCTGTATTCCATCTGTTACTGGTGATGGAATTATTAACTGTATGTAAAAAGTCCAGTTGTGAGTTAATAAAATGGCATTACATAGTCACATTTTATATAATTATTTCTGACCACAAATGTTTTGGAAATCATCCACAGAACTGCCTTTTCAGTAACCTCCACCTCTGCTAATCATAATTACTGTTTCCAGCAAATCCACATGCTAGATTACAAGATGACACTCTTTTTTAACACAAGGCACTGAAACATGTGATTCATTCACATGAAAAGAATTTTTAAACTGATATCTCTAAAGGTTACAATGAAGGAACTGAAATATAAATAATAATAAAGGTACAGTAAAGTAAAGTGAAGTAAAGATGTCCCTTGCATGCCATAAAGACGTTGAGGAGGAGCAGAGGTATGGCTCCACTTGGCATTGGATGGAGATAAGTGGTCAGCTTCACGCGTTGGCCACCTTACCTCTGGGGAAAGAATTCCCATTACATATTCACAAGGAAAGTGGGTGGGCCCCAAGGCTGGTCTGCATGTTTTGTAGACGAAAATAATAATAAAACCACACAGAATTTTATATACTTCTTGTAAAGACAGAATATGGTTTTATTTACATGCTAGTACTTCTGACCTGACAGTAACTTTCACATTGGCAAGTCCCTGGCCAAATGCAATATTTCATATGGATTTGTCCTAGCTTAAAAGAAATTCCCATAATACATAATACTAACAACCTGATGTCAATAGTCAAAGTCCAAATAGTTAAACATGACTGTGTTACAAGTATACTACAGATGACCACAAAAAATTAAGTTGGTATGGTTCCTTGTATATTGGTCATGACAGGTACAAACAGAATACTTCTACTGACATTTCATTTGATTTCAGTTATTTTCTACACTAAATGTCTCGACGAAATATTTACTAAGTCCAAATTTCACTGTTCCATTTGCAAGTAATCTCTTGTGATTCTGCTGGGGACAGGTGGATGAAGTGAGATATTTTCCAGCCATAGTGTTGGCTGGGATTACACGTGGCAGGCTTCAAGTATGACCTTCAACTTGATGTCCCAAAATGTAACTCAGCCAGCTTCATTTCTTCAGAAGGCCAACAGTATCTCATCTAAAATGAACACTGGGCACTAAACTTGTTGTGAAGTATTGATAGGATATATGTATTCCCCCTCACCCCAGCCACATTACCTCAAATGTGTTTATAACCAACAGCTCCTTTCACGGTAATTAAAATATTCTAAAATACAGTGCAGGAACTCATCAATCTGAAACGTAGCAACAGAACTTTTTTTTAACCCTTTTACATCAATAACTTTTACAAATTAATCTTTTCCTCCAGCTGTTTGGAATAAAAGGTGAAGTAATTGGTCTTTTTAACACTTCAAAGCCCAAAATTTGTCTAAACAGTATTTACAAATTCAGTTCCTTTTTGTAGAAAACATTGTCCCCATCACAAGCAGAAACTGGTTAATAATGTTGATGGATATAATCACTGTTTATTGTGAGAAACATACAAAACACATAATTACATCTTCTCTGTTACTTCCTGCTAGGGCATTGTTTTTGTACTTCACAAAACTGCTGACTTAATGGCATGTATAAGTATATACAGTATTTATGGTTTTTAATTGTGGTAAGTGCGGCTGGCTTTCTCATATGTGCATCAGGCATATTATGCTTGAAAAAAACAATGGTACAAATTGAGAAGCAATGGAAACTATAATGCATTTGTTACCCCCTTCACAGCACTGAACACTCCTACTGTTAAGTCTTGACAGGTAAGAGGCACCACTTCTAGTTACATAAATTAGCTCTTCCTTCCTCCAATTTATTTACTAGATACCATAATGCACATTTTATACATAATAAGGGATATGATAGTTCAAATTACATAAAAAAAAGTACAGGCTAAAGAATTAGTTTTGTTAGCTTAAAATCATGGACACTGGCCAGTGAACAGTAAAACTTTTCTTCTGGAAAAGCTTTGTACTGATAGTCATGTTCATTTTTAATTACTTTCAGATAGCATATTTTAAACGTTAACTGACTCATGAGCAATACATAATTGTTTACTTACATCACAAGACTTCTACCCAGTCCCTCTTAAAAAAGACACATAATAAAACATGTACTAAATAATATTGATCATTACCGGAAATAGAATTAGGTATTTTTGCAGCATACAAAAGATCCCTCATAAATAAATCAAATTGTTATACTTAAAAAATTAATTTACTTATGTATTAATACAAAAAAAGAAAAGGAAATGCTATTTATATTCGTTAACTTCAACAAATTTAGATTCACCCATTTACAAAGCATCACCATTATTTTAATTTATTTTGTTACATTTTTATGCTGTAGTGGTTTGTGCCCTAAGAGAGTGCCTCTCCACTCTAACATCATCACAGTACTGATTATATTCTTGTACAATATTAATTGTATTGGCAGGTGACTGTATAACAAAGAAGGAGGTTAAAAACAAACAGAAGATTTCAAAGACCAGTTCATATTTGACTGAGGAATCAGCTTCTGTCATCATCCAGAAACGTAAGAATCAGTGTTGTGTGTTACATATAATTTTCTTTTTTAACCCTTTGTCATATCTGCATTCACTGTGTGTTGACACTACTAGACCATTTAATTTGAATGTCCTTTATAACAATGTAATTCAATATGTTAAACATGACAAGAGATTGTAATTTTATTGTGTTTGACTGTGTCATGTGGCAAAAGGTTAAGTGTATTATTTGTGTACAGTGTTCATAGTGCTCACATCAGTCCAACAATTTAATTTTCATAAAATTACCAACAATTTACATACCATTGCATTTTAACATCACCAGACACATACTGGCTCCACCTGCCATCATCAGTGGTGTCTGTAATTTCTACTCCAACAAAATGTAAAAAGCCTGTTGTAAACTACAGAAAAATTATTTTTAAAATCCTAAAATATTTCCAGACTGAGGAAATTTAAAAAAGTAAAATACAACAAATAAATGTTTAATTACAAAACTCTCCAAAATATTTCTGTCTTTTACTAACTCTAAAAGTGAGCTAACTTAAAAGATAATAATCTTCAATCAAAACACAACATATCACTCATTTGTGACAAAAGTGTCACAACTCAAAATTTGGCATTTTTGAGTTTTTGGTGTAGAAAGACACGTTTGTAGTTTCACTTTTAACAGGTATAGTGTCATAACGCAGTTTGCAAAACTCGCCGCTGGAGAGCAGTTGTGTCATCGTTGCACTCATAGAAAATTATAGCACTTCAAAACCTTAAAAGTTTTTCCTGAAAAATCACAAATTTTGAGTTGTGCCACTCCTATTGCAAATGAGCGATATATTTTCTTGCTCTACATAGGGACCTCTTTCAAAATGAATAATCCATCATCAGGCTGATATAAGGCTTAACTCCAAATGAACTATCCAATACACCCTTCCCTCTGTACCTAGATCTTCTTCAGCGATCGCTTCCATTCAGGCTTTCTGACCAAAGTTCTGTATGCATTTCTTATTGACCACAGCATGTCGCATGTACTGGCCATCTCATTCTCTCAAAATTATTACAACAGCTGTACATATCCTACTCAGTTTAAAATGTCAAGAGACATAAAACCCAACAGACATCTATAATTACAGGAATAATAATCTGAAAATTCCTGTCTCTCTTTCAGAATACCGTGGATATCGTGCAAGGAAAGAGCTTGGGATAACGACAAAGCGTAAGATACATTGTTGTTGTTGTTGTTGTTGTTGTTATTGTTGTTGTTGTTGTTGTTGGTGGTGGTGGTGGTGGTGGTAGTGGTAGTAGTAGTAGTAGTAGTAGTAGTAGTAGTAGTAGTAGTAGTAGTAGCAGCTGCAGCAGTAGCAGTAATAAAAATAACCATACTGTGTGTAAGATAGTACAAAGTAGGATATTGGTATGAATGTGTATTGCAGGGAGTGAGATAATGCTTCAGAATGTTTTCACATCATGTCATATTTTATGGTGTGTGTGTGTGTGTGTGTCTCCACAGATTAACTTTGGAATCAAGTGGTGGATATTCATGAACCCTACTGTTCACATTGTGCCACCAAAGGCTACTTATATTTCTTATTTCTGATATGACAATTCCCCAGTGACTCACTGTTAATTTTGGTATGGTTTTTGGGTGGCAGCAATGCATAAAAGTGCACTGCTTTATTGATGTTTAGGAGGATGTGTTGCCTCCATCTCCAAGGTCAAACTGAACTCGATCCCAGGTCCTCTTTTCCTCCCTTAGGCCAGATGAGCCACTGTGTACCTAACCAAACTTATCAGTCATACATACCTTGACCCTAAAGATGGAGGCCAAATGTTCCTCCAACTCACTGGCACTGCAGCACACTTTCACATGTAGCAAAACTCCAAAACAGAATCAACAGGCTAAATGTAAACATGGAAGTTATGTGACTTCTGAGGTGGTAAAACATTCTGTGTAGGAGGACGGAAATGTTAGATGGTAACTTGTCATCCAAAAACAAAAAACTGTTTTATGTATATGATGGCAGTACCTAATGAAGTATTTAACTGATAAATGTAACATTTTTTAGCCTACAAATTCATATGAACTCTTAGTATGTTTCTAAACATGGTCATAATGCAGAACTTTTAGTTCATATCAACTAGAAGAAATCCGTTTTAACGCCTTTATTTTCAATACATTGTATATTTATTCATTTATATTATCATTTAAATACCACCATTTTTAATAAGGTATTTCAAAGAACATAGGCATCATAATTACTTACCCAAACTTCTCATTCTCAAACTAATGGTCAAAAATGAACAACATAGCATGTGTATTTCTCCATTAACCTAAAAATCTAAACTCTGCTTCAAGAGTACTGCATTCTGGCATGTCACACCATGTAGTATGATAGATAATTACAAATGTCTTTGACAAATCTGCTGTCTACATCACCCTGAAGGTGGAGGCAAAAGGTCCCTCCGAAACATCAGTGATTTCTACCAGACTGCATGGTGTCAGACATAAGAAGGCAGTAAAATTCCATTAATCTGGCATGCACAGGAATGCACAGGTACCAGATTATCAGACTGTACCTACACTGACCTAAGTTCTTCAAGTAATTATTTGTCACTGTTGGCACGCTTGGTCTGCACAACTAATCATAAGAATATTCCATTTGGATATCTTCTTCATCTGCTGTTCCAGGGACCTCAGGGTCCACTTGTATGTTTCCTGGAGTGTTCAGAGTTGAAGTTGATGGAGTAGGAGACCAGTGGTCAGGAGATACCACAACGGTTGATGTACAGACACACTTGGAGGCATTTTTGAACATGTCCCTAAGATTTGCCTGTTGGATTGATGCAGCTATGTTCTGGTAAAAAGCAAAACTTCAGGTCTTGGGATAATCAGTTGATGGGTTAAAGGAATTTTGCATTCATCACATAAAAAGGTCAAGAAGTACCATACATATTTAGGGTGCGTGCGAAAAAAAAAGTACGTAACCTATACAATAAAAAGATCATAGAAAGCAATAGTTGTATACTTGTAATACATGTATCTATAACTGTGCTGGGCATTTTCCTATTTGTTGAAGCCAAAACTTTATTTATGTCATCAAGAGTTATGTGTCAATTCCTCTTGACCTCTGTTTCCAGTAGTAGTTCCTCCTTTATTGTAGCAGAGCATTGTGTAGTGGTTTTGACGCTATTCTTGAATTACAAATAGTTAGTTCTTCCATATATTTTTGTTTTATTAAAATATTTCATTACTTTAGGTGGTACTGTCTGCCTTGCATGAATATCATGCTCTATTGTATGGATCACTTTATCCCATGCCAATTAATGGACCCTGCTAGGTACATTTTTTCCAAAGCTCCTTTTCCTGCATATATTTCTTGTACTGTCTTTTCTGCAGACACAGCATATACAATTTCCCATTTTCTATGACTGCAGTTCTTGTATCATTGTTCCACAGTCTTAAGTACCTTACTGCCTATGTTACTCTTTTTTTTTTTTAATATTTATTTATTTATTTTTGGGATATATTCTCATTATAAATTTATCATACTCATCTGAATATATGGTGAGAATTTTTCCCACGTTATCATCTGAAAGCTGGGGATCATTACCATGCCATTGCACACACGTTCAACATGTTATGTGTAGGTATTTTCCTGCAAAACGAACATTGTGAAGACATTTATCTTATATTCAGGTTAGTACAGTACATAATCAAAAGTGGAGTCTTCTCTTTGCATATTTTGTTATTCTGCTCTGATACAACTATTTTGTGCTTTCCTCTTGTAATAGGTACATTTTACATTTCTTCTCCTTTGGTGTCACATTCTTAAAATGCATTTTATTTACAGTGATGCATAACATGTTTAGATTACTACCAATTAACTGTCATGATATGCAAAAAGCAAGTAGCACAAATTTTCATTTAATAGAAAGAAAAGAAAGGTTTTAAACCTACCACCCTTAAAACTGTGCCATCCCAGGTGCTATCACATCCTGTAAGTGAGTATCTACTCTCTTCTTCTGTAAAGTGATGGCCATTGAAACGTCAGTTACTTAAAAACTTTACAGGATAATTTCAATTATATATGATAATTAACATTATGCTGATGATTATGATGGTGACGGTGGTGGTGAAGATGATGGTAGTAACAGCAAAAGACAGCAGTTAACACCATTTTCTTTAGTTAGCATATTGCATGGTGAGCCCTTACTATGAAGAAGACCATAAGAATGTCAATATGTGTGCTGTACACTGGAGTAACTGTCTGATGTGCTCGCAGGAGTCACAAATGTAAATGCAATGGAATACATGCAGAAGTATTACAGAAGATGGAGATCAAAAACCATATTTCAAGTGTTGCTGAGGTATCGTGCTGCCAGACAACAGGATCTAGTCTACTTCTCCCAGCAGGTTAGTTATCATTACAGACCTTCTGAAATGCTGACCGCAGCTTTGTCATACAGTTAAGAAAGGCATAGATGTTTTTATTAAAATTCATAACACACAATTACCTTAGATCAAAAACAGGAACTTCTTATGCAGTTTGTGTTTGTGTGTGTTAACCCTTATCCTGCTGACATGGGAAATATGGTGAGCTCCTAATAATGCCACCAGATGGCAAGTGGGATTTAACTCGGTGTTTAAAGGGTTAAATAAAGAATGACTTGAAACACAGTTATATTGATCTGTCTATTAGCTTTCCAGTGATGTTGTTTCATGTTCTGTCACTTGAAAGATATGGATAAAATTGGGTAGAGAATGCCTGTAACTACTGCAAGCTACCGTGGGAAGTTAATGTCTATGCTTTCAGTTTAATAGAACTCTGCTCTATGTAAAGGAATAAATTCATTTTTTTATAATTTAAAAAACATGCTATACACACACACACATACACACACACACACA
>Ga0131853_10022389_pt1 | contig 11438 bp, 9 predicted proteins | sample TergutLab28metaG_FD_92764 | JGI IMG/M metagenome (GOLD analysis project Ga0131853, IMG submission 92764) | Labiotermes labralis P1 segment gut microbial communities from Petit-Saut dam, French Guiana - Lab288 P1 (version 2) (version 2) | ecosystem: Host-associated > Arthropoda: Insects >...
GGGAAGGGTTGTTAGCACCTCGCCCAACCCCCAAGCTGGAGGACCACCCCTCGTCGGCTGTCCGCGACTGCTTATTCAATTTATTCGCAGCTACCCTCCTTATCGGAGGCCGTTCCTCTATCCACAACCTGAGGACATGCCATGCCGTTGTGACAGGGACCCACTACATGGCTCCCACTGCCACTGCAATTCTCAAATAGTCTGTGAGAGTGGATTTGGCATTAATAGCTGTTGATTTTTTTATTTATTACTGATATTTTGTTTTAATACATTATTTATAACCATTGCTTTTCTCTTTGAATTCCATGTGTGAGAAACCGTACCTGCACATGATTTTTCTGACAATAGTGCATGTCCAATGGGAAGACCATTTAGTTCATCCAGTTGATTCTCATGTGCAGCATATACTTTGTAACAATACTGAAAAAAGTTCTGAAATTTATTAATTTTTGCATTCACTCATTATTATTTGACTTAAGATGCACTTTCAAACACTTTTGGCTTCACTTTACAATTTCTGGTCCAACATACACTGATTTTCAGTTCTGGTGTGTATGAGTTTTTAATCTCCCTCATTTCAAGTATTCTGACTTGTTGCTAGACATTACACCTACTTCATTGTTGCTGGACTTACAAGATACGTGGCCTGTTCAAAAAGTATCCCACCTTTGGCCAGGAGAAATACATTTACAGGCCTGGAGGTCTGCAACCCTAATCCCCTTCAAAGTAGTCTCCTTGTGACTGAACACACTTCTCCCAGCGGTTCCACCATTGTTCGAAGCATTTCTGGAAAGCCTTTTTGCGAATGGAGTACAGCTTGTCTGTTTTGTTCCGTATAATGTCGTCTTGTGACTCAAATCAAGTCCCTTTTAGCTGCATTTTCAGGTGGAGGAAAAGCCAAAAATTGCAAGGAGCCATGTCAGGAGAGTAGGGAGCCTGTCGAACCACAGGAATGTTGTGTTTGGCCAAGAAAGTTTCAATCAGTTTCGAGGAATGAGCTGGTGCATTGTCATGATAAAGCTGCCATGTTCCTGCTGCCCACAGTTCCAGTCTCTTGCGTCTCACAGCATCACAAAGGCAACATTGGACTTCCAGGTAGTATTCTTTGTTAATGTTTTGGCCTTGTGGTGCGTACTTGTGATGCACCACCCAACGAGACTTAGAGAAAAGGTCAACATCACTTTGACGTTGCTCCACACTTGCCTGGCCTTTTTTGGCCACGGGGATGTTGAATGTTTCCACTGTGATGACTGCGCCTTGGTTTCTGGGCCATACCCGTAAACCCACGACTCATCACCAATGGTCACAATGTTCAGGAATTCGGGGTCGCTGCTTGTGTAGTCCAGCATGTTCTGCGAGACTTCCAGGCGGAGTTGCTTCTGCTTCATCGTTAGCAGCTTCGGCACAAATTTCGCAGACACTCTCAAATCATCGGCCAAAATGGAATGTACTGAACCAGTGCTTATTCCCACCTCCACAAGTTCTTGTGTGGTGACACAATGGTTCTGCATGACCAAAGTCCACACTTGGTCAATAAGCTTATTATTTCATCTTGTTGAGGACCTACCGGAACAAGCATCGCTCTCCACCAATGTGTGGCCATCTTTGAGTCTGTTATACCATTCCTTAATTTGTGTGATGCCAATGGCATCATCACCGAAAACCTGCTGAATCTTCCAAATGATTTCCGCTTGGCTATCGCCAAGCTTCTGGCAAAATCTGATGCAATACTGCTGCTCGAGTCATTCCGTCATTTTTGCAGAAAATAACAATGCGAAGCGCGCTGCATATACACTCACCTACACACTGGCTGCACGTGCCTGACACTGTCTGCTGGCGGGAAAAAATCCGTGCATGCACATCTCCCTATTACAGCACCCACCTCCCTGTGCTCCATTAGTTTCTGCGGAATAAAAACACATTGGATACTTTTTGAACAGGCCATATATATTAACCCCATGGACTTGTTCACATCCAGTATGACATCCCTGCATCCTAGTCTTATGATTCACAATTTTAACAACCATTTTCCATGAAAACATTTACATGTTTCTGTGCCAATCTTGGATGTAACTCTCAAAATATTTGTCAGAATGAAAGCTGTTTCCAACAAACATTCTATGGGGGAAATAAACCCAATTTTATGTTCAACACTTTTTTTTCTACGAATATTACAGTTTTCAAAATAATTGAACAAATGTGTTACTGCATGTAGATTACTGTACTTGCAAAATGTTGGAAAAACTAATAGTGTCTTGACTGTGTTTATAGTAAAGTGCAGTCACATTTGTTTTATTTTGTAGTGGTTATCAGAATACATCTCTGAAGCACTTATTAAACAGACTCTACAAATACTTAATTTTTTACAGTGAGTACTTGATACTGATTGTTTACTCATTCACTGTTATAGTTTTGAATTTTCACCATTTGATTAAGTATCAATTAACCATGAATAAGATGGATGTGAATTTAATGTTTCTTTATAATTAGCAAAGAGTGTCATAAAAGCCTTAAGTCTTCAGTGAATTCACAGGCTTTACTTCCATGGCCAGTCTCAAAGCTAATGTGCCTGTTAAGTGTACATCATGTACTGTTATAATCTTGTTAACTTAAATATCAAGTAGCAGCTGACAAAGTGAGCACATCCAAAATGGTTCCAACTTTCCAGGAAGTATGATGTCTGTCTGAATCACAGTTTTAAAATTTACATCGGCTCCATCCATGTTCATTGAATTGGACAAAGATTTTATATTTTTATCTAGACATTTTTTCAATCATTAGATGTTCATTACTGGTGTTTCTCATACATACATATGTAAAAGGGTGAAGTTTAAATTTGTCCCTGTATTTGCCATGAAGGCATATAGGGGGAGTGGATGCATAACTCCACTTATTCTTAACCTTAGCGCTGGATGGAGGTGAGTGGTCAACCTCAAGTCCCAGCTTCTTTTCCCCTGAGAAAGAACCCTGGTACCAATTGAGTCTGTCGCTGGGTGGTATCACAGCCAGCCTAGGAATTTTGCCAAGTCACCGTACTGACTACTGTGTCTTGGTTCACATACCTTTATATTTACTAGTATGAGTTTTTGTATTCATAGTATGATATCTGTATCCCTCTTGAGAAGGTAGTTATTCCTAAGCTAGTCAGGCAAGTCCATACATTTTGTGGAACCCAAAGGTCTGTCACTGTATGCTACCTGTCCTTATCCTGAGCAAGATCAATCCAGTCTGCACCCTCCCATCCTATTTCTTGAAGATCCATTTTATTACCATCTGTGCTTAGGTCCTCCATGTGTCTTCTTTCCTTCAGGTTTCCCCACCAAAGTAGTTATATGTCAGATTTTTGTTAGAAGTACTAATATGAATTAATCTACAAGCAAATATTCAGATTTTGTACATAGACATTACCCACACTGAATCTGTCAGGCTTTTCTGCACTGAAACAGAAGTGAGTTCCATTTTAGACATACAAAATTTTAAACAGCTTCTATATTTATAACACTAATCAATATTCTACCAATAGCATTCTGGTTACTATGACTCACCCTGCGGTCCAGAGCCATGTCTTTTGGTAGTTGGTGTTTAGTGTTTATGTGGACAAAGAGCACACCGTGCAGTCATTGTATCAGTTCTCTCAGGGAAAGAATACAGTTGTTTGTGGCAATAATGTAACATTCTGCTTTTGTGAATCAGAGTTATTTTCATTTAATTTCAAATACAAATAAATAAATAAATTTAGGCCCTGAAATGTGACCTGTCATCATAATTTATTTGTGGTCCCTAAAGACTTAGTTTATTATTCAAGTGCATACAATTTATAGTGGGAGTCTGACATCAAATGTATATCTAGAATGGCACCAGAGGTGTCGAAATGGTATTTAAAAACAAACGTCAACTGAAACCATATTCATTTCAATACAAATTATGCAACCTGTCCAATAATCAATCAGTACACGTAATACCCGTGTGTTTTTCGTTTTCTTTTCATGCCCTTGAAAATGAAAGGCATCAGAATTAGAGCAGAATGCAAGGTATAATCCACTCACTTCCCTAGCGGTAGACCCTGAGTTTATCATGAAGTGAAGAGGTCAAATTTGGGAGGGGAGGGGAAGAATGATGTGTCTTCATTGAGCTGTTGCATTAACTGGAACTCCAACATGCGATGGTAGATACTTCCGCTAACACTCTTGGCAGAGAGTCACATATCGCCTGATGTGTAAACGGAAATATGGGGCACACACAGAACATGAATTTTTTAAAAAACAAACCTCATGATTTGCTCTTTACGACAGTATGTTTAACTTCTGTGTGTCTATTACATTCCAACCAAAAATTTATGTAATCCCTCTCATCATTTGTGATAATCCTGCTTATTAAGAATTTTATATGTCTATTGTATGTACTTTAAGAAACTGTTCATAATTCATATCTCCCAGTAGCTACTGCAGGATAAATGTGTGCCACGTAGTAGCACCAGAACTGAAAACAGCAATACGCACCAAAAGAATCATGTTCTTGCAGCAACCAGGTACAGTAGTAAACTAAGGCAAGGCATTCGCTGCCTCTGCAAGATCACCAGCCAACTATACATAGACGCAGTAGACAAACCTACTCAAAAAGGAGTCTGGCAGCTACAGGACACGAAATAATGGCACTTCTACGGAGTGCCGCGGGAGAGAGTGACAGCTTCTGACTCATCATGTGGGTTTTTAATTTTCTCATCATCATGAAATGAGAGCTTCCCACTTGGAAACTACGTGCAGTCTACCTTGCAGTCTTCTCCGAGTGTGACATCATTTCGCCTCACAGACATAAAACGAAGAAGGGAACCACACAATTATCTTAATGCATTGACAATTTTGACATTTTGCATAATACACATTGCAAAGCGTGTTGCTTCATTAGTTACTGCTGTTTAAGTACTGTCTCTGCCATCTGTGATCCCATGCTACAACTAAATTCCAAATATAAATTGTACACGCACGAAATAAATGGAGCGCTTGTAAGGGCCCAGAAATGGCAGATATGATTAAAGAGTAAAAATTTCGAGTAATGTTATTTATTTATTCTTATATATATTTGTGTTTGGTATTAACGTAGTTCTTCAGGAGAAGAAAATATTACATTGTTTTAAACACTCGCCCTTTTCTGCAGTTTACAATGCAAGCAAGTTTACCTTGTTCTACCGTGTTTGGAGCATAATCTTCTGCTGCTACTTATCTGAGTAGCTGAGCTACATTGCTCGTGTCACTCATGTTCAGTATTCTGTGTGCAAATTACCTAAAGTACAGTTTTCGACAAGTTCAGGAACCTAACATCGTTTAATAGTCTTCTGTTCATCTACAGCAGAGCCGTTTCCATTCTGAAATGCTGACAGTGTCAAGGAGCACAGTTAGTAAATATTTGGCTTCATGTATTCAAATCATAAAATTTATGTACATTAATACAGTTAAAACACCTACATGTAAAACTAACCTGCAACCAATAATTAGGTGTGTATATATTGTTGCAGTTCTGCAGTTAGTGTTTTAAACAACTTTATGCCCCAGAAGAAGATCCATTTCATTATGAGAAGTTTTGAACGCAAAATCCCAGCTTGACGATTCTTGTATCACTCTGATGTGGTATGTGACGAATCTTCATTTCATCTTCACTGCAGAAAAGGTCTTTCATCGCGGTGCCCTTCACAAAATTTTGAACAGCTGTAATTCGCTGTTGAAAGATGTAGAATACCGGATTTAAGCCCAAGATATTCTTGTGAGAGGATACAAGAAGCCCCCTTTCCACGCCCTACTTGTGCTCCTGAAAATGCGGGCGTCAGTCAAAAAAGATCTCCAAAACAAACGGTAATAATACCTGCGTAACGTGAAGCAAAATCTTAAAGCACCTAAAATGCTATGCAACACGCACAAAGTTTTAGAACATTTAGTTAAATTCGAGGATTGGCTTCGTCATTACTTCGTTCCTGATCGCATGTATGAATGCTACCACTACAGCTGGAGCGATTTGCTTTACAAATTCATACTTATACCTACCTATTTGGGAACGTAAGATAATTTCTAGAAACTTGTGAGACAGATATGGAAACAGGGGTGCAAAGATTCCAACATGCTACACACCAACCTAGTCTGAAATGTCGTGACCAATCTTGTAAGGTTTAAAGAAAAACTAACTTTATGGTTCCTAAATTAAAACGTCAGATTGAAAATGGTTTTGAGGATCGTATCTTTGTAGAATGGAATAATCTCACTTAATTTCCCTCATCCAGCACTTTAGGAAATTATGGTATAAACGAACTTCATGCGGTAAGCAAAGTAATCTTTCCATTCAAGAGATGTGTAGGCCCTGAAGAGGGCATTATGTGTTTTTCGAAATTAAGCTGCTTCATCTCGTAAACGTCTGGCAAGTTATATGTCTTTTGGCATAATGGTAAGTCTCCAAGTGTGGGTTTCAGTAAACCATAGCAGATCAGGCTTGAAGTCGTTTGAAATCTCACGCACAATTTGCTTTATTGGAAGCTTGTGGACCAGTAACTTGATAGGTGTTTGTTACCGACGACTCTTGCTTAGAACAACTTCACCAGGTCGATAACGATGTGGTTTCGTTGCACCCTGATGCAGGAGCACTATTTCGGGCAATTTTTGTAGCTAACTGTTTCCCTGGGGGTTTGCCTCCAGTACGCTTCTGTGCAGTATGCTTAGTTCGAGCCACAACACCACACTGAACATTCGTTTTTGATCTATGATCCGTCGCCTCTGAAAGGCAAGGAGCGATCTCCGTACCAACAGAAACTTACATAGGCTCAACGACGACTCTCGAATTATCGGTACTGTCAGTTGCTAAGACATGTAGTGTTAGATGAATGAAATATAAATACAGAACACTGGTGGAATGACAGTACCAGGGGGAAGCCGAGGTACTTGGAAACAAATCTCTCCCAGAGCCACTTTGTCCGTCCCAAACCACACGTGTATTGAATAAGGTCAGTGGTATCACTCTGTAATGCCGTTTTCTTAGTCTCTGTGATGCATCATGTTCTGCTAAATTGAAGTTTTGTACGCGACCAAACAACCGCCATAAGCAATAAGTATTACATACTCTGAGATTGGGTATTTGTAGATATCTAGCATGCGCCGGATTATATTATCATCTGTAGCTACTCAGACTCTATTGTATTTTTCCACATTATCTCATAAAGTCACGATATTCAGAAGAATGTTATTTAATCAAAAATGTGTTATGACTTTCTCTGCAACCGTGCCTGAAACATTTCTCATACTACGAAGAATCTGGCGAGATATTAACACACCGTCGACACGGGATCAATATTCGTCAACATAGAAATTCAATTATTTAAACAGAAATGAACTGGCCTACTAGGTACTTTTGTGCACATAAAATAGCATCTTGCTACTGAACAGAACTCTATCGTTACTGATTAATAAGTTCAGAATAATAACAAAATGTGTGCCTCTGTAATGTGCTAACGTTCCTCATCTTTATGCTTCTTACCATTAAATACGTTTGCGCTTGGCCGTCTTAGCGAAAATCCACACATAAAATTTTTGTACATTTCTCAATCTCTCGAAGCAAGTATACTTAGTTAAGCCTCGCATTCATTTAGGACCTCTTCCTTTCGCATCCCAAGCAATTCATTAATCACTGGTCTTGCCATTCCACGCGTGTTGTACCGGCCGTTAAGGCGTCGTTAAATAAACTACGTATAAACAAATACATAATTTATGTTGGAAGGCCGTAATTTTTTTTACCATATTTATACATACATAAAACACAACGTACAACGGAGATCATGAAACATTTTTATGCGCGCAGAATGTCACCTCAAGCTCTTTCATGGGACTTTGTGCCGAGATCCCCGTAGTGGCGGTATTGAGCAAGTATAACTCAGAAACGCAAAATTGTTTGGCCTCAGCACAAAGTTTTGTGTGTATTTCAGTATCATCATCAAATTCTTTTACTCCTTGTGGAGCATAGGGCATCCATGAAGAGCTTCCAGGCATTGCGGTCTCCAGCTATCCACTTGACCTCGTTCCATGATCTTCTTGTGCTTCTTATCTCAACCTCTATTGTCCTTCGCCACGTTCTCTTCGGCCTACCTCTCCTTCTATATGCCTGAGGATTCCAATCTAATGCAGTTTTCTGTATTGCTCCTGTTCCTTTATGTAATGCGTGTCCAATCCAATTCCATTTTCTTCTTTTTATCTGATTTTCTATTGATTACTGATGGGTGATTCTCCATAGTTCTTCGTTCGTAATCTTGTCGGTCCATTTCATATTCATTATTAGTCTTAAGCATTTATTTACAAATATCTATAGTCTTCATATTATCTGGTTGGTAGTTTTCTAAGTTTCACAAGCATATAATAATAATGATTTTACATTTGTATTGAATATTCTTATTCTAACTTCTTTTGATATGTTGAGATTTCTCCACACAGGATACAGCTGAACAAATACACCATTTACTTTCTTGATTCTACTTGCTACATCTTCCTCTGTTCCTCCGCTTTCTGACACCACACTACCTAGGTATACAAAGGATCCAACTTCTTCAATTTCCGTTTCCTGTAACCCAAATTTTTGCATAATAGATTATTAACTCTCACCCCCTTCGTCTTGTTTATGTTAATATGCAAACCAACTAATTCTGCTTCCACTTTTAGTCTCTTTAGCTTTTCTTCAATATCGCAAAATCTCTGGGCTAACAGATAAATATCATCCGCGTAGTTCAGGTCTTCCAACCTTTCCGTCATACTCCCTTGTTTTCCCCCTTTTCTTAAACCTTTCATTCTTTTCATGACTCTGTCTAATATTAGCAGAAAATTGGATGGGGATGGAATACGTCCTCTTCTTACACCATTTCTGGCCTCTATAAAGTCTGAAAGCTTTCGTTCATGGGAAATTTTGCACTTAAATCCATCATACAATATTTCAATTATTTGGATAATCTTCCTTGGTATATCACATTCCTTTAGCTTTAGCCACATTATTTCTGTCTTCACGGAGTCAAATGCCTTTTTCAAAATCGTCGAAGGTCACATATAGAACGGCCTAACATTCTATACTTTGTTCTAGAATTATCCTTAAAGTGTTTATTAAATCAACACAACTTCGGTGTTTGCAGAATCCAGCTTGTTCTATTCGGAGGTGTTGTTCCACTGTATTTTGTATTCTGTTTAAGATGATACTAGTCAGAATTTTGTTTGGAATACTTAGAAGGGTAACTCTTCTCCAGTTATTACAATTTGATAAGTCTCCTTTCTTCGGTATCTTGATAATTAATCCTTCTTCCCAATCCTCAGGGATCTTCTCCTCCTTCCATGTTTTCTCCAGTAGAGGATACAGCAATTCTGCAGTTATTTCAGGGTCAACTTTTAGTACTTTCGGATATATATTATCTAAACCTGCAGTTTTTCCATTCTTTAAATGTGACAATGCTAACTGTATTTCATTTTTATAGGAGGGTCCAAGTTTACTTCACTTTCATTTTCACTATTATCTTCTTCTACGTTCCTCATTTCTTGCTTACTTCCTACACTGTTATCATCTTTGTTAAATATTTCGGAAGAATGTTCTTCCCACCTCTTTAGTTGTTTTTCTTGTGTTGTTAAGAGCATTCCTGATTTAGTTTTCACTGGTCTATTCATCCTAAATTTTCTTTGAGACAGCTTTCTCGTAACATTATAAAGTTCCCTTGTGTCGCCTTTCTTTTCCGCTTCTTCTGCAAGTTTTGCTTGTTCATTTATTCAGTGTCTCTTGTCTTTCCTAAGGCTTCTCTCTACTCTCTTGTTAATTTCTGAATACTGTGTTTGTTTACTAATTTTTTGTTGTCTCGTTTTGCTCCTATTTATATTTTCTTTTGCCAATTTTCTTCTTTCTGTTTCTTGCCATGTCTCCTCAGAGATCCATTCCTTTTGTTGATTTTTTCTAAAGCCCAGTATTTTCTCGCTTGTTTCTATATATATATATAATTGCCTTCCAGCTTTCTTCAATGTCTGTATCTTCATTCTGGGTGGACAGTACTGAGAATCTATTTTTCAGTTCCTATTTAAATTCTTCCCTTACGCTTGGCATTTTAAGTTTTTGTACATTGTATTTCTTTCTCCTTGTTTCAATATTCTTTCTTGCGGCTAATATTTTAAACCTAAAGTTTGCAATCATGAGATGGTGGTCACTGTCTATATCAGCTCCTCTTTTGTTTCTCACATATAATAGAGACCTTCTAAATCTTTTACTAATTGCTATATGGTCAATTTGATTTTCCATTATATTATCAGGAGAGGCACATGACACTTTATGACATGTTTTATGAGGAAATATTGTTCCTTCTATAATCAAGTCACAGCTACCACATATTTCACCCAATAGTTCACCACTTTTATTCATGTTTCCAATTCCATATCTACCCATGACATGTTCCAAACCTTCATTGTTACACCCAATTTTGGCATTCATATCCCCCATCCCTATGAGTAAATCCCTTTTTTCAACTGCGTTTATTGTTTCATGCACTTGCTTGTAGAATTTTTCTTTCATATCCTTGTCCGTCGTTTCTGTTGGGGCATAACATTGGATAATTGTTAAAGTGGGGATATTTGTTTTGGAGCGTGCTAATATTGTCCTTTCCGAAACTGGTGACCATTCCGTTAAGCTTCTTCGGGCTTCTTTGTTTATTAGGATACGCACTCCACTTCTTCTTCTTCCATTGGCATTACAGCCCAATGTGGGCTTTGGCCTGTCGAACAATGTCCTTCTATTTTTTCATATCTGCCACCAGCTCTCTCCATCTTCTCACTCCCAACACTTGAAGATCTCTTTCTGCTTCCTCTTTCCATCTTTTCCTGTGTCGTCCCCTTCTTCTCGTCCCTTCCAGTTCTTGAGTGTAGATCTTTTTGGGCATCCTATCCTTCTCCATTCTCTCTAGGTGACCTAACCAGCTTATCCTTTGCCCTTTTATCCATTCTACTATATTTTCTCCTTTGCTCATCTCTTCTAGTTCTCGATTCGTCCGACTTTTCCATTCCCCGTTTTCATATTTAGGACCATATATTCTTCTAAATATTTTCCTTTCAAAAATTAGCAAAGCTTGTTCTTCTTTCTTCGTCAACGTCAATGCTTCCGCTCCATACGACACTACCGGTCTTATTAGTGTCTTATATAATATAATTTTAGTAGCTCTGGATAAAAGTCGACTCCTGAAGAGACTTATAACGGCAACATAAATTCTATCGCCGGCCAAAATACGTCTTTGTATTTCTTTTTCCACGCTATCATCATTACTGATTAGCGTTCCAAAGTATATGAACTCGGCTACTCCTTCATAAGTTACACCATTTATGGTTGCCCCTTTCACTGATCTTCGGGATGGGGACGCTGAAAATCTCATATATTTGGTCTTGTCGGGGTTTATTACCAGA
>Ga0131853_10022390_pt1 | contig 11438 bp, 7 predicted proteins | sample TergutLab28metaG_FD_92764 | JGI IMG/M metagenome (GOLD analysis project Ga0131853, IMG submission 92764) | Labiotermes labralis P1 segment gut microbial communities from Petit-Saut dam, French Guiana - Lab288 P1 (version 2) (version 2) | ecosystem: Host-associated > Arthropoda: Insects >...
CACACACACACACACACACAAAATGCTACCGCTATATCAAACTGTTCAGAACAGAATACCTCCTGTGAACACTGTAATGCACTTTAGGGTTGCATAAAAGGGAACGAATTTCTTTAGTAGCTGAGCGACTATCAGCTTCTCAAATATATACATCTCAATGTGGAGTTGGATTTATACATCAGACGATAAATCGTTTCGTATAGAAGGCAACCTGAAGTGCATGGGGCTGTACAGGGCCCCCGTATGCTTACTCTTCTCACGGAAAGTCGTGCTGCAACTTTTCACAGTCCTTCGTATTCAGGATTTTGTTGACTCTAACCCTGGGATGGACAAAACGCTTAAATCTGCGTACTTCTCTGCTTATCGTTCCTAATCATCACATAATTCAAGTCACATACATCCTAATCAGATACTGAGAACACTGTTAAGCAGTCTAGGAAACAAGCAAGCCTCCAATTCATGAAGGAGAGAAAAGCATACAAATTTTGACTGCTAATTACAGTATCTGGTCTATACGTATTTGTGTGTGTGTGTGTGTGTTTGCGGTTATAAGAGTGCATGAATTAAACGTCTGGGCGCCACAGTAAAAAATTCAGTCGCCCGGGCGACCTGGAATCATGGATGTGTTCACATTGTTTAGCAGTTTTATTGCAGCCTCTAAAGCAATTTCACTACAATGTTTAGCATCACAAACCACAATATGTTATCTCAGATTCCCTTTAATTCCATGGAGAAGAGTCCTTCTTGAGAAACTAGCCATTCTTCATGTATTTAATAAATCCCCCGCTTCTTGTACACCCAATTTTTTTGTTACTTTACTTCAAACAGTCGTCCAATCTTCCCTGTCCTGAGCCAAATCAATCCACTGAACACTTTGCCCATTCTATCTACATAATATCAATTTTGATAATAGCCTCCCATTTTGGTCTAGGTATTCCACATAATTTATTTTCAATATTATTACACCCCGAACAACACCCCCCCCCCACATGTCCCACACCTCTCATCCTGCTCTATTTTATCATCGTAATAAAATTAGTTCGGAGTTACAAATTTTGAAACTCTCCGTTACGTAATTTTCTATGAGTTCACCCTCCTTACTTCCTTTTAGACCCAAATATATTAGCATTCTGTTCTGGAATAAGATGGCCAATAGTCAGGCAAACTTTTTCTAGAATGTGATTTTCTCGCACCAGTCTATCAACTACAAGGCGTATTGTCTCAGAACACTCGTATCTTATTCATGAAGCACAATTCCACGGTTCTGTGTATACCGCTTGTTTGAAATGTGTACAGTTTTTATTGCAACTGTAACTCGTTAAGAATATTCTAAGATTGACATCTTTCTTGCACTCTCCATTTTTTCCACTCGGATCCTACTGTGAAGACAGGGAATAAGCCTCAAGCTAAATTTTAACGATTTGTGATCAATATTCCGCACACCTACTGCTCTGTCGCAGGGATTTGCTGACTGAGATGCAAATTTGTAGAATGAACTGAGCAGAATCCAAATTACTGATCTCCTGTACCTGTAAGCAGTTGTGTAACATATTAACAAGCAGATTATACTCGAGAGCTGAGAGGATATTACTGTATTAGCTAATGAACGTCAGTCGGGTGCTTGTACACTCACAAGGAAGAGCCTCGAACACAGTACGGTACAATAACCTCTTCCTGGACACACTCCACGTCTTCCAGCAACATTAGGTACGGTACATGAGAGCAAGTACTGATAGATCTCTTGGCACCACGATGTGGACAGCCTTCGGATTGTGCAGAGAGGAGACATCCTTCTGATATTTATGTCAGCTAAGAATGTAGCGAATAAATAATCATGTAGAGCTTAAGTCAAAAGTAGGTCGTCCAGATCGGGAGGGGCTGCCATTCTCCTACATGTACCGTGAAGACCTGACACAGCATGCAGTGTGAAAAGGACCTTAACGAAATCCTCAGCATTATGAGCATAACCAACGGGAAAAATACATTATGTCTGGAACACGAATTGCTGGAAATTTACATAACAAACGCGCACATACTGAGACCGAACTGAAAACAGTTGACGATGATGATTTGTTGTCAATTGCATACAGGGTACGAGTGGTTACAGTTACATGCCCGAAACAAGATATGCTTCTATGGCATAGAGCGTTGCAGCTACCCTGTGCTTGCAATTCATCGCACATGTCAAGCTATTTCCCATGATAAACGTTTCGCACTTTTACATTAATACTTTCTGCAGTACGTGTGCAGTGCCAAATATGGCTGTTTTCTGTACTTCATTCATGCCGTGATTTTCCGTTACGTTGCTGAGTTACGTATTTTCGGAATGATTTTGAGACGGTTCCAGTCGCCCCATCTTATTACTGGCCTCACTTTTTTGTTAAATTCCACACGCGCTGTGCTGCTATTGTTTTCGGCTATTGTCGTGATCACCATTCTAACTCCTAAAATTAGAGTACCTGTTAACAAACACGTTTCCTTATTAAAGTCATTATTCATTCATTATACAGTCAGCTTACAACAAATCCATGGCCTCTTCCAAAGCGAGTTCTCCACAGAGAACGACCTGGCGCTTCCTCTTGAAATTTTCCATTATTTTCTAGTTTCCTTAAAGTCATCCATAGCGAATTACGTCTTCTTCCTCGTCTTCCCGTCACTTATATATTTCCTTAGTAACATATTTTAGAAAGTATTCCCTCCGCAAGATGTGACCAATCCAGTTAGCCTTCCTGCTTTTCATTGTATGTCGTATATTCATTTCCTCCTTGACGCTATTCAGTACTTCTTCGTATTCCAAACGATCGGTCCAACTGATCTCCTCCATCCTTCTCTAGCACCACATTTCAAACTCTCAAGGTATTACTGTATCACTGATAATATTACTTTAAGTTATTCAGCAAAAGGTCCGAACTCAGATGAAATGTTGAGCTGCTACTATTTGCGGACAATAAGAACACATCACAAACCAGGCAATCAGAGCGTAAACAGGTTTACTATCTGAGACAAACTTCTGAACATAAATAGAACTGGTTTCATGACTAGGTAGTATACTTTCTGCAGGTGTTTCACTGTGTAGCAGGAGAATTAATGCGTACGCAATGGAGAAAGCAGACGGACCAAATCTATACTGAAATTTGGATCCATGAATGTAGAGCAGCTTCAGAATTGCTGTCATAATTGCAATACTCTGCTCTTTTTAAACAACAATTACACATAAAAATTAAAAATAGTAGTTTAACAAACACCGGAACGAATTTTAGGATGTTTGAGGTGCCTCCGGAAGTGCAGAAGAAGCTGCAACTCTCCTGCACTATTATGCTATGTAGACAGACACACAGGTACATAAGTATATATTTACCGACGTTTCGAAAGCACTACGGTTCTTCGTACTGACAGTAACTGTTTACTGGTAACTAAGGTAATATTCCGGAGAACTTTAATATTCAAAAGAACATATTATTCATTTTAAAATGGTAATTACTTTTACCTTCGACAAAACAAAATTATGCAGATACAGTTACACAGATTGCTGTAAGCTATGAAGAATCCGCGACAAGAAGGTAACAAACATTCGTGTGAGCTGATTCCAAAACGCATCTATATAATGTTACACGACAATCCAGGCGTATTTCTGTATTATTTTTCAAAATAAATCCCATTTCTTCTCAATCCGGCTATCCGACTCGTCTACCTACAAGACTGCTTATATTGATGCATGTAAAACACACTATACCACACCTGTATGTAGGACCATCTTCCTAAAGATGAACCCTCGGCTTCGAAACGTGTAGAAGGCATCAAAAATGAAAATATTATTTTCGAAAGGGTACATTTTGTTGGCTGATGCCGTATAATTACATTACAACGCACGGTGCAAAGAAACATAAAAGACATAAAATTAACTACAGCCTTGCAGTAAAATTCTAGACTTAATGCAGGTAAGCGAAGACGCACTTTGCAAGAACATCTGTAGAGAAGTGTTTGCCAGAAAGGTGCTGCTTTAATGCGCAAAAAAAATATGGAATAGGAAATGCGCGGCTTCGGCGCCAAGAGTTTTTCACTGAAGCATGAAAATATTGCGGCTACTTTGAGCTGAAGATAAAATTATTTTAAAACCACAAAACGATTTGCAAGAATTTTTGACGTGTTATATTCTGCAAAACGTTGAGCTGTTTTTTTTTTGCAAAAAAAAGTTTTAAAACGAAATAAAACAAAACATATTCCACGAAAGAATTTAAAACACGCATTTATATTAGAAGTTCCAAAATGCACTCAACTGGGCATCATTTTTGATAATCATTTGCCTTTTGCTCGACTTTTTAAACATCACAAGTACAAAATACACCAACGTTAGTTTAGTTGACTTCGTAGAAGTCTTATTACGCATCTACTCGATGTAAAAAGTCTTAATCATTTAGGTTTACACTGTCTTTTTCCTTGTTGGTTCCAAACCCAGCCTGTTACGCCACAGATCTGGAAGATAAATATGCCGCCTGGCGGGCTCCACGAAGAACAGCCACCTCTTGCAGCACTTCCTGCAAGAACGAAATACGTCACAAGCCTCGAGTGTAAAATATTACTCGGTTAAGTTCTGAGTTTCATGACGTAATGCAAACAGTGTTTTAGAATATAAAAGACTAAGAATTATTAAAGCGAGGAGAATGCCACAGCCATTCCTTTAGGAAGGCTCTGGTACAGTCTGCTAAAAAAAAACAATGTTTTCAACCAATTTCTCACCATCAATTAGAAGTGTTGATTTAAAGAAATTATTGTCTTTGAGATAACTTGCTTGTCTCAGGCCAGTGTATCAGCTAAATGTTTTAGAAAATCTTCATCAAAATAAACTTCCATTTTTCCGGTAATGTACACAAGCAGCAGTTTCAATTCAATAATCAGAACCTGTAACGAAGTAAAATTATATATACAATGCTGGCAGTGCAATATTTATTTATAAAAATTCACTTGTAACTTTCTGTATTAGATCCTAGACCAAACATTTAAGATTAAATCTAAACACTTGTGATAAGAACCCTGCAAGCAACATAAATGTGAAAGTTACAGTTTTAAGCTCTATGATTTTAGATCAAGTTCTAATTAACAATTTTAAGCCTTTCTTTCTTTCTTGCTTGCTTAATAAGGATCTTTGAGCAGATGTCATTCAAATAAATGTAATATAAGATATGAACTACTTGTTTTTAAAATTGTGCATTTGAAATACATTTTAAATACGGTATGTACTTTATTTTTAAAAAAAAACTATGTTCCATCTTCTGATAGAAGACACGTGTTCCAGAAAAGAATTATAAATCTATTACCTAATTTTCACATGTAACGTTTACACAATTATATTTCTCTCTCAGATAGTACAATGTTAATTACACCAAAAACCTCTCCACACGCGCTCACACACACACACACAAACACGCGCGCGCGAGAAAACTAAAACCACTTCTTACATACATGAATACTGAAACCGATCTGTCTGTGAGCACATACGGAACAGGACAAGTTACAGATTTTGTGCATAACAAATTAACTCCCGTCCAGACTGGCCCTGGGGCCCACCAAGCCTCCTCTACAATGGGGGTCGGATCATTTTCTGGGGTAAAGAGGATAGGGTGTGGCGTTAATGACCCGCCTCCTTCTAGCGTCGAGGTTAAAGAAAGAGTTGAGCTATACTTGTACTTCACTTCTGTGCTTTCATGGCTGGTTATAGGGTGAGATTTTTAGTTTACTACACGATCGTTATCAGTTTGTTTGTTTGTTTATTAAACTTCGTGACAACTCCAAACAAATCTCCCTGCGCGAAATCTTATAATAATGTCTGAAACATTATAAATTATGTTTGGTATTTTCTTGCTTTATTGCCATTGTAAAATGTTGTATTTAGGTCGAGCTTGTGGTTCGTACCTGGCAACTGCATGTAACAAATCTGCCACCGTACATCGTACTAAGCATCATCTTAGAACCTGCCTACATTACCTCTGCGGTTTAATATTAGAAACGTCATTCTGTACATCCAGACACCGACTGGAACAAGAATCAGAAATATCCAGATCGCGAGTGCGACGTTTTGGCACTGTTCCATCTCGTTCAGTCCATATTACGGATTTCACTTTTGAGAACCGCTAATTGTACTTAAAGCGCCGAAATTATCTTCGTAATTTATTTCTGACCCTAACAAAACGAACTGTTTTATTTTGATTCAACATATGTAACTCAAAATCAATTCCAAAGCAGTAGACAGATTTGAGTTTTTGTGCAAAAGGGGAATTACAGATTTCGTCTTTTCCATAACCGATTATTAGCAAGTCCACTGATAGAAGATCTGAGTGCTGTTGGGGTGGAAGCAGTGAATGAGTGCAGCAGAACGTACCCACGTACTATACAATTAACATCGATTAGAAATTTGTTCTATCCAGTCGCAACAAGACAGAAGATGTTCCGCACTGTAACTCTTAAATCTTCGAGGTTTCCCACAATTTGCAGTGTTATGCACTGCTCGACACGCCTTGTTACTCACTGCGGACATTTTGCGTTCTTGGGGGTTTGTGACAAAGTATTTTAAAAGCACGTGATTAGAGACATGTATTTTCTTTCTTTTGTCTGCATCTACAAAGTGGGAAGATTACAGCCGGTTTCTAGACTCACTGAACAAAATGTCCGTTACAAAACTTCCACATAAGAAGAGTTTCAGACCAGTACCTTTACCAATACCAGTACCAGTAACAGTACCAATACCAGTAACAGTACCAATACCAGTACCTGTACCTGTGTCTTCTCCTTTCCTTCAAACATCGAAGGATTTGTAAGCTTATTATTTAACGACGTCTTTCAATTACTAATTTTATACAGCGTCGGTGGTACGTGAGTAAATGCACATAGCGTGCTGGTGGAATGATGCTGACGGGGCAACACCACATTACTGGGATAAAAATGTTTCCTAGTGATACAAATCGCACATGAACTGTCCTGGTGTCAAAGCCGTGATTTTGTGGTGAAATGCAGGCGCCTGACCGCCTAAGCCATGGCTCAGTCTAAAGAATTTAAATATTTAGTTTCTCAAGAGTCGTAAATGCAAAATAACAATTGATCTATTGGAATGCAGCGTGGGAAATGTCGAACAGAATGCGATGGAGAAAAACTTATTTGTTATGTTCATATTTTACTGCTTTTACTCCGTTACTCCATACAACCCATACCCTTATCACTCCTCTTTCTCCGTTAAAACATTAAATGTAGTTGCATGCTTATCTTTCAGGTGGCAAATTCAAACACAAAGATACCAAATGCATGACGTTTCATTGCATATCCTGCAAGAATGGCAGCACCTAAACACAGTCTCCTCTGTATTGTACGAACCATATACAGAACACAAGTCCCATAATTTCGAAGCTCCAGTTCATAACATTTAAACCAGATAAACAATAATTCGTACCAGAATAGTTTATAGTCTTTCAAACTGTGAAACGCGTTGCTTATTGTTAGTTGCATTCATTATTTAAATATCGTCACAAAAGTGACAGGAAATGCAGGTCTACATTTCGTTGAGTCCAAGCTGATGTGGCAGTAAGTTAAAGAAGCTGATCACAACAAATCATTCACCAATCAATATTCCATACTAACTAAAGCCAAGTTCGCGACGTCTGTAAAGATCTGTGCGGCAGGGAGTGAAGTGAGAACAGAAAGCAGTACACATGCACACAGACTCCTTCAAGAATGTGATAAACTTCTGCGATGGGCGACTGCACACAGAGAATAGCATGAACAGAAATTAGTAACTGTTCAAATTTTTGAGCTATTTCTACAACATTTAAAACCAAAAGCAACTTTTTAATTAAAATTGCGAAGTCACTCTATTTGCACATATAACACTATTAATATGAAATGTGACAAAAACGTATCCCTTAGAATTATAAAATTTGTGATTCAGGCAGGAACTATACCAATCACTACACGAAAATACGATTAGCCCATAATGTCCTGACAGCAGATGGATGGTGGCGGCGGTGACGGTGATGGTGGTGGTTGTGATTATGTTTGTGGTGGTGGTGGTGGTTGTGAGGGTTGTGGTAGTGGTGGTGGTGGTGGTGGTGGTGGTGGTGGTGGTGTTGGTGGTGGTGGATGATGTTGGCTGTGGTGGTTAGTGATGGTGGTGGTGGATGATTGTCGTTTTAACGATCACAGTATAATATGTGTTCTTACTGTTTCATTAAGCAGAGAAACACCTATTCCGTTTTTGTATTAAGAAGTGAGAGAAATGAAGATGGGGTTAGTGGAGGTGAAAAAAGTCATGCTGGCTAACGACTGTGGCTTCAGTCCAACAGGAGCGCCGCCACCTCGGGGCCAAACACTAAGAGGAAGGAAAAGAAAGAAAAGCTGATGGCTTTGCACGACAGATCGAAAGTAATTGCAATTTCACTCTTAAATTTCTACCGAGAAACGGCATGTTGGAGTGCAGAACCTGCCATATGTTGGCACAGACATTGATAGCTTACAGGAAAACCAGATTCTCGAAAATATGGTGAACTTCAATTACAAACCTTCAGTAACGTGTATTTTATCGCATGCTTATTTTAATTTGGGGGTCTGATGTTCATAATAGGAATGAATCTTTCTCTTCACCATCATTCTGATAATGGCCGAGGGACTCAGCCATTTTCCAATTTAGGTTGTGCACGAAAAATTGCTCAAGGCTATATAACTGCCGGACTGTATTGCTGAAATTCAAGAAGGATGGTGATTCACGTTTAATCTTCATATATCTTAACGGTATGTGTACTTAACGGTATGTGTACTTAACGTTATGTGTACTTAACGGTATGTATAATTAACGGTACGTGTACTTAACGGTATGTGTACTTAGGAACAAAAACAAAGTTACATTTACGAATTTTAATTCCATTAGAAATAATTCAGAGTAAAAATTTTGTTTCCTTTTAATAAAAGATTCTTCCTTTTGGATATCATTTGTAATCCCCAGTAATTTAAAGAAAGTTAAATATTTGTAACCACAATATTCTTAAAACATCTGAAAATCCTCGTAATATTCACACCTTCTCTTACAACTTTTTTTTCGTGACAATCAGTCATCGACATGCATTGTTAGAGAGACACAGATTGAGCTAAGAAATGTACAAATACGTTTTATAAAAAAAAACTCATGTTTTTCCCCATGTTCTTCTTTCTACAGACCGCACAGTTCATGCTGGATAAACACGAACGCATTGTGGAGGGCTAAAATACATCTGTAATTCGCGAACACTTCGACAAGAATGCAAACATTAATTTGTTCACGGTAACTTAATTAATTATGCAGAGTGAACCAATAAAGCCATGAGTGCGTGAGTGTTAGAAGACAAAGAGAATGGGATGCACATTGACGATTTGTAGTGTATCACTTATATAGTCAAAGATACATAATGACACTTCTGTTCAGAAATCAGAATACCTTCAAGATGCGTACAATCCTCAACGGACAGGCTTCCCTTCATATGCCTCTGCACCGGAGAATTCAGACTTACAATTTATTGCGCTGCTTTGTAAAGCACTCAGAGCCAGCGCAACATCAGCGTTTGATATTGAATTCAGCTAAGAGAAAATTGGTGAGAATATTCCAGCGTCGAAACCGAGATCTTTTGTACGCAAGCCCAGAATTTTACTTGCATATCGTACGTTCATCAAACAATTAAAGTGAAAATTTGTAATGCGACGCACAATATAGTTTGCATGACCCGAGGTCCTCAGAGCGGTATTGGTATCAAATCAAGGCTACTGGTCTTAGATTAAATACAAGATTATGTACTTTGAAGGAGGCACACAATCCTTCTAAACATGAGTCACTTTAGCAGTAGAGTGCACATCCCAGAACACTCGGCTTTACAACACATGGCAGTCTAAATTTTTGTCTGTAGTGTTGCAAATATTTCAGAGTGACTGTACCTGTAGTGAAGGAAATTATGTATCAAAATTTGTGACTCCATTTTGATAAAACTTCTTTCGTAAGAAATATAAACTTGTCACACAGATTCTCAGAAAATTCTTTCCTTGTGCATGCAGCACTCATAATTCAACAGTCAGCAGTGACCTCACTGACCAGAGATAGCAACTGGACATACATTTGGAGGCAGCAATACATAGCGTTCTTACCGTGAAATATTGCACAGTCTGGGAAAGAATAAATTCTTAGCGACGAATATAGACAGCAATTCGAAAAGTTATAAAGAAGACCGACCGACCGACCGACCGACTGACTGACTGACTGACTGGCTGACTGACTGGCTGGCTGACTGACTGGCTGACTGACTGGCCGACTGGCTGACTGACTGGATGACTGACTGGATGACTGACTGACTGTCTGACTGGCTGGCTGACTTACTGGCTGACTGACTGACTGACCGACTGACTGACTGGTGTATCAGACGATTTTGTTTACTCAAAATTTGTACTTCACCTCCATCAACACACTTTATAAACAATCGCCTTAAAATTGTCTCAGAATGATGCAGACTACAAACATTAATTCTGTCGGCCAAAAGACTAGCGACTTAAAATGTGATAGTAGATGACTGTACTCATTATATAACATAACTGTATACATGACTGTACTCATTATATAACATAAACCAACAAAATGTACTTTCCTCAGTATTTTAATTTATGTCTTCTATGTGTTTCAAACTCGAGGGTTCATCTTCAGGCAGACGGTTATGGAAAAGTGTGTAGTCACATGCATCACTATATGCAGTTTTGTACCTACAAGACTGCCTTTACTGATGCCTGTAAAACACACTACACCACACCTGTACATAAAACCGTATTCCTGAAAATGATCCCTCGGGTTTAAAACACGTAGAAGACATCACAAATTAAAATATTAATTGAAGAAAGTACATTTTGTTAGTTTATGTTGTACAGTTACATCACAATGCACGGTGCACAAACACACAACGACTGTAGCCACTTAGTAACCAAACTACACATCTATAAACAAGAACATTCACTAATGCACTAGTGGTGACACACAACAGTCACTAATGCACTCGTGATGACACACAAGTCACTCATGCACTAGTGATGACACACAACAGTCACTAATGCACTAGTGATGACACACAACACTCACTAATATACTAGTGGTGACACAAAACAGTCACTAATGCACTAGTGATGACACACAACAGTCACTAATGCACTAGTGATGACACACAAGTCACTCATGCACTAGTGATGACACACAACAGTCACTAATGCACTAGTGATGACACACAACAGTCACTAATGCACTAGTTGTGACACAAAACAGTCACTAATGCACTAGTGATGACACACAAGTCACTAATGCACTAGTGATGACACACAACAGTCACTAATGCTCTAGTGATGACACACAACAGTCACTAATGCACTAGTGATGACACAAAACCGTCACTAATGCA
>Ga0131853_10022391_pt1 | contig 11437 bp, 9 predicted proteins | sample TergutLab28metaG_FD_92764 | JGI IMG/M metagenome (GOLD analysis project Ga0131853, IMG submission 92764) | Labiotermes labralis P1 segment gut microbial communities from Petit-Saut dam, French Guiana - Lab288 P1 (version 2) (version 2) | ecosystem: Host-associated > Arthropoda: Insects >...
CAACTTCAAAATAAGGCAAAACAAAACTCCCTGAAAATGGTCTTGGCAGACTGAAACATGTAGGAGTTGTAGGAAGTATTTTAACCAAGTGACGTGTTTTAATGTGTAAATAAGATTTTAGAACCACATATTGGTGCAATTAGTTGGTTATATTTTAATAAAATTAATAGAGTAGATTTATGTTGTGCCTTACTGCGTTTTCTTGAATTAAGCACAGAAACAAACTATGTTACTTCTTCTTTACCGTATATTTTATCACGCTCAACGGGGAAGAGAAATTTTCTGTTCCAGCACTTCTATCTAATGCGTTAGAAGATTTAAAGGACTGACACCGTGTTTCTGGTTTGTATCGGTTAGGTTAGGTTAGATTAGGTTAGGTTAGGTTAGGTTAGATTAGGTTAGGTTAGGTTAGATTAGGTTAGGTTAGGTGAAGTAGCATCAGATGACGACTGTTCGATACATTACGAAGTTAGGGAAAAAGACGTATGTGACTTACTCAAGGTAATGTGGAAAAGAGTAAAATAACGAAAACCTTGGTCAGTATAGTTAATCTCGAAATCAGAAGTTGAACCATGGATTTTCTAAGACTAAGAAACATAAATGCTTTATACTGAAATTGTAACGTAGAGAGTTGCTACAAAACGCTAGTAATGAAAACAAACAAACTTGTAAGTATAAATATTCAGGAATTTTTTTAACACAATCGTGCACGATTGAATCACCATCACGTTCTCCGAACCTAAATGTTTTGGACTTGTTTGTGAAATAATATCCAGGAAATATTTGACGAAAATCTTCGAAGCTCACTTAGTTTACAAGTAACAAATATTAATTGTTCAAAGTCAGTATTACAACTATAACTGCTCTATATACATAGTCGACTTTACCGTGAAGTCTATAGGGGCCAGCTTAGAAATTTCCGTCGTTTACACGTGGCAAATTATTCTTTACAGTAATGATAATTTCCATTTCTTACTGTAAATAACCAAAAGTACAATTAAGCCACTAAAACACGTTGTCCTTAGTATTAGAATGTTTCATGTTATCTAATGGGAAAAGACCCTCAGGGAATTCCGTAACTTATATAGCTACACACACAAAATATAAACTGCTACCCATTTTGTGTGCCCTTAAGTAATGTTTTCCTTTGTCTCCTAAGTAAATGGCTATAAATACGACCCAGAATGTCCCCAGACATACAATGCAGGGACTCGGGTTTCCCGCACACCATATATAGTTTTAAGGAACTAATAGTTTCTCCCTTTGCCAGCCTATTCTATTTATTCTATAGCTAACTCCGTCACTATTTATTTCAAGACTCTAACACACCCACACAAAGTAAGATTTAGAGATCAATGTTGGCACCGCCTTTTGCTAATCGGCCTAGCATTTGAAGATAAACAGTTCCCCACGACTTAGCTCTAAATTGAAAAGAGAAACTGGTTCACAGAACACTTATCGTTACGCATGAAACGTAAGTAAGGTAGTCCCATATAATTATACGATCAAGCATTTCTTAAGCTATTCGAAATAGTGTGTACCTGCTGACATTCTGAGTCTTCAAATGAAGATAAGAAGGATATTTTACATCAAAAGCAGAGGAACGAGAAAGATGGAAGACGTAGTCTTTGGAGAGAAATGAAAATGCTAAAATAATTCACAATGAAATCCTGAAGGTATGAGGCAAACTTTAGAGGTCTTCAAGTATGACAGGGTAATATTAAAATGCATCTTAAGTAGGGCGCGATTGTTTGGATTGAATTAATCTGCTCCAGGGGACTAGTTATAAAATGCTTTGAATATGCTGAGATTAAAGTTTTAAAATTTTTGCAATCATTGACTAGCTAAACGTCTGTCAGCTTCTGAAAAGAATTTTTCTCCTCTGTTAGCAGATTTTTTTCTGTGCTGCAAAAATAATGAAAAAATAAGATATTTCTTTACTAAGTTTGAATTAATTTTGTCCCGTAGTGTACGACTGTGTACTTGAATTGTATTCTCCTGTATTTTCTTTGTTGCAAAGTAATTATAAATGCTGTAACTTCCAAATATTCCTAGCATTGTTTTCCTACTTTGCTCAACGATGTACAGTGAAAATGTCAAATCATACATTCGATAGAAGTAAACCACGCTACTTTATGAAACGAAATTAAGGTGCGGTTTATAGTTGATGAAAATAGTACATTATTGTTCAGTTGTTCGGTGGATTAGCCATAAGCTAAGAGACTGTGATGCTAAACTGGTATGATATATGTACTGGATCATTTGTCTATGCAGCCGACAGTGTAAATAACCCGCCTGTTCGTAGTGATTTGTATGTCCTAGATTCCATACAAACGTAGTCAACTAATCCGTGCGTCATCAAAGCCATTCTCGTGTTCTTTTAAAGTTTACGGACCTTTTTATTTAGAAGATTTGGTACTGGATTTACAAATTATTTGTGGTCTATTAAACTATTTGAATCTTACATGATATATGAATACACGAGTGCACAAATACAAACATACGAAAGTAAGTTCATGTTCTATTTGCAATTAATTCTGCTTCATTTGCTTAATATTGCCATCTGATTATCAGGTCTTTGGGCCTGAGAGTGAGGAAACAATATAAAGTTCGAGAAAATTACATAATGAGGGGTTTCATAGTTAGTTTTAAGTAAGTATCAGTAAGGCGATGAAATTAAATTACTTTGGGATCCATTTTAGCTTTATCCTCCCATTTACCCTACGGTCTTCAAAATGGTCTATTTCCTTCAAGTTTACAGTCTAGAATCTTCTATGCATTTTTTGCTTATCCATTTTATTTGTCTTATTCATTTCGCTCACGTCAAATTGATTACCCTCATATTTTATCAATGTTCATCACTGCTTCAGTTTTTTTCTACTTCCTTCCGCGGACGCCCAAATTAATTCCCCATTACGTCGTTCTCTGAAACTTTTCAGTCACCCTTAGGGTGAAAGATCAAATTTGAGACCCATGTAAAACAACAAACGTAATTTAAGTACACTTCATTAACCTTTTGGCGCCGGAATTTTTTTTTAAATTTTAGCACACCCTGTATATAAAATGTGAATAATACAGGAACAAAATAAGTTAGAATTATGAAACAAACTGCATTTTGAAGAGAAAAAAAACGGAGAGTATGTACCATGTTTAAAATATTCAGTATCTATATTTGTTGAATAAATATATAAAATGCAACTTTAGAGGTTAGCGGCGCGGTACGACCACTATAGTTGACATTAGGCATCAAAAGGTTAATCTGTTATATTTTGACAAGAGGTTCGCTAGTATCAGCTCTGATATAAATTTCTCACTGTGATTAACCCAATATTGTATTTTTTGTATCCATCTGAGACCCGATGGCAGATTGGACTTCTCCTCACACATTTAGACTCTTTATTACACCGCTGTAATTGAGGTAACAGCCGAATTGCCTGAGTTATTAAACGTAATAAAAAGGTATTAACTTTATGATCTTATTCAAAATTTGCTTGTTTCCTGGTAATTGTCTTAAGTAACTTTAAACGAAGCTAGTGTCCTGGAACATGAGGCGAACTTACTAATTGTTATCGTATTCCTTCCAGCTAGGAGGTTTCATGAAATAAGAAACATAGCATGGGCAACTGCCTGTGTCACGACATATCTTACTTGGATTCAGTTCGAGGCGAATCCAAAATAATACAGTTCTCCCTCTTGTATAATAAAATTGTAATAGACGACGCTTCTTCATAGTGCTACAATTGTGAAGGAATTTTATTCTTCGTATTCTTTCGCACTTGATCAGATGGAGAAGCAGTGGAATATGAACTTATTTTTGTGAGTTATTTTTTCTTTCCAAACTGTCCTATCTGTTTAATATTTCAATCGCCTTATTCTAAAAATTCAATATAAGTTAATAGTTTCCTGCTTTGCCTTATATTCTTTATTCTCGTCTAACCTGTCCGGGTTTTCATGGTGGTTATTTTGGGGACGATGGCCGTACTTTTCCTTTTGTACATAATATAACATATTTGGTTTCGTTTCAACTTTGGAAGGGGTGTACTGTCTGCAAAATCGGTTACCCTGAAAATACAGCATTGTTTCCCTCTGAAACATCTGAATAAACCAAGTAAATTGCGATTGTGAAAACTGAAAAGACAAATATCATTATTTATTAGTCTTCTACAAATTGTGTAGGAAAGCGTAATGTCTTTTAAAACAAGACTTTGTACAGTTGGTTTCAGGTTGTCCAATGTGCTGCACCATTCTACTGCCTACCTGAAGGCATGTGAAATTTAAGACACGACAGTTAGTAAACCTACGTTGACGTTGAGTATGAAATACCGTTTTGAATGAACAATTACAAGCGTGTTTGAAATTTAAATTTGGAATTACGACTGGCACATGCAACGTATATAGAAACTTTATCGAATAGCTAACTTGTTTACAAAAATTATTATTATAATTATTATAATAATAATTATTATTATTATTAGAAAGATAAATTAATAGTTCTCTTTGTCGAGAAATCTATGCAACAGTAGAGTGGGTTGTGTGATTTCTGTTAGGAACTCTTGTCTTGATATACTGATGGTTAGTCTGCACGTCACTTGGTCCTTTACCCTTCTTAGGAAGCTTATGGTACTGCTACACGTGCAAGTCTTCGTGACTTGTAATGAAACATCAGTTAAGTAATGATGCATAATGTTGCTAAGAAATTAATGGTTATTGTGGCAGGAAGAGGAAGTGGGAGAGATGGGAAATCAACGCTGTAAACCAGGACTGAGTCTGCAGTCATTTTCCTTTTTTAGTAGAACACTTGATGTAATTGCTGTGCAGACTGTAGCTGCTCGTGATGGGGGTAAAACACTGCAAGAATATTGCAATTTTTTTTTTGAGAAAGTGTGATATATTACGCTACCGTGACGATGATAATCTCTGATCCTGGGTAATGTTTAATATACGTGATGTCTATTAATTTGACCCTGTTTTCATGGTTGAATGATGAATTGGCGTGTTACTGATATTTATTTTAATTATTAAATGAAGTGAAATGCCAACTTGATGCAACAAGGTAATTTTATTGATGTGTTCTTAGCTCGACATGTTTCGGGTACATACGCCCATCATCACGAGCATTAGATGTTGCGTTGCAGCATATGGTTTTCTGCACCGAGTTTTTGGATGGGTGCCGTGCACGGCACCATCCGCACCGCACACACGACCTACGCAGCGGCTCTCAAGACCAACACCCATCCAAAAACTCGGTGCATAAAACCATATGCTGTAACTCAACATCTAATGCTCCTGATGATGGGCGTATGTACCCGAAACATGTCGAGCTAAGAACACATCAATAAAATTACCTTGTTGCATCAAGTTATTTCATGAGGAAGTTGCACGGTCAAACAACCCACAAATATGTCCCTTTGTACGCCCTGTAGGCGCAGGTGGTAACGGAGATATACTTCCACTCATTCTTCATCTGGGCATGGGTTTGGGTGATTTGTTAGCTTCGTGCCTCTAACAGGGAGCGAGAACCGTTACCGTTTGAAAAGGACGATGGGTGGAACCTTCAACCGGGCTAGACGGGTTTGAGAAGTCTATTACTCTGCCGGTAATCGAACCACGATTCTTCGATTGTCCGGCCAACAGTCTATACCGACTACATCCCTGCTACAAAAGAAACAGATTGAGGATGAAAAATGGTTTAATTTACCTCAGGATGTCGGTATAATGGTAGGCAGCTGCGACGAACATCAAGTTCTGTAAAAGCTAACCAAGTGACTGTTATTTTCCTGCAAAGGGCCGCACTTCACGGAGTAAATTTTGTCTGTAACAAGTGTAGGGAATTGTTTAATACATTCCTCTATAATGATGCAGTGCCTAACATTCGTTAGAGTTCCGTTGTATGCGTTTCAGGATTATTTTCCGTGTAAGCAATAACTGATGCATTCGCTGAACTAAACATCCATTATCTAATTCGTCTTTTCATTCATTTATGCTTCCATTCACTGAACGCACACAATTGTGTAGCTAGACTTTCGTTTCGCTGCACAGATTTTTTACTTCCACGGTGGAATGTTTGTTGCGCCTGCAAAATCACGCAATATTTCTAGTTGCCAAGTTTACGACGGTTCAAGTCGTACCATATTTTCTGTTTTCTTCATCTATGTTTCATACTCACGTTACGCAGTTCTTGTTTAACGATGGGAATATATTTTGTGGTTAAGAATGGGCAGAGATTATGAAAGGCTATTTACCGGCGTGCTGATAAGTTCTTAGTCCGACCAGGAAGGAAACAAGCTCGGAAGCATATCAGGGACGCGCGCGATATCAACAACATCGAGACGCGAACTGTCATCAAGTTTTTTTTGCAAAGCAAGGCGCCGAAACAAATTCACACCATTCTGATCGAAACATTAGCTTGTTTCCTTCTTGGTAGGGCTAAGAACTTATCAGCACCTCTGCATATTATTTTGTGTTACGTCATTGTAATAGTTAACCACAAATGATGCTCTGTCTGTACCAGAAGGTCTAGTTAGTGTTGAATTTGGAAGTATTTTTACGGCAACTGTCTTGACCTAATGCCCACTGTACTGTACCATCCCGGCGCTACGTGGACTGACAGAAGGAGATTCTAATTGGCAACCTGCTGAACACAGTTATAGGGACATAACCTGCTTCCAAATTGCTCGGCCGTAACTAGTCGGAAGAGGTGTAAATGAGAATTACAGCACCTAAGCATCTCACAAACACTGTGTAATTTCTGTTTGTGTTTTAGTGCATAATTGTGGACCGGTATATCTCAGTCGGTACAGAGACTCGTTAAGGGCTGGACGGTCCGAGGATCGAATCCCGGTGAAGGTGACATTTTCCGCATCCATCCAGACCGGCCCTGAGGCCCACCCAACCCCCTATAGAATGGGTAATGATTATATTTTCCGAAGTAAAGTGGCCGGGGATCGGTCTTGACCATCCACTCCCATCGAGCGCCGAGGTTCAAGAAAGATAAGAGTTATACCTCTACTCATTCTCTGGGCCTTCACGGTTTAAAATGCTTAGTAACTCTGCTAGTGAAGATATTTGTCCTTCATAAACCCCGTAAGTACTCAAATCTAAGAGCAAAGTGGCTCAAGCAGAAATACTGACACGCATGGAGAGGTCAACTTCGAACCTCGGTTGGGATACAAACAATTCTACTCGGTCTATCCAGCCAAGTATCAGGGTAGTTAGACAAGGATCGGGTTTTCTCACACCATTTCCGATACGTAGTCACTCTCTTCCAATCACTCGACGCCATACTGTCTTCAGTCAGAAATAACGTATTCACACTACAAATAAATAATAATAAATTAATAACTAATAAACAAACGTTCAGTTCTCCCACACTGCCTCTTACTTTGAGGTGTACCAGAATGTATCCAGATCCGATCTTCTGTACCTACTACATGTTCCGCTCAAATAACCCTGCATCTTGAATAAAGAGAGAACAACTTGATGTCACTTGCTTTATTATTTCATTATTTAATGTTCAACATGTTTCGGATGTTAATACATCCATCTTCAGGAGCTTGCGACTTATTTGTTGAGTTATTTCATGGGTTGTATTACTCTGGTTCGATGTGTGTTGGTGTTACGTTGTGGTTTGGCTGGGGTGGTGTGGTATTCTTATGCAGGCTGAAGCAGTGCTTCAGCAATAAAAACCATGAAAAAACTCAACAAATTATTCGCAAGCTCCTGAGGATGGATGTATTAACATCCGAAACATGTTGAGCATTAAATAATAAAATAATAAAGCAAGTGACATCAAGTTGGTCTGTCTTTATTCAACTATCAAGATGATGCACGGTCCAATAAACATAATTATCCTGCATCTCTTTAGCAATTTCATTCGGCCTCCAATTATTTTATCCACCACCCTCTTTCCAAACACTCGCAAGCTATCCGTTACCCTGCATGTTAGATTCCAAGTTCCATACTTATACAGACAAGGAAAATTATCGCATTGGTTGATTAAGAATGATTCCATGAAGGTAGTTGGGGGAATAAAAGTTTAATTTCACTTATTCTTAAATTTAGGTACTAGATAGAGCCGAGTGGACAGACAGCAGACAAAACATTACCTTTTCAATATCAGAAAATAAACCCTCAGTAACGTCGGAGAGGCGGAAGAGTGGGACCCAGAGGCGATCGGGACGTTTTGGAGAACAGATAAATTTCTTAAACTTGATTGAAATATAGCCCTACGTAAAAAAGACAGACAATGCACCTATAACTTAACATTGAGGCCGTTCGTGTAACCATTGTTGTAGTATAAAGGCAATCTGTATTACATAATTAGAGTTTGTGTTTTTAGCCTTAGTTATCCAGTGTGAACTGACCATGGGCTATAATGTCATCTGTGGCCTATCTGATTCTAATATATTTTTCCACATTATCTCATAAATATCACGATTTTCGAAAGGAGGTTTCGAACTTAGAAAGCGCACTTTGGTTTTCTGTACAAATTCGTCTGCAAAATTTCTCATTCCTAGAAGAATTGAGCGAGATATGATGAAAAAACTTATATTGGTGTTCATCTACATTACCAGTTATTCTTATCCGACTTCAATGAAACGCATTTTCTCCACAGTTTTTCGAAAAATTCTCAAATGTCAAATTTCGTGGAATCCGTTCAGTGGGAACCGAGTTGCTTCATGCAGACAGATAGACGGACAGAGGGGCAAAAGATATGGGGAATCTAATAGTCGCTTTTCGCAATTTTGCGAAGGTGGTTTAAGTAGGATTAAAATTTTGATTCATTTTTCTCTAATATTTATATTTCTAACATTTACATTTGCACATATTAGACGAGGATTTTGAGGAGTGGATCTGAGCTAAAATTTAATCTATACGATACGCTAAGAAATAACAAATTGAGTACGATCAAGGATTTTAGACATAAAACATCTCGGACGACAAACGCCAAAACCTGACTATATCACGATGCTCCCAAAGTTCAAATAGGAAAATCGCCCTTACATTTGGACGTAGTATTGGCACTTCGCTCTCAGAAAGGAAGAAAGGAAGAAAAACAGCAAGAAAGAAACCCCCTTTGATAAGATGTGTCAGTTGAAATGAATATAAACTTTTAAAAAGGTACTGCAAACCCATGACAGGCCTGGACAGACCGTGAGGGTTCCAGGAGGCTGAGGCCCCAGATTTCAAGACAATCGGCACATGAAAGTGGTAAGGTTGTCAGTCCTAAGCACCGGCCGCCTTTACCCCCAGGAAATATTCCTGGTACTCATTTCTGTCAGAGGCTGAGTCAACCCTAGGAACATAGTGCAGCCAGGAGGGTCATGTCAATAAAAAATTCCAATGACAACATCGGGAATCGAAAGCGCGACCTTCCGGCTTATGGCGCAGTGCTTCAAACAACTGTGCCACCGTGTGCCCCGTGTAGTTTTAAAGGAAAAGGTAAATTTCATCCTAGAACAGGCCACGAAGGCCTAGATTCTTTCTTTAACATCGGCGTTAGATGGGAGCAGGTGATCAACGCCACCCACAGGCCGCTCTACCCCCAGCAAAGGCGCTGTACCCATTTATAAAACAGAATATTTTATTACTTCAAAAGAATGTGGGAAAAGGATTTGTTTCGTCTATGCTGCTGCTTCACTACTATATGACTCGCCTAACACTCTTAACAAATATTCTTGTCAGCGAGGTTCTGGCTACCGAATCGTAATACTATATAAAAGTTACACGTTATGCACCATTTAGCGCTGAGAAAACCCAGTAGCAGCGGGAATGTCTAGAGTCTACAGGCCTAAGTAGCATCTTCCCATCGGTGTGGCTTTCTTCAGCTATAAACCAGTTGTAAGCACTTCTTGTTTTAAAACTTCAAACGTGGTGATGTTTATGTTAATATAATCAGAAAATAGAACACGTTCGCAGCAAAGCGAGGTACAAATAAAGCCATAACGGCTAACAAACAGCTTTAAGATAAAAGCTTTATTTCGAGATGGAAAGAGGACGTTACAATAAAATGTAAGTGCGCAGTTTACACAAGAGAAACGCATTTGCTTAGAAAACTGGTATGTAATTTCCCCTCGGCAAGGCAGTTTTATAGTTGAACGACTATACTTCCACCGGAAGCTCGTTAAGTTGACACTGTACACACTAACAACCTTAATTGGGTGGTTGGTTGGGTGGATGTCAAGTTGACTGGTCGGATAACGACAATACTATAACTATCCATAAGATATATAAGGAAAGTATTTCGGCCTTTATCTTCAAGAATGTTATTTTTATATTTTGAGACGTCTTTTTGCTTATTTCAAATATTATCTGTCGCATGGCGCTCTGTAATCTTGTAATTCTGGCTACATTTACAATACAACGACACCGCCCAATCAAAATTATAACGCGGGTTGTCGTGACGACCAGCTGGCAGCAGACTGTGAGAGCACAACCCGCTATGTTCATAGAAAACATGACCCACCCAATCAAAATTCTTAATAATAAATTCCTATAAAATCTTTATGCTCTTCTCAGAGAGTTACAAAAATATCTTTTAAAAATACCGTAATCTGTAGAAATTAACTTGTGTTGATGACGAATGAATTATGAGTATGGAGCACCGGCTGAATGACACTGAGAGGGGAAATGAAGTGCTTGAAGGAAAAAAATGTTCCATTGCTCCTTTACCTGCTAAAAATCCGACATCGGATGGGGCCTCGAACGAATCCGGGCCAGATCATATTAAAATATTTGTATCTCCCACGGGCGTTACTTTTAGACGTGTTTAAGACTTCGTAACGTCGATTGTAAAGGTTTTTTTTCGTACAATATTTAATTTTATTGAGCAAAATAAAGGTAAAGTCGCTCTGCATGACATAAGACCTGAGAGGAAATACAAATATAGTTTGCTCGTTCTTAAACTCTGAACTAGTGTGTAGTAAGTTCTCAGATTCAACCCCCCGGCCTTTTAACCCTGTAGAAAGCGCCCCTGTTAAACACTGAATTGGAAGCTATATATACTGGATGTATTGGATGTCTGAAAGATTGTTGCTGCCATACATTGTACAACTTATCCTCTGTCCAAGCTTCGTTGTATCATGTGTACTGACTAACCTTAATTCTTAACACATATAACTTCGGTGGTCTAGAGGTAGCGTGCTGGCCTTTGGTACCCAAGTTCGCGGGTTCAAACCCGGGCGAAAAAATCCTCAGCACGCCTTCCTTCGGAGGGGAAGTAAAGCCGTCGATCCCATGTCGTAGATTTGCGGCATGTAAAAGATCCCTAAATTTAAGTGGAAGTCGGAATTTAGGCAAAATTACTACCGGACAACTTTCTCGCCCACAGTTCCACCTTTCGCTACTAGGATCTCTCGCGTCGCTGAGGACGCAGAGGCACGTGGTGGCGAAAGTGGGAACCTCTAAAGGCGGGGAAAAGCAATGGCAAACTATCCCC
>Ga0131853_10022392_pt1 | contig 11437 bp, 7 predicted proteins | sample TergutLab28metaG_FD_92764 | JGI IMG/M metagenome (GOLD analysis project Ga0131853, IMG submission 92764) | Labiotermes labralis P1 segment gut microbial communities from Petit-Saut dam, French Guiana - Lab288 P1 (version 2) (version 2) | ecosystem: Host-associated > Arthropoda: Insects >...
ACGTTCGCCGCACCTCGATTTCGGGTCGCCCCCTCGAAGGCGGTGGCCGGGAGAACCGCTCATACTTTGGCGCCACCTCCTGGATCCAAAACGAGGCCGACATTCACGCCTTTAACCGGGCCGTTGACGCGGTAGCCGCCTCCGGCCGGGACATTCCGATCATCGTCGCTCTACAGGCGATGAACCCGGTTGTGCCGACGGAAATTTATGAGAACTCCGATGCCATCGTGATTGGCTTCGGGGTCTCCCACCAGGCCATCTTGCACGTAGCCCTCGGCCTGCATGAACCATCGGCTCGCTTGCCGATCACGTTCCCAGCCGACATGGGTGCCGTTGAGCGGCAGCATGAAGACCTAGCCGACACCGACCCATTCATCGACTCGAATGGTAACGAGTGGCGCTTCGGATTTGGCCTCAACTTCTCCGGCCCGATTGGGTAGCTAAACCTTCGGTAGACGGCCCAATCGTCTGGCCCCGCTGGGCCGAGTTGCCCGCTCAGCGGGGCCAGACGGTCGGATTACGAAACGATAACGTCGAGGGTTGAACTAAACAGATTGTCGAACCCAAGTGACCGATTATCGACTACCCAGAACAGGCGCGCAGGCCATTTCTTACCCTTAAGGGGTGGCAAGGCGAAGCAGTTAAGCCGTAAAAATGTAGGCCGACCGGCCTACCAGGCAAGTTGTACCTCCTCGCCGGAGCAAAGCTCCGGCCCCAGCACAGAAGGAAAAGCAATGAAGAACAAGAAGATCCTCTCCGCCGGGTTCGGCGCCCTGCTGGCCGTTGGCGCCATGAGTACCCTGGCCGCCTGCGGTGGCGACGACAACGGCGGCAGCGCCGGTACGGGCGACACCCGGACCGAGGCTCCCCCGGCCGAGACCAACGGCGGCGATTCCGACGAGGGTGGCGTAGACGGCCCGGTCGATGGCAACTGCGACGATCTGCTGGAAGACCTCATGGCGGCCCGCCAGGCCGTACTCGATGGTTTGAACGACGACATTCCCGGCCCTAACGCCTCCGACTGGACCCAGATCATGCTGGCCGATGACGTCCCTGTCCCCGAGGTTAAGTACGGCCTGCTGGTTATGCCGTTCCACCGCACGGATGCCGCCTCGCGCGTCACCCGCACGGCGAACATCAACAACGGCAACTTCACCCTCACCGCCGACTCTGCGGCCACCGGCCTTGAATGCCAGATCGACCAGGACGGCAACGTCTCTCTCGTTGACTGAGACAACTTTGCCCGCGCTGCGTTTTCTCTCTTACGCAGCGCGGGCCAGGGGCTAGGGGAATCCTTGCCCCTAAAGACATAACGCACTCCCTTAACCCAGAACCCAGCACGGCCCTGCCCTCTGGCGGGCCACCACAAAGGAGTACCGCTGTGAACGCCGAGGCGATTGACCACGTCGAGATCGAAATTCTTTCCGACCCAGAGCCAAAGAAGCCCAAGAAGAAGATGTCCAACAAGAAATACCTGGGTATCTGGACGCCGATTCTGGCCTTCGTTACCGTCTTGCTCGTCGGCCTGAATTGGGCGCTGATCGAGTTCGGCACGGTGATTTCCACGCAGCTAGGCGGCGGCGTTTTCGAGGTGGAGAACGATCCGGCCACCGATGGTTGGGACACCCAGTACATCACCTCTCGCTTCCCGGACCGAGAAGCGGTGACGGCTGCGGGCCTGGCGGTGATCGAACGCATCGGCGAGGGCGGCTTCATCCTCGCCCAAAACCGCGATGACGCCTTGCCCCTGCCCGGCCCGAGCCGCGTAACACTTTTTGGTCGCGGAGCGGCAGACCCGATCCTGTCTGGCTCTGGTTCCGGCGCGGTGAACGTGCGCGGCGCGGTCTTCCCCCGACAGGCGTTGGAGAACGCGGGTTTCACCATCAACGAGGCGCTCTTCGAGACCATCGACGAGTTCCGTCGGGACCGCGAGAACCCCCGCGGACGCATCGCAATGGACAACCCGGAGCGCAGCACCTACTACATCGGCGAACTGCCCATCTCGCTCTATCGACAGCATCAAGGCACCTTCGCCACCTACAACGATGCGGCCATCGTATTCATTTCCCGCACCGGCGGGGAGGGCGGCGACCTCCAGGTGAGCATGGCCAACTGGGACGACAACTACTTCCCCGGCCAGCACCAACTCATGCTTAACCACGACGAGCGCGAAATGCTCGCTCTGGCACAAAGCAACTTTGAGACCGTCATCGTTGTCCTCAACGTCTCTACGCAGATGGAGATCGGCGACTTGATGGACGACCCGAACGTTGACGCCATTTTGATCGTCGGTTTCCCCGGCGCCACCGGTTTTAACGCTCTGCCGCGCGTCTTGACCGGCCAGGTAAACCCCTCGGGCCGCACCGTCTCCACCTGGAGCCGCGACTTTACCGCCAACCCCGTGTGGCACAACTTCGGCAACTTCCGGTACGAGAATCTTGTCTTGGACTTCCCGGTCACCTTGCAGGAGCAGTTTGCCTCGGGGCACCTGATTACCCCGGATGCCTTCTTCGTCAACTACGCCGAAGGCATCTTCCTCGACTACCGCTGGTACACCACCGCCGCCGAGATGGGCTTCCTCGACCTGGATGCCGCCGTGGTGCTGCCCTTCGGCCACGGCCTGAGCTTCACCGAGTTCGGCTGGGAAGTTGTGGACACGCGCATCGGCGATATTGACGGCGACATAGAGATCGATGTGCGCGTCACCAACACCGGCGACCGCGCCGGACGAGACGTGGTGCAACTGTACTTCTCCGCCCCGTGGACCCCCGGCGGCATCCAGAAGGCCGCCGTGAATCTGGGCGCCTTCGCCAAAACCGGCGAGATCGCCCCCGGCGACTCCGACGTGGTTACCCTGGTGATGGGAGTCGAGGACATGGCCTCCTACGACTTCCGAGACCGGCGCGCCTGGGTGCTAGAAGCCGGTGACTACGTGCTGACCCTGCGCACCGATGCTCACACCCTCGCAGATGGCGTGGCCCCCATCGTGCACAACATTCCCGCCGATGTGGTGTTGAACCAGCGCAGCCACGACTTCGCAGAGGTCACCAACCTCTTCGACGACGTCTCCGCCATGTTCTCCTTGACGCCACGAGCCGACCGCATCTTGGAGCTACAGCGCGAGGACATTGCCGGTACATTCCCCCACGGCCCTACCCCCGAGCTGTTCAACGCCCCCGACTACATCGAGTGGAATGGCGAAAGCTTCGCGGTTGCGGCCAACTTCGAAAACTGGGACGTTCAGGCTCACGCCGATGCCTTTGACGGCCCGATGCCCGCCGTGAACGTTCGCAACGACATCACGCTGGTCGAGCTGCGCGGCCTGTCCCGGGACGACCCCAAGTGGGATGACCTGCTCGACTCGCTATCCGTGCAAGACATGCTCGACCTTCTACTCACCGGCGCCTACCAAACCGCCGCCATCGCCGCCATCGCCAAGCCCGAGACGCTGGATGTGGATGGACCCGCAGGCTTCTCCCACTTCATCGACGAGACCGTCTACGGCATGGCGCTGACCTCGCAGGCCCTGGTCGCCATGACCTGGGACATTGACCTGGCCTTCGAGATCGGCGAGATTCTCGGCAACGAGGCCCTGCACATGGGCATCTCCGGCTGGTACGCACCGGGAATCAACCTGCACCGCTCGCCGTTCTCCGGCCGTAACTTCGAGTATTACTCGGCCGACCCGCTGCTCTCGGGCCGCATGGCCGCCGCCACCACCCAGGGCTTGGGTGAGTACGGCGTCTACACCATGATTAAGCACTTCGCCTTCAACGATCAGGAGCGCAACCGTAAGACCAACGGCGTGGCCACCTGGCTCACCGAGCAGGCGATGCGGGAGATTTACCTGCGCCCGTTCGAGATTGCGATCAAGGATGTGACCTTCCGCGTGCCGTTCATCGTGGACGACCAGGGCAACCACGCCGAGGTGCGCATGGGCGCGATGGGCGTCATGAGCGCCTACAACCGGGTCGGCTCGGTGTGGACCGGCGGCTCCTACCCGCTGATGACAGAGGTGCTGCGCGGAGAGTGGGGCTTTGAAGGTTTCGTGATCTCGGACTTCAACCTTTACCCATTCATGAACGCCGACCAGTCCATCTGGGCGGGCACCGACCTGACGCTCTCCCTGGACGGCAAGCACTTTGAGGACACCACCTCGGCCTTCGCCCGGACGAATATGCGCAATGCCACACACAACATCTTGTTCGGGGTGACAAACTCCAGTGCCATGAACGGCATCGCGCCGGGGGCGGTAATCCACTACACGCCGCCGATGGGGGTATTCATGCAGATCATCGGCACCGCCGTGGTTGGCCTGCTGGTGGCTGGCGGTGTGTTCATGGTGACGCGCCGCGTGGTTAAGAACCGTCCGACAGGCAGCGTAGAGCCACTCGCCACATAGGCGACACAAATCGTGTCGGCGCTGGGCCGACACCCACCCTCCGCCGGGCCATGTGCCGCACGGTCCGGCGGAGGGACCATCAAAACCTAAACTTTCACCAAACCGGCGAGGAAGCCATGATCGAAAACCTGAGTCTGCTTCAGAAGGCAGCGCTGCTTACCGGCAAGTCGGTGTGGGAAACCTACGACTTCCCGCAGATTGGCCTGCGCTCCATCTGGCTGGCCGACGGCCCGCACGGCGTGCGCAAGCAGCTCGGTTCCGCCGACCACTTAGGGCTGGGGAAATCCGAGAAGTCCACCTGCTTTCCCACCTCGGCCGGACTGGCCAACACTTGGGACCCACAGCTCGCCGAAGAGGTGGGCGTCGCACTCGGCGCCGAGGCCGCCGCCCAAGATGTGGACGTGCTGCTCGGTCCCGGCCTAAACATCAAGCGCTCCCCACTGGGTGGCCGCAACTTCGAATACTTTTCCGAAGACCCCCTGCTCTCGGGCAAGATGGCCGCCGCCTTGGTGCGTGGCATCCAGTCGCGCGGTGTAGCCGCCTGCCCCAAGCACTACGCGGCAAACTCCCAGGAGAAGCGGCGCATGGCATCCAACTCCGTGGTGGATGAGCGCACGCTGCGCGAAATCTATCTGGCCGCGTTTGGCATCGTCGTCCGTGAGGCCCAGCCCCGCTCGATCATGACCGCGTACAACGAGGTTAACGGGGTTTACGCCAACGAAAACCCCTTCTTGTTGAAGACCGTGCTGCGCGAGGAGTTCGGTTTTGACGGCCTGGTGGTCACTGACTGGGGTGGCTCCAATGACATTGTTGCCGGGATTGCCGCCGGTTCCACGCTGGAGATGCCATGCGCGGGCCTGGATTCGGCCCGGCAGATCGTCGCCGCCGTCGAATCTGGCAGGCTGGCCGAAGCCGATGTGGATGCTCGCGTAGCCGAGATACTGAAGCTGGTGGCCGAGGCCCGCGAACCCGGTACGGCGCCCGCTGTCGACCAGGCCGCGCACCACGCGCTGGCCCGCAAGGTGGCCGCCCGCGCTGCCGTGCTGCTCAAGAATGATTCCTCGATGTTGCCGCTGGCCAGCGGCGTCAAGGTGGCCATCATCGGCGACTTTGCTAAGACTCCGCGCTACCAAGGCTCCGGCTCCTCGCTCATCAACCCAACCCGCCTCGACTCCTTCCTAGATGTTGTCCAGGAATCCGACCTGGACGTAGTGGGCTTCGCTCAGGGATTCCAACGCGATGGCACCCCCGATGAGGCACTTCGGGTCGCCGCCGTCGAGCTGGCGGGTAAGGCCGAGGTGGCCCTGCTCTTCTTGGGGCTAGATGAGGTGGCCGAATCTGAGGGCATCGACCGCACCACGCTTGCCCTACACCCCACCCAGATTGAACTGCTGGCTGCCGTGGCCGCGGCCAATCCGAACGTTGTGGTGGTACTCGCCGGTGGTGGCGTCGTCGAGTTGCCGTGGCTGGACAAGACGCACACCTTGCTGCACGGTTACCTTGGCGGTCAGGCCGGGGCGGGTGGCATCCTCGACATACTCACCGGCGCGGTCAACCCCTCCGGTCGTCTGGCCGAGACTTCGCCGCTTGCCCTCACCGATCACCCGACGGCGCAATCATTTCCTGCAACCGGCCGGAATGCCGAATACCGCGAGGGTCTTTACGTCGGTTACCGCTATTTCGCCACGGGGGATGTACCGGTGGCCTTCCCCTTCGGTTATGGCCTTTCATACACGAGCTTTGCCTATGCGAACCTGAGCGCCACGGCCAACCAGGCGACTCTCACCATCACCAACACCGGTGAGGTGACCGGAGCCGACGTGGTGCAGGTATACGTTTCCCGTAAGACGCCCGGCGCCCACCGGCCCAGCCGCACCCTGGCCGGATTCGTTCGCGTCGAGCTGGAGCCGGGGGAGGCGCGCGAGGTGACCGTGCCGCTCGGCACCCAGGCTTGGCAGCACTGGGATGTCGAAACCTCGGCCTGGCAGGTAGAGACCGGCACCTGGGAGGTGCTGGCCGGGGCTAACGTGGGCGACCTGCCGCTAAGTGCAAGCGTTGAGGTGACCGGCACAATCGAGGCCCGCACCGAAGCCACTCTGCCTGAGGTATATCGCACCGGTCAGGTGGCAGAAGTGAGTATTGAGGATTTCGCGGGGCTGCTCGGTTACGAGATCCCCACGGAGAGCAACACCAACAAGCTGGGGCCGAACGACCCCTTGCTGAACCTAGTGGCAGCACCATCACCATTGGCCAGATTCATCGGCCGGAAGCTGATAAAGCGTCGCACCAAGTTCGACGCGCTAGGCAAGCCCGACCTGAACACCCATTTCCAGTTGAACATGCCGCCGCGCGCCATCGGCAAGATGACGGGCGGCCTGGTCGATCAGGCAATGGTTGGCGGGCTGCTGCGCATCATTAACGGCAACTTCCTTCGCGGCCTGGGCATCACGGTGCGGGCTTACTTCCGCAATCGCAAGGCCAACAAGGCCACGCTGCGCGAGCTGCGCGGCGACAACTAATTTCGTAGGAACAGGTAAGGAACTTTCATGATTACCCGATTCAAGGAAGCCTGGGGCCGGTTCGCGGAGAAGCGACCCAGCACGGCGCAGTTCTTGGTGTTCTTCATCATCAGCAACGGCGTCACCGCGCTGCAACTGGCCCTGATGCCGGTGCTGCGTCGGGCGTTCGACGGTACCGATCTGATGAACACCTCGTTCCAGGTGTTGTGGTTCACCACCAACGCCGACGGCACAGGACATTACCTGTTTGATTTCCCGGCGGGCGCCCTACCCGACGGCGGCGGCGGTATCGCCTTCTTCCTGGCCGTGCAAATCACGCTGCTGATCGCGCAGGTAATCAACTTCTTCCTGCAACGCAACATCACCTTCAAGTCGAACACGTCGGCGTGGAAGGCGGCCATGTGGTACGCCATCGCCTACGTGGTGATTACGGTCATCGCGGCGGGTGCCCTCGGCTTCTATCGCGACCCGATCTACACCCTGTTCATGGAGACGTGGGGCTGGGGTGCCACCGGTGAGACCATCGCCGATGTGACGGTGATGATTATCAATTCGGCCATCTCGTTCTGGGTGTTTTTCCCGATTTTCAAGGTAATCTTCAAGCAGCAGCCCGAAGAGAGCGGGGAGGCGGTTGCCGCCATCACGGCGGAGACGGCCACCCTCGCCAGCGAAACCGCAGGGGGGTAGCAAGCGATGTCGCCACTGATCTCCATTGTCGTCCCAGCGTATAACGCCGAGGATTACCTGGCGCGGGCGCTAGATTCGGTGGTCGGGTTCGGCCCACGGGTGCAGGTGTTGGTGATCGATGATGGTTCCGCCGACGGCACGGCGACCCTGGCGCAGCGGTACGTCGCGCGTTTCCCTAAGGAGGTGCAGCTAATCCGTAAGGCCAACGGCGGGCACGGCTCGGCCATCAACACCGGTTTGGCGCACGCGACTGGCACCTACCTGAAGGTGCTTGATGCCGATGACTGGTTCGACCGGGAGGTATTTAGGCAGGTACTCGAGGCGCTCGGCGGCTTTGTCTCCTCGGGCCGTGAGGTAGACCTGCTGGTCACCAACTTCGTCTACGAGAAGGTGGGCAAGACCCGCAAGAAGGTGGTGCACTTCGGCGGGGCGTTGAAGCCGAGGCGAGAGCTGAGCTGGGGCAAGACGGGTCGCTTCGCGATGCGGCAGTATTTGATGATGCACGCCCTGACGTACCGCACCCAGGTGTTGCGGGAGGAGGGATTGCAGCTACCGGAGCGCACCTTCTACGTGGATTCGCTTTTCGCCCTCCAGCCGCTACGGCTGGTGCAAAGCCTGTACTACCTGGACGTGAATCTGTACCGGTATTTCATTGGGCGCCCGGATCAGTCGGTGCAGGAATCGGTGATGCTTAGAAGGCTCGATCAGCAGCTCAGGGTGAACTGGCTGCTGCTCGATTACGTCTCGAAGCATCCGGTTGCCGACCGCAAGCTGCGGCGCTACCGCCTGCACTATGTGGCGATCATCTGTGCGGTCACGTCGGTGATGTTGATTCGGGCAGGTACGCCCGAGGCGCTGGCCCAACGCGACGAACTTTGGGGTCGCCTGCGCGCCCAAGACCCGTGGCTATATCGTCAGTGCCGTTTCTCGATGATCGGCATGATCTCCAACCTGCCCGGCTCCACCGGCCGCCGGGTCTCGATCATGGCCTACCTGCTCGCCCAACGCGCCATCGGCTTCAGCTAGCTCCGTTTTTTACATTTCCTAGACTGGATGACTTGTTTTTGTCAGACTGAATGAGTTGCATCTTCCAGATCGAGGAGGTTGCATCTGCTAGGGTGCAGCCATGACTTTGCCTGCCGAAAGCCCGCAATATCGCCCTCGCGTCGCCGATACCGAACTGGCGATCCGCCTGCGATCCCTCGGCGCGGTACTGATTGATGGTCCCAAGGCGTGTGGGAAAACTGCGACCGCGATGCAGGTCGCTGCCAGCGTGTACCGGATGGATGAGGACTTGGCGGCGCAGACGCTGCTAGCAAACGCACCAGAATCGCTATTCGATGTGCCAACACCGATCCTGTTCGACGAGTGGCAAGAGACCCCAGCCCTGTGGAATCGGGTTCGCCGTCAGGTTGATGATCGCCGGGCCAAGGGTTTATACGTTTTGACTGGATCGGCCACGCCGAGCGACGATGTTCGACGTCACTCCGGCGCGGGGCGCATTGGCGTGTTAGGAATGCGGCCAATGAGCTTATACGAATCGGGGCATTCCAGCGGCGAGGTGTCATTGGCCGCGTTGTTTAACGGTGAGCGGCAGCAAGCCCGCGAGGGCGCGCTCGACTTTTTAGAAGCCGTGCGTCGTATCGTTGTCGGAGGCTGGCCGGAGTTGATCGCCGTTGATGAGGAGGCGGCGCGTTTCTGGTTAGACGGCTATCTCACCAACGCTATAGAGGTTGACGTGCAGCGACTCGGCAGCAGCCGCAATCCTGCCGCTCTGAGACGTCTGCTAACCGCGCTTGGTCGTGGCGTCGGGCAGGCGGTGAAAAGGAAGGACTTAAGGGCTGATGTTGGCGGCGCCGATGGCTCTATCGCCGAGGAGACACTCACGGCCTATCTCGCGGCCCTAGAGCGACTACATCTCATCGAGAACTCACCAGCGTGGCGACCACACATGCGGTCGCGAACACCGCTTCGCCAGGCGTCCGTGTACTATTTCACCGACCCATCACTTGGGGTTGCGGCGTTGAAAGTTGGCAGCCGTGACCTGATTGCCGATCCGCAGGCATTAGGTTTTCACTTTGAGGCGTTGGTGCTGCGTGACCTGCGGGTTTACGCCGGGCCGTTACGGGCACAAGTCGCTTCATGGCGTGACGCTAGTGGGCATGAAGTTGATGCGGTAATTAGTGTTCGCGACGATCTGTGGGGAGCCGTTGAGGTCAAGCTCAGCCCAGAGGCGGTTGACGACGCCGCAGCCTCACTGCTGCGGTTCTCGAAAAAGGTAGATCAAGCTCGCCACGGCGCTCCAGCCTTCTTGGCGGTGATCGTCAGTCATGGTCGCCACGCCTTCCAGCGCCTAGATGGCGTCTACCAGATTCCCATCGGCTGCCTTGGGCCATAGTCTTCTAACTTTTAAGTCTGCTGGCAGTTCGTAGAATGGTCTATGTGAACCTGCTTCCGTTGCGGCCCGAATTGGCCAGTGAGGCGCCGTATGGGGCGCCGCAACTTGACGTGCCGGTGTTGCTGAACGTAAACGAAAACCCGTATCAGCCCTCCGCCGAGGTGGTCGCTACCATCGCGGCCGATGTGGCCGAGGCGGCGCGAAGCCTCAACCGCTACCCCGACCGCGACTTCCTGCCGCTGCGGGCCGATCTGGCCACCTACCTGCGCCGCGAGTCTGAAGTAGAGCTTGCTCCGGAACAGATTTGGGCTGCGAACGGTTCCAACGAGGTGATGCTGCACCTGCTTCAAGCCTTCGGCGGGCCGGGCCGAGCCGCCGCCTCGTTCGCGCCTACCTACTCGATGTACCCCGAGTACGCCCGCGACACCCACACCCGCTGGGTGGCCGGGCGCCGCGAAGCCGATTTCACGCTTGACCCTGTCGTTGCCGCCGCAACCATTGAGGCTGAACAGCCCGCAGTGATCCTGCTCGCCAGCCCCAATAACCCCACCGGCACCGCCCTCCCGCTCCCCACCATCGAGGCCGTGTTGGATGCGGCCAGCCGCGTCACCGTGCCCGACGCTCCGGCAGGCGCCGGGGCCGTAGTGGTGGTGGATGAGGCGTACGCGGAGTTCCGTCGCCCCGGCACCCCCTCCGCCCTCGAACTGCTGGCCGACCACCCGAATCTGGCTGTCACCCGCACCATGTCTAAGGCGTTCACCGCCGCCGGGCTGCGGCTTGGTTATCTGGCCGCCAGCGCCGCCCTGGTAGATGCGCTGCGGGTTGTGCGCCTGCCCTACCATCTTTCGGCCGTGACGCAGGCCGCAGCCCGCGCCGCGCTGAAGCACACCGACGTGCTGCTAGCCCAGGTGGATTCCCTGCGCGCTGAGCGCGATGCGCTCGTGGCCTGGCTGCGGGCCCAGCCTGGCCCCGATGGCACCCCGCTCATCGTCGCCGACACCGATGCCAACTTTGCGCTTTTTGGCCCCTTCCCCGACCGAGGCGTCATCTGGCGGGGGTTGCTTGATCGGGGTGTGTTGATCCGGGAGGTTGGCCCACCAGGGTGGCTTCGCGTTTCTGTGGGTACTCCGCAGGAGATGCAGGCGTTCAAGGACGCGCTCGCTGAGGTTATTGGATTGGGTTCCCGTGGCGGTTGGTGAATTGCCAGCCGTTGTTCCACTGCATTGCTATACCAGTGCCATCAACGTGATCGTGATGGTGCCAGCAAAGCAGGGCTGCATTATCGACAGACGTCTCCCCATCATGTTTGGCCCAGTGTTTAATGGCGTGGTGAACTTCGCAGCGGGAAGGTGGTTCGTAGCATCCGGGGTAGGTACAGTGTTGGTCGCGGGCGATTACTGCTTTGCGGAGGTGGCCTTTGATGGTTCGTGC
>Ga0131853_10022393_pt1 | contig 11437 bp, 9 predicted proteins | sample TergutLab28metaG_FD_92764 | JGI IMG/M metagenome (GOLD analysis project Ga0131853, IMG submission 92764) | Labiotermes labralis P1 segment gut microbial communities from Petit-Saut dam, French Guiana - Lab288 P1 (version 2) (version 2) | ecosystem: Host-associated > Arthropoda: Insects >...
ACCTTGAGCAAAAGACGGAGCCGCATAAGACACATTTGGGTTTCGGTTAGGTACAACTAGCCTGTTGAATTCCTCAACTGACATTCCAATTGTAATATGATGTTCCCCAAAAATTGCACCCCACATTGACCAACCTAAAAATTCAAAGCCTGGTTGCTGCGTAGTTCCTATAGACAGTTGTATATTTGTCTCGCCGGGCAATATAGGCCTACTTTGAGCCCCACCCACAAGATGGGGAATTAACGCATTAGGTATAATTCTAACATCAAGAACATGACCAACCATACCTGTGTAGGGTATGGAACTTTCGACACCACCGCCAGCATTAAATCGAACGGCAGGGGAACCCCATAATGCAGTTAGCGTTGTAGGTGTATTTGGCATTGCGAAGTTTAAAGATGGGCCTCCGGGCGGGCCTACGCCCCTACCCAAAAACTGAGGATGCTCGGCAAAAGTAGTTGCACGTGTACCAGTTATAGGAGGGTTAGCCCCTTGCCACCACCCTATAAATTCCCAGTTCGAATTACCAAACGTTCCGGGGTTAAGTGTCATGTTGCCTGGGCCACGTAGGCCACCTGCGGTCTGCCCACTAGGCGTTACACCAGGAGGGTAGTTGTTTATGGTTAACATAAATGTGTTAAGCGGCTGAATTAGCTCCGCATCTGGTTCGCTTTCTGTTGCATTTTCTTCATCTTGCACATAATCGGTGGTTGCATCTTCATTTGCAAGAATGCAACCTTCGGCAATGTACACATCATCTTCCGTTACCGCATTAAGTTGCATTGGCGGTAGCATGGCAAATAACATTGCAAGTACAAGCACAATACTTAATAGTCTTTTACTTGTTTTTATTTTGTAATTCATACAGTAAAACCCCTTTTTTGTAAAATAACAAGCGGCAAAGCCAACTTATACGCTAAGTTCTATACCAATCAATCAAGTATCTCATCTTGCCTACTTAACACACTTTTATGCTCTAAGAGCAACTACGATACACTTCTATGTAATTGGTATTACGGGGCGTGCGGCAACAAATAAGCTCGCCCCAATAACAGACACATCATGCCTGCAATAAGTAAAATTACACAGAAACGATCCCCCTTATCGTTCCATTTTTTTATTGTCCATACGTGTGAACAATACCAATTCCAATTTTACATAACCTACCGCCCTTAGAGCATTTACTAAAATTTCAAATCGTTTAAGCGATAACAAGTTATGCTTAACAATTGGAATTGGTACAAGTACACAGACAATATGCTAAAAAGTCATAATTATTGTAATAGTGCGGAAAAGTATAAACAACCGCCAAAATATGCAGTACAATACGTTTCTTTGCATGCAACTTATACGGCTATATTGCCCATGCAAGGCCCATAAAGCCGTACGTTGAGGTATGTGTACTATCTTGACACCTGCACATATTGCGCATAAAATGCAAATCCCACTGATTTTGTGCATATATTCAACGGCCATCATGGCTCTTTTGCATAAAAAAAATTGATTGTTGTAGCAAAAATGGTTATGATAAAATAATCTATTGTAATTCCAGCTTAAAACAAGGACGGCGATACAATATATGTTTAGCAACTTTTCACTTGGTAAAAAAATTAAACTCATAAGAAGCGCCAAAGGCATTTCGCAAGAAAATATAGCTCAAGCCCTAAAGTGCAACCAGTCAACGATACAGCGTATCGAGCAAGGCAAGTCCGAATGCGGCGCTGAAACACTTGCCGCAATAAAAAAATACTTGGAAATAGAAAATGCCCCACTTCTGGGACATGAACTAGAGATATTTAAAGAACGCTTATTAGCATGGGGAGATTTAATTTCTAACCAAAGAATTGCGGAAGCCAAAGCCGCACACACCGAATTGCAAGTAATTACACACTTGCCTTACGAGCACGATTTGCTTGTAATGTTTCTGAGTATAGAAGCTTTAATGTTAATTGTAGAGTCAAACCTCACGGCTGCCAAGGAGAGCTTAAATGCAGCAAAGGCATTATTAAATGACACAACAAACGACAGAGCCAGTTACACTTTTCATGTTGGCAAAGGCAGCTATCATTTTGCAAAGACCGACAACCCCAAAGGTGCCCTGAAACATTTTTTATGTGCAGAAGCTTATAAAAGCAAGGGAATTAAGCCCAGCGCTTCGGTATATACCAACATTGCATCATTATACGTTGTAGCAAACAAACCCCACCTTGCACTTAACATGGTGGCTAGTGCAGAGGTAGCAAGCGGCGACAATCCTTCGCCGCTATCACGCATAAACACCTACATTATGTATAGCAGCTGCCACATTGCTTTAAGAGAGTATGAAAAAGCAAAACATTACATTAATATAGCTCTAACATCTGCCACCAGTATAAATTTCGAAGCCGCTATTGGCTGGTCGTTAGCAGGCCTTGGCCTGTGTGCCTCCAAAACAGGAAATTATCAAGAAGGAATAACACTTTTTGACCAAGCATTGGTATACTTCCGTAAAGACAACAGCCTACTTGCCCTTTCCCGTGCAAAAATAACTTTATACCACAAAGGACTTACATTTTTTTTGATGAAAAATATGACCGAATGCCAAGCAACGGCAGAGGAAGGGCTTCAAATATCTGAAGATGATGCTCCCGCCCAAATGTGCTTTGGTTTACTAAAACACCTTACAACTTTGGACAACAACTCTGCAGACTATATATTCAATGATGTCATTCCATACCTAAAGGCTACCCTTCATAACAAAGAAATTATACTGGATATTCTTATGTTGCTGGAGCAGCATTACAAAAATAAGAGAAATAAAACAAAAGCCAATGCCATTGCCGCTGAAATGCGTGATATTTATCACAAGATGTTTTTTGGAGAAGTAGAATTTTAGCTCATTCCCCCAAAACAACGGCTGTAATAATATTTGCCAAAGGATACATTGCATTTTTAGCCTGTTGCAGCGTGTTGTGCTGGTTACCAACCTCCACCAATGTACTCAACGGCATCATATGCAAACTATATCTAAATGCACGCAAATACACCCGCCTTGCTAACCCGGGGTAGAGCTGATTGGCGGCAAGCTGTAGCCTAAAACTAAAATTAAGGTTCTCTTGCTGGTAGGGGTTGGGTAGCCGGTCTATGGCAATGGCCTGTCCGTTCCTGTTTTGGCGGCTTAGGCCATTGAAAAACATAATTTGAGCGGTGGGGACATCGTTTACATATCGCACAAATGGGCCGTGGTATGGGCCAACACCATCCCGGTGCAGGTCTATTACTACTTGTATAGACTGGTGGTCTAAAAGAATTTGGCGGATTGCAGGCTCCATACGTTCGTAACTGCCCCCACGGTGGCTTCTGCCATCTATAACATCAAAACGCCCGGTATAGTGGAGGGTTTCTATGCCGTGGTGCTCTGCAAGTATTTGTGCAAGGTATCTGCCTACGCCCATTACGCCTGTCATAGGGTATGCAGGGTTGCTGTCTGCAAACATTTCTGCAGAATGGGTATGAAAGATTAAAACTTGAGGGCCGCCTACCCCGGTATCTATTGTTAAATCTGCTTCTAAAAAACTGTGGACATCTATATCAGATGGGAGTAGAATAGTCTCCGGGTCTACTAAGAATATGCGGTTTGTAAGGTAATTGAAATTTGTAAGACTGTCTATATATTCTTGAGTCAAGGGCTCAAGGCTTGGCCGAGGCCTTGCAGGCTGTTCAAGCTGTAAGCTTGAGCTTGAGCCTGATAGTGGTGTAAAAATCACATCGTTTAAGCCAACCACCATTGTGTGGGCTGTAGGCAATTCCGCAGAGTTGGTATGTGCCCAGAGTGGCAGCGGCTCATAAATGTCTTGTACCAAGCGTGGCCATACCCGGAATGTTGCCGCAACACACAGCAACAATAAACTTAGTATCATCCGTTGTTTTAGCAGTTGTTTTTTCATTCGGGCACCTTGTCCTTTTGATGAGAGTTTACGCATTTTAATATATATGAGAAACTTTGGGGTTTAAGAACCTGCGTTCAATAACTGAAACGCTGTCTTGGCGGCTAATGTTTTCGTTATTGAACACAGGTTCTAAGAATAGGAGGCAATAGGAATGATTGAAAATTTTTTATTTAGTTTAAACGTGGTAGTTCCTGTATTTGTGGTAATGTTTTTGGGATTTATATTAAAAAAACGGGAGGTTATTACTCCCGGTTTTTTAGAAAGTGGTAATAAACTTGTGTATTACATAGGCCTTCCGGCGTTGCTGTTTAGAGGTGTTTATACAACTAATATTGGCGAATTTATAGATGCAAAATTCATAAGCTTTACGCTTATAACATCCGTGGCGGCGTTCTTCATTATATGGGGGGTATCCGCTATTTTTTTGAAAGAAAAGCCCGTGCTGGCGTCGTTTGCGCAGGGGGCATACAGGGGCAGCTTTGCACTTCTTGGTACGCCACTAATTATTAACCTTGCCGGGGACGCCGGGATGGCACGTGCAGCGCTGGTTGTCGTTTTTGTTGTACCATTTTTTAATGTATTTTCTATTTTAGCACTTGCGCCATGTAGTGGAAAAAAGTTAAGTGTATTAGGGACAATTTGGGCTGTGTTAAAAAACCCATCCAATGTAATGATAGCAATTGGTATATTGTTGGCAGTGTTTGACTTTTCTTTGCCTGTTATGGCTTACGGGGCAATAAATACTACGGCCAACCTTGCTACCCCTCTTGCATTGCTATGCCTTGGAGGTGGAATGACATTCCACGGCTTTGATGCAAAGTTTAAATATGCGATGATAGGCAGTGTTATAAAAGTTGCTATAATGCCTGCCATTTTTGTTATTATCGCCGCTATGTTTGGCTTTAGAGACTATGACCTTGCGGTTATACTGCTACTGTTTGGTGTACCCTCTGCTGTAGTTGGTTATTCTATGGCGGCACAAATGGGTGGGGATACTTATATTGCCGGCACTATTGTTGTGTTTTCTACCATTATGTCGGCGGTTACGCTTACGGCGTTTATTTATGTACTGCGTGTTTTAGGGATGTTGGCTATATAACAAAAGGTGCAGCAAAATTCGCCTAGCGAATTTTGCTGCACCTTTTTTTACCGTCCATCTTCTAATTTTCTAAGCATTGTTACCCCTGTACCAAACCCGATGGCTGCTACACCTGCGAATGACAAAACAATTATTATCCATGTTCGCAATGTGTCCCGGGACATACTGGGGCGTTGCGCCCGCTCTGGTGGTGTAGGCGTGGTGTATTCTGTAGTGGCAGAATACGTTATATCATCATTTGCTTCAATATCAATAGTTGCATATTCTGCTACATATTCCGGCTCTGCCCGCTGGGGGATATACAGCGGCGGTAAGTTGTAGGCTTCTTCCCCGGTTACAACTTGCAAAATGCCCCAGTAGCCGTCATACATTACCCACGCCAAACCTTCGGAAAACGTGTTAACTTGGTCAAACACAATTGGCACTACTGTGTTGCCTGTTGTATCTATAAAGCCAAAGTCCACATCGTGGAAACCAAAACCTCCCAATTCTTCTACACCTTCTCTAACTGCACCAACCCAAATCAAACCATTAGAAAAACCATTGTGGTCTACCCAGCTAAACGCTGGCGGAATAATTTCTGCACCTGTTTTGTCCATAAAACCAAAACGCCCGTCAATAACAAAAGGCAAAAGCCCTTCGGAAAAATTAGAGCCGAAATGTTGTACCTCTGCCGGTTGCTCTATTACAACATTTCCGTATCTATCTATAAAACTAGTAACCCAGGGAGAGCGGCCTGTCCACCGTGCCAAGTTATCTTCATGCATAACTTGGGCAAGGCCGTTTGAAAAAGTTTGTGCCCAGCCAAATATTGGGGGAATAATTTCGTTGCCATATAAATCGATAAAGCCCCACGTAGGCCCATAATCGGTGCTAACTCTAATAGCGGCACGCCCTTCGGAAAAATGGGATATACTATCGTAGATAAAAGGTGTAATTTGGTTGCCTTCCCTGTCTATAACCCCGTATTTGCGGCCGGGAAACCAATTTTGCCGTTGCCAAGCAGGCATGGTGTAATATTCATCTGTATCCCATTCCCACACTATTGCTCGTCCTTCTGAAAAAAACGGCGAGTTGTTAATAGCCCAAGGCGTTGTAGACGATAGGGAATAGATTGAAAACGGGATAACTAAATTCCCGCCTGTATCTATAAACCCCCAATATCCGTTAAATAAAACAGCCGCCAAACCTTCGGAAAAGTGGCCCACGGCTTCAAATGTGAAGGGGATAACAAGCTCCCCGGTTGTGTCTACAAAACCCCAGCGGTATTCTGGCTCGGCTTCGTTATTGCCGTGTTGTAAGCGTATGGCAACAGCGGCCAAACCTTCGGAAAAATTTTGGGCAGCTGCGAACACAAAAGGGGTAAGCTGCTCTCCGGAGGTGGAAAAAAATGCAACAGACTCGTTATTTTCTGCTGAAAAAATACCTGCAGCACCATAGCCAAAATGTAACGGCGCATGTGTAAAATTATGAAAAGACCGCCAACGCTGGTTTCGATATTGTATTGGAATTACAAACTCCCCTAAATTGTTAATATACCCCACGGTTGACCAGTACCAATTATCGTCCATAATTTCCACTGCAGCCATTCCGCCCTGGAAGTCGTAGACGAAGGTTAACTCCAAAGAAGGCTCTATGAGCCAACGTACGCCTATGTTTGGAGTGGGGTTATAACTTGCAATTGTGCTTATAGGAATTGTTGTTAGAAATATTAGAATAAACAAGCATAGTAATAATTTTTGTGGCATGTTATGCCCCCTCCCTTGCTATTAACAAGATAATGTACAAAGGCGGCAATATGCCGCCTGCAAGCTCTTAGAACCTGCTATGAACACAGGTTCTTACTTCACAACTCCATAAAAACACCGCTTTGGCGATTCTATTTTGCCATCTTTTTTAAGTGCCTTTAGAGCCTTGTCTACAACTGCACGTTCAAATCCTGTTTTTTCTACAATGGCTTTTGCGTCAAGTAGTTCTGCGGAGTTTGTTAAAGCTTCTAAAACTTTGTCTTTTTCCATTTGTCTTTCTCCTTTTTAATTTAGTTGGGCCATGCGTTTATATAAATGCTTCAAACACTTGGTTCGCCAAGTCCATGCCTTGTGGGGTTAATCGCACACATCCATTTTCACGGGTTAACAGCCCTTTTTTTATTTGCTCTGCTACTTCCGTTACATAAATTTCCGGGATGTTATTTTCCGGTACACCCTCCATCAGACGCAGGCCCAGGAACATGGTTTCTGCCTGTGCATCGGCACTTGTTAATACTTCTGTATCTTGCTGAATTGTTGTGGATGTGCTGCATGTCAGGTATTCTTCCATATTGCTAGTATTGCGCCAACGCCGCTTACCGTCGAAGGAATGAGCACCTAACCCAAATGCATAATACGGCACACGCCGCCAGCAGTTTACATTGTGGCGGCTCTGAAAGCCAGGTTTTGCAAAGTTTGACAATTCGTAGTGAGTATAACCTGCTTCTGTTAGCAAGGCTCTTGCCATGTGGTACATGTCACGGTCTGTATCATCGCCGGGTAGGCAGGTGTGTCCGCCTTCCAGTGCGTCCCACAGGGGTGTATTTTCCGCAGGGGTTAGGCTGTAGGCAGAAATATGCTCTGGGGAAAGTGCAATTATCTCTTGCAATGTGTCTTGCCAATCTTGCAGCGTTTGGCCTGGCAGGGCAAACATTAGGTCGATATTTATATTGTTGAAGCCTTCCTTGCGTGCCGCATGAAAGTTATCCAAAAAGTCATTCATTGTGTGTATGCGGTTAATGTTTTGTAGTAAATGGGGTTTTGTTGTTTGCAAACCCATGCTTAGACGGTTTACTCCATGGTTTTTTATTTCTGTCGAATATTTTTGCGTTAGTGTTCCGGGGTTAGCTTCTACTGTAATTTCTGCATGGTGAGCCGGGCGCACCGCATCTAAAATTTTACACAACAAATAGGAAGGTAATGCTGTTGGTGTACCTCCCCCGATATAAATTGTGGCATGGGAAGGTGAACGCCCTGCCCATGCATTGTATATTTCAGCCAAAAGTGAGTTTACATATTGCTCCATAATATCGGTGTTATTGCGCGATTCAAAAGACAAAAAATCGCAATAATTGCATTTCTGCAAGCAGAATGGGATATGGATGTATATACCTTCCATTACTCCACCGCTTTTCTGGTGGCAAACAGTTCAAAATTTACATTCCACGTTATACCATTATCGTAGCTTGTTCTGTTTTGCCAGTGGAAAGAGGTTGGTGTTATATCCGAAAAAACCCACTGGGTCAACCCGTCGGTTTCGCTTTTGTTATTTACAATAATTTGTTCCCCAACCTGCTTACCTTCTAAAATATGTGTTGTGCCGGACAGGCCGTAAAACATGTCCCAACTGTCTATTGCTTGGTTGTAGAAACGTATTGTTGTACCGTATTCGCCATTCAGGCTTGTGTTTTTTTCACATTCTTTTCGGGAAGGGCAGATAAATACGTCTTGTATTGCCGTGCCGTTTAATATCCAAGAAAATATCCATTCGCCCGGGGCTCGTTGCTCGTTTGGTGTGCCTTTGGCTATAATGCCTTCAAAATCCCACTCCCCAACAAACTGGCCAAACATGTTTAGCCTCTCTCGCAGCTCGTCTTTGCATGTTTCGCAAACAAGGGCATTTGAAAAATCGTTCATTGCCAAGCCTGTGTTGTGAGTTGTTTCTTTTGCTTGCGTTTTTAGGTATTCTTTTATGCCTAATACAATTGCTATGGTTACAAACCCCAGGGTAAAGTATATAAAAAAGCCCAAGTAACCTACACTTACAAGAAAACCAGACATCCCGCTATCTTCTAGCTGCACCGGCCCAAATAATTGCGTTAAAATAAAAATTTGAGCAAAAACTACCGCAAGAAATACTACATATGCAATAAAATATTTTGTTAACTCTTTAATTTTAAATTTGTCCAGATAGTAAAAGAAAAGGATGGAAAAAATAATAAGTAGGTCCTGGGTTAATAACCGACCAAATAAATGCGGGCCAACACTGCTAAAACCATCTGTCGAAAACTGCATGATGGTATTAAACCAGTAAAAAATTTTAGAAATTGCAAGATACAAGAACAGCATCTCTTTTGTGGTTGACCATTTCTTTTTTTTCATGTTTACCACACCCATGGTACATCATATTTTTGTATATTTTCGTCAACTGTAATGATTGTCATTTTTTCAGCAATTGCAGTTGATATAAGTAGCCTATCAAATGGGTCCTTGTGTATCGGTGGCAGTTTAGACAAACCAAGTACATACTCATCCTCTACTTGCAAAAAGTCAAAATCTCTACCTCTAAAGTAGTCGATTAACTCCTTGAGCGACATACTTATTTTCAGCTTACCTATACTCAACTTAATTGCAATTTCCCACAGTGAAACTGACGAGATTCCTATTTTATTGTGCGAGTTCCCTATAATCTGCTTTATTGCCAATGGCATGGAGGGCGAATTTTCGGCCATCCATATAACGGCGTGAGTGTCCAGCAAATATACCATCACATGTACTCCTCAAACTCTTCTAACGGGTCGTTAAAGTCGTCTGACATCCATACCTTGTCTTCTAAAATTCCGAACACTTCTGAGCGAGGGCGTTTTTTTACATTGACTGCCATAGGCTCAAGAAAAGTTATTACGACCTCATACTGCCCTTCCACAAGCACTGGCTGAAGTGGCTTAAAATTGACACCGTCATATATAGCTTTAACTGCATACATAAATTTTCCTCCTGCCTAATTAATCCTCATCCAACTTCAAAACATTCATAAACGCCTGTTGCGGCACTTCTACAGAGCCTATGCTACGCATACGCTTTTTACCCTCTTTTTGCTTCTCTAACAGTTTCTTTTTACGGGTAATATCCCCGCCGTAACACTTAGACAAAACGTCTTTACGCAACGCACCAATAGTCTCTCGTGCAACAATGCGGCTGCCAATAGCCGCTTGAATTGGAATTTCGAACTGGTGCTTCGGTATTTCCTTTTTCAGCTTTTCTACTATTTTGCGCCCCCGGTCGTGGGCGGTTTTAGAGTACACAATAAATGAAAGTGCGTCTACAAGCTCGTGGTGCACAAGTACATCCAGCTTAACCAGGTCAGACTTTTCGTAACCTTTAAGGTCGTAGTCGAATGACGCATACCCTCTACTGCGGGACTTTAGCGTGTCAAAAAAGTCGTAAATAATCTCGTTTAGAGGCAACTCGTAGGTTAAAATTGCCCGGTTTTCGTCCATATATTCCATACCAATGTAAACACCGCGTCGTTCTTGGCACAGCTCCATTATTGGCCCTATAAACGCCGTGGGCAGCAGAATTTCTGCTTTTACAATAGGCTCTTCCATATAGTCTATACGGGATGGGTCCGGCATATCTGCAGGGTTGGAAAGGTCTATAATGTTGCCGTCTGTTTGATACACTTTGTAAATTACGCTGGGGGCGGTTGTTACCAAGTCCAAATTATATTCCCGCTCCAGGCGTTCTTGAATTATTTCTAAATGCAAAAGCCCTAAGAAACCACAACGGAACCCGAAGCCAAGCGCAATGGAAGTCTCTGGTTCGAAATGGAGTGCGGCGTCGTTTAGCTGTAGCTTTTCCAGTGCTTCCCGCAAGTCTGTATATTTAGCGCCATCTGCCGGGAAAATACCGCAGTACACCATTGGGTTAACTTTTTTATAGCCCGGAAAAGGCTCTTTTGTGGGGTTGCCAACTTCCGTAACAGTGTCGCCAATGGCTGTGTCTGCTACGTTTTTTATGCTTGCGGTAAAATACCCAACTTCCCCTGCTGTAAGCACCCCGGAAGAAATATATTTGCCCGGGCCAAAGTACCCCGTATCCACTACGCCAAACTTTTTGTCTGTTGCCATCATGTGAACATCCATACCGGTTGTTAACACGCCGTCTATTACACGCACAAATACAATAACGCCTTTGTACGCATCAAAAATAGAGTCGAATATCATTGCCTTTAGCGGAGCAGAAGGGTCGCCCCCCGGTGGCGGGATAGACTTTACAATAGAGCGGAACACTTGGTCTATATTAAGAGATGTTTTTGCGGAAATTAGTGGTGCATCTTCTGTGTCCAGGCCAATTACATTTTCTATATCTTCTTTAACTTTTTCCGGGTCTGCGGCTATTAGGTCTATTTTATTTATTACCGGCACAATTTCCAAGTCGTTACCCATGGCAAGGTATACGTTGGCAAGTGTTTGCGCTTCTATGCCCTGTGCGGCGTCTACAACCAAAAGCGCACCCTCGCAGGCCGCAAGCGAACGGCTTACTTCATAAGTAAAGTCCACATGTCCTGGGGTGTCTATTAAGTTTAAGATATATTCTTGCCCGTCTGCCGCAGTATGAATTAGCCGTACAGATTGTGCTTTTATGGTTATGCCACGCTC
>Ga0131853_10022394_pt1 | contig 11437 bp, 4 predicted proteins | sample TergutLab28metaG_FD_92764 | JGI IMG/M metagenome (GOLD analysis project Ga0131853, IMG submission 92764) | Labiotermes labralis P1 segment gut microbial communities from Petit-Saut dam, French Guiana - Lab288 P1 (version 2) (version 2) | ecosystem: Host-associated > Arthropoda: Insects >...
ATTGATAACTAATTTAAATGTAATTTTATATTTGTCAACATGCCACACCGTATACATAAGTGTACTAATACTCTTTATGATTATGCCACAATTAATTATTAATATTTGTGTTAGTTTAATGTATGAACTTAAAAAAAAATGGAAAGGTATTTACGAGTAAATTTGTTGGGACCGGGCCATCGTCTTATGAAGAAAGAATTTACCGGGCCGCGGTCTCACAAAGGTTGAGAAACACTGGTCCAGTGTACATGTTATGGATTTCAGCCATACCTACAAGGATATACGAGCTTTTCTTGTGGTTTCTGGAGAAACAGGGCTGAAAATTGGTCTGTTCTGTTCCTTAGAGGATATCTGGAGTATACAGCCTGCATACAGTGCATGTTGGTGCGCAGTTATTGAAGTGAATATCTGCTAAATGTCTGAAATAAATAACAATCATTAAACCTGTCGACAGAAGCAGGCCCATTTTCCGGAAAGTGTTTGAGAAACGCAACACTATGAGCTATATCCAAAATAACAGTACTGTCACTAACAATAATTTAATCGAATCCATCAATCCGTGGTCATTTTTAACAACGCCAAGGAACTTGTTAAAGAAAACTCGTACATTCCTGTTTCGTATGTACGTTGCACGTGGACCACGCGAACCAAAAATATGTTCAAACAAAATGTTTGTTGTTCGATACTCAAGAACATTTTGTCGTGGATGCGTCTCTCCAAATACCAACTCATTTCAGTACCCATCCAAAATGTTTACTTACCAATATTTATCGTTTGTCTCAAGCTATTTTTTCGGTAAGCAGACAGTTCTACTCCATCTATATTATTCTACAAAATACAGTATCTATGTTTACATTTCTACCTCTCCCTCTTTCTCTTCGTCTAAACTCCGCATAGTTTCTTCCCCTTGATTTTCCCATGTGCACTTCGCCCTGCATAAAAACTGGCCAAGGGTTTTCAGTTCTAAAATCTTGATGGAACCGTTACTTTCTTGTCCGCTGGTCCTTCGTTACGTTCGAAGATAATCTGTTTACAAAAATTTGAACCATTTTTGTATTTCTGTATACTTCAAGAGAATGTGTGTCGCGTTCTCTTCTTTACACGTGGACATCGTCCTTTTTCTGTACCTCTCCATGTACCTCCCAATTTCCAGACTCCCAGTCTAAAGCATGCAAACACATTTCTCCTGTTCAAGCTATAACTCTTTCTTCACATCCCAATACGCAACTCCTTATTTCTCTCATTTTCTCTATACTAACAACAAATTTTAAATATTTTCAATACAGATGCCCAATACTAAATTTTAAGAAACCTGCTCGTAACTTTCGCAGTCATGCTGACGGATGGACAGGCACGGCCTCTGCATGCGAAAAACGCACACAGACTTGAAAACACAAAACCCAACGATTAGGTGGAAATCGTTAGAATAATCCGTAAGCATCTTCCCCTATCAGTGTGGTATTAATTTTACAGGCTTTGCTGTTCTAACAGCGCGACTTATGACACGAACCCGAACTACTGTACAGCCCACAAATCCATTCACACTTGAAAAGAAAACAGTGAAAGTCGTGAAAATTTTGTTTACTTTCACATAAATATTAAGCCCTTTGTGCAAAGTTCTGGTCCAATCACATTTTATATGCAACGTCAGAAATGAACCCCATTAATTACTTCCAATTTCTCACACGTCACAACAGCGCTATCAGAAACAAATATGCCGTATTGTTCTAAAATTAATCTGGGGTCAGAGAACGCTTAAAATTGAATAACTGAAGACAGACAACATATCCGCTGATAAAAACACAACAAAGGAACACTGAATAATTTTTTGGAAAATTTCACACTTTCTTTCTGCCACTCGTATAACATTCAGAGACACGAATACAGAATACTGAATATGCTTTTACATGAATGAATTTCACGTGATTCAAGAACTTCTGATAGCCAAACAGCGCTACAAAAACAATTCATCGATAGTCGTACGCATTTAAAACTTCCGCGTTTCTTTTAAGACAACTGTACAGAGTGGCAGTGGACCAAGCCTCAACAGCCTTCGTTCAGCTGCGGCGAAAACAAAAAAACACCGTGCCGTTGTAACAACAAGTCTTGAAAGCTTTTCAAGACTTTTAAAAATGCAGAGTTTTTATGGGAAAGTCTTGGAAAAGTCCACACGGAAGACCCAGAAAAAGGTGTAATGATAACACTGAGATGCCTCGTAACAGACATAAGTTGTAAGGATCGGAGATGGATGAAACTGATTTAGGGCCCTGTCCAATAAGGGTCTCGAATCTCGGGGTTCTGCTACCAAAGTGTCTGTGTTGATGTATGTATGTCCGTGCATCGTTGTAAATGCGTAGAGAAGAAAACCATCTAGATGCTACTGAATGGTTTATCGCACTTATAATCCGCTCAACATGTTTCGGGCACTCATATGCCCACCACCAGGAGCTCGAAAAGCATCCCTCATTTCAGAAGCACAGCCTGCTGCCCTCCACCTGACCGCCGACCACCAGCAACCAAAGCATTACACATCATATGCGGTAATAACACACGTGTAGTCTCGGGCTCCTGATGAGGGGCATATAAGTGGCCGAAACATGTTGAGCAGATTATAAGTGCAATAAACCATTCAATAGCATCTAGTTGGTTTTCTTCTCTAGGCAAAGCGTTTGTGTTCAGAACTGCGCACATCTTGGTTTTTACGTAGCGTTATGGCCCAGAAGGGCGCAGTTCTCATTTACTTCACGGTGGAAGCCTGAAATCACGCAAAGTGTTAGTTTTAACTATTGGGGTTCTCAGCTGTGCTTCCACCGAGTCTCTGGCCACTGATTCTATTCCACACGCGACGGGAAAAATTCTCGGACAATTTAACAGTCGATGGTACTAATGACGTAGCCTACGCGAAATACCGGAAATCTTGTTCTGTTTTCGTTATTCAGTTATACGTGTATTGTGCTGTATGAACAGCTGAAGTTAAGGTGCGTCAAACGAGATATGACAGGATATTTGCGACCGATGAACCTGTAGGGGCGTGGGAGGAAGCCATCGCGATATTCTAAGGAACCACTTAAACACCGGCAGGAGAGATAACAAGACAAGCAATGTAGGTTTAATACAACATTGATGCATGTTCGTGTAACCACTGTTGCAGTGGAAAAGCAATAAGTATTACATATTCCGAGTGGTTCAGTAGCCTTACATATTCAGCATGGAATGCGCAGGCGCCACATTGTCATCTGTGGCTTTACGATCTTTTCCACACTATCTCACAATGGGTAAGATTTTCGGGGGGGGGGGGAAGTGTTTTAACATAAAAATGTGTGACTAAACTTTCTCTACAACTTTTGTCTGAAACATTTCCCATTCTAAGACGAAAGGAATAAGATATGATCAAAAATCTATATTAGTCTTCATACAGAGCGGACCAAAAGTAGATATACAGTAATTAACTATATACTGTATACCTACTTTTGGCCCACCCTGTATAAAGTACCCGATATTCTCGTCACAATTTACTGGAACGTGAATTTTCTTGACACACTAATTCCAAATTTCATGAAAATCCGTCCAATGCGTGCCGAGTTGTTCCAATAGAACACACGGACAGCCACAACAAAGCTAACAGTCGCTTTTCGAAATTTTGCGAACGCGGCTAAAAAAAGGCTGTAACAGGTCAGGATAGTGAGTGTCTGCGGCTGGGATTTGAACCTGGTACACTCTGAATCAGACGAGTTATTACTGCAGCATTTCGTTCGGCAGACTGACAAATTAAAATAACTGAATTTTCGACGACGCAAAAGTCCATTATTAGTGCAATTTCATGTCACCACGAAGCCATAATCAAAATTATGTAATCAGTGGTATGGAAGGTAGTAAGGTTTAGCTACCTCGAAGTTCTAGGCGCCAGAAAGATGACATGAAGCAAGATCCATAGATAGTGCGTTACCATGCAAGGTAAAGTCTCCCAGAAAACCCGACGGCCAGAATTTGTGCACTTCCGGTTTAGCACAACAGTCCTGCCACACAGACGTTATGGCAAGCAAGACCAAGCAGCTGCTGTGGTAGGTAACACCCCTCATACCAAAACCTGACACTGGATACTAACCTGAGCCCCTTCAATCCTCACAACCAACCGTCCAAAAATCTGTCTCAGCATTATCCTTACATCTCCTTCCCCGTCACCGAACTGAACACCAACCAAGGAATTCCCTGTCAAAATTCCGTATGCGTTTCTTATCTACCCACGTCCATCATGCCCTTGATTTTACTTTCGCAAGGCGGGGTCGACTCTGAGACCAACCTATTCCATGTATGTGCAACGCATCGATTTGTACACATGCCTACTTAACTGTTCACAGGATTAGATACCACTATCCCATACACACGTGTTACGACCTGTGTCTTGCATTTAGGCACTTGCGGATAATGACATAGTAGACACACACACACACACACACACACACTAGTCTGCCCTGCTCAAAAAATACAAACAAAACAGTTAACATGTAGAAAAGAAACTGATCAGTCTTTGGAGCATGAGCAGTCTAGAGTCAGCACTTAGACATGTTTAAGCAACACAAGAAGCCCATGTAAGGTGAGCTGAACAACCGTGGAATCGTGGTTGGACACCCCGCGGGGGGGGGGGGCAAGAGATTTATTTAGCTCTTCTCCAAAGCGTCCAAACCGGCGATAGGGCCCACCATGCCTCCGCTATTCTCCTGGGACCTCTCTCTCCTTTCGTACAGCAGCCGAGGCTTGAAGCTAAACATTTAGTCCTATCTTTATGCCCATGTTGAGTGGAGCTATATCTCCACTCCCCCTACGCCTTCATGAAGTGAACAGAGACGTGGAGTGCCGCGCTGTACACGTAACAAAACGAAAAGCGTCTGACAGTAAAGCTACAGAAAGACTCGCAAAACAAATTATCTACAGCCGGAGCTGTGTCATCAAGAGGAAACACACAGAGTTCATATTTAAAAAAAAAAAGCTGACGCCAAAACCATCTGAAAGGCCACCGCAGTTAAGAGTCGAACAAGCATTATGTGTATGGGATAAATGGGAACTTATCAGGCAGCTTCCTGTAAGACCTCTGTATGACTTCTCAGCATGTTTATACAGGGACAGCTTTTGTAGTAATTGCTATCTGTATGTAATATACTACAACACCCTGCAAGTTCACGGCAATTTTAGCACCTAAGGAACAATTTACAACAAGCCTCATTAAAACCACTCAAATAAAACCTGTTTTGTGTGAAATAACTGGGGATTTTTTTGTGGGAAGAAAATGTGTTGTATAAAGAACGACTCAATTTTAATGTCGTGTCACGCAGACCGTCTGATGTAGCAAGTATTTGTACTGAATATGTGATGACCAAACAGTACTCTGTAATTAGGAATGACATGTGCAATACGAACTACGGACGTGTGAATAAATTCCAAGAATCCTTGATTAGTTCTGACGCCTACAAACGTAAGGAAACGTCTGCACACATTTCATTTTTAGCCCAACAAATGGATTTTGATAGTAAACCCACGAAGTGCTCTTTCACAGATGCTCACAATGTCGTCATACTTTCACACAAAGGCCTGCTGTGTTCTTATGCAAACAGACTGGAAGATATACACACGGGGAGCAGTCAAGACGTTCTGCGAAGAACGTACGGCGCTTGCTTCCCTTCAGACGCCTGTGTTTACGAATGGTATGCTTACATGAACTGCTGGCAGATCAATAATTTTACAATTCGGCGATCCGTTTTTAGGCCAGTTTGGAAAGCTGTAAAAAAAAAGCTTCGCCATGTCTGTCCGTCCGCCCGCACGAAACAACTCTGTTTCCCGCTGGAAGTATATTCGTTAAGTTTGGACTACAGGCTAGACGATCTGGGGTTCGATTCCTGGCAGAAGAAAGATTTTTCTCTTTTTCGAAACCTCTATACCGGCTACTGGGCATACCCAGTCTCCTATTCATGGGATACCGGGAGTTCCTTCCCTGGGGGTAAAGCTACCGGAGGATGAGCAGAACACACATCTCCATCGAATCCGGGGTTACGAATGAGTGAAGATGTACCTCTCTCTACCCTCACATGCCCTGTCGTGTAGAGGGAAATTTTTACCTTTTCTTCTGCTGAGAATCAAACGTGATTCAAATCGTATAAAAATAACAGGCACTTTACATTAATGCCTAAGGATATATATGACATCCCGCTGAATTCTTCTTGGGTTGAGGGAAGTTTCGGGTTAAATTTTGAGCTAAAATCAAACAATTCATGTCAAATACATTTTTTCCCGAAAATCGTGCCTTTACAAAATAACTGTAAGAAATGCGAAAGAGCAAGGGAAGCTAAATACATAAACATCTACAAAGACCTATAGATTTTTTTGTCGTGTGACATAACAGTCCACTGGCGTGTATTCGTGTTGTTACGTCACACTCCTACTCAATTATCGATTCTTTTCTTAGTGCGATTTCCAGGTTGCATATAATTAGGGAAAATTAAATCGTGCAATCGGTATTTAGGACTTACCATGTCTCGAAACATGAAATTTAGTACGCAGATACATTATTAGGAATTACACATAAGACTTGTGCACAAACTACTCTTTGAATCAGCAGTTACCAAATATTCAGACTGAAAAAGTAAGAGCTATAAATTTTCGCTTACTTACAATCACCGAACACATATAAATAACAAGACCCAACTAACAGTAATAACATACTCTATGCATACTGTGGACTGAAGATACCAGGAAGCACAGATCCGAACGAGCCTCGCTGTTACCTCGTACGTACGTTGGGTGCATAATTTCCACTAGCACAGACTCCGTTGCGTTAGATTTTCCATATATACACTCAAAGTTTGACACTGCAGACATGTTTTGAATTTTATGAAATACGACAGGCCTCATACAAATACGTGCAGATGTTCACATCTCTAGGTCGAATTGTTCGTTAGTTATTGCCACAAAATGGACAGCTTAAAGTATGATTCAGTCACCACGTTGTTGCACAGTACGGCCTCGAAGAACCGCACACATTCTAATCATCGTTTCCATGCCGCAAAAGAGAAATGTCAGTCAATTAGTCACATGGCATCACAGCGTTGTAAACTGTGAACAGAACATGGAAACTTAAACAACGTACTTTGATGTACAGTTTACTAAACGGTTAACTGACTTTTGGGCCACTCTGCACGTCCTACATTGTTGGTATTATGAGTTCCAACAGATGCATGCTGTTTGACGACCTATCCCACCAAATTTCAAGAGAATGCATTTCTTGCTGTTAATGTCGAACCCACCTCAGAAATTCTCACGACCGCCAAGTGAAAACAACCAAGTTAAATATTTTAAAAAATATAAAGGTCGGTGGGCCGATTCCAGTGGCCACGCGGTCTAAAGCGTGTGTCTGCGGCCCCTCGATTGTTGGAAATGCGGGTTGGTGAGATCCTTGGCAATATCACGCCCACATAACGTTACTCTGAATGATATACCCAACTACAGTATTCTGACACATCAGTACTATAATCTAGTCATTACGTGTCTTCATTATTTGCAATCGGATGCGACCCTCAAGATTACAAAAGAGTATAAACTCGTAAATTGCTATAATAATAATAATAATAATAATAATACATTTACCTGCAAATGGGCTGTCACCCGGTGGCGGTGGTTATTATGCATGTACATAAATATGAAATAAAGATAACATAAATACGAAATAAGGATCTAAGAAATTTAAGTCGGGAGGGCTACATGAGAATCATGCAGTAGCAACTTGGAGTCTTGGGAACCACCTCGACTCCAAAGTTGCCACTGCATGCTTCTCATGTAGCCCTTTCGACTTAATACACAACTAAAACTCAACCATGTGAGCGGCTAACCTGACTGCTGTTTTCAGTGGATTTCCGCAGTCTTTACAGGCGAATGCCAAGGCAATCCCTTATGTCAGGTCACGACTGCTTCCTGCTACATCCAACAATTCACTATTCCCTGGATATCCTACAATTCTAAGCCAGTGTTTCCCCGACGTTTGTACTCGTGGACCCCTTTTGACTTCGAAACGTTACCACGGATCCTCACATCCTTGATCACGTTAATATAATGTCCGAATGATAGGTATCCAAAATTAAAAACGTATGTCTCAGAACTGACTTTAGATAGCTATGAATACATACCAGTAGCATACGAACAATTCATTGCATGATTTAACCTTAAATAAAATGTCTCTCGCTTCGCGGGTACAGAGGGTTTCTTAAATATTCTAACAGCCACCCGAAATAAACACTTCGACAAAGAAGTTCAGCGATTAATTTTAACAATACATTATTCCTTTAATTAATAAATAAGTAAACTTCAAAGCACCCATTACAGAAATGTATCCACGGATCCTCTCGGAACTGGTCGCGGTTCCCAAGGGATTCGTGGAGCACACTTTGGGAACCAATGTTCTGATGCATATCTTCGTAATTAAAAGCGTCGTTAAAAGGGGGGGGGGGAATTCACGCGCATGTGTACACACGTAGGCATGCGCACGCATACACGAAAGTAACAAACGTGTCAAAAGAATTAGGAAGGCACGAAATCAACCAGCGCGGTTCTTGCAGTACCAGTGCGGACAACCAAGGTACTTGGAGTAATTGGAAGTCGTCGCAATTGCAGGCATTGCGGCGAGTTGAGTCTTTAAGAGTGACTCAAATGTCAAACTACGCATTGGTCGCAACTGAGACAGAAATTAATAAATAAGGAAGTCAGAAAAGGAGTTGTGAAACCGTATTCATGTTCCCGCCAAATCAAATTCGTGCAACCCATCACTTCCATTCCCAAAATAGCTTGCCGGGCATGACTAATCCTGACAGGAGAGCTGCAAATAATTTCATTCATCACCACGTACCAAACGGATTTCCGGCCCAAACATCCGCGTTTCTACCGGGTGAAGTGGCCACGATTTAAAATTTGAGATTCTCACAGCGCTAAATAAGAACACAGACTTCTGAAACGTGGCGTGTTAGAAATGTACCGACATTACAGATGATCCTGCTGCCTCAACTTCTTTTTATTTTTATCTATTGTAAATCAGCAATCAGAGTACAAAGTATTCTATAAGTTAATGGACTGGCTATGAGTCAAACTTGTGGACGTACTAGCGTAATGAGGTCCCCTCCAGCGAGAAGATTTCGTACACTGTATTACAGGTCAGCTGGCCAGCGTCGTTTCAGTCTTCGCACGACGTTATCTCGTGGAATGGGGTGGAGTAATGGGTTCAAGTAGTTTCTAGTTTTTTACGGTGCTTGGTACTTCTGTCGTGGATGACTTCTTGCACGGTTGGAATACCTAGGTCTTTGCAGTTCAACGCATTGGTGACATACCATGGGGCGTCAACAGTTGCTCGTAGTATTTTAGACTGGTATATCTGTATGATTGCAATATTGGACTTGCAAGCACAGCCCCATAATTCAATGCCATAGGTCCATATAGGAATAATGAGAGATTGGTACAACAAGAGTTTATTGCCTACCGAGAGAGGAGATGACCTTCCAAGTAACCAACAGAGTTCTTTGTGTCGTAGGTCCAACTGGTTTCGTACCTTAACTTCTAACCTGAAGAAGAAAACAGGCAGCATCTTCATCCAAAAGTTCGTAACTTTACATCACACCCTATGGCGTCATACCCCAGAAGACATGATATTCATTGCCAAGGCGCGATTTTGTTCTCGCTCATCTAACGACGGGCTCCAGAAAGTGCAGTACTTTATCTTCACTCTTTCTGTGCTTCTTCATGATAAGATGTTTTAGTAAACTGAGCGACTCAAGCTAACCAAAAAAAAAAAAAAAAAAAATCCAAGTTTTCAGACGCCGATTTTAAGCAAGCACATTCAGTCCACGGTATTAATGAATGTAATTGAATTATCAACGATACAACACAGTAATACTACCACCTTCATATTTAAAAGCATCCCCCTACCTTCATTTGAAGCAAACAACAGAATGCTTTCAATCTCAGATCCTCGTAAGTTAGGTTATGTGTGCTTTCTGTCAATATTTGTAAGACTAAGTGAACTCTCAACACCGAACGAAGTTACTAGTAAACACTACGAAACACAAAAGTTTGTGTCTCAGTGAGCACAATATTAGAAACTGGACATGACACCTTCAGCTTCAAGTAAGTGGCGAATACTACTGATTAGTTTGTACGAATTTTTTCCAACTCCTTGCAGATCAAACGTTCTTCAGTCTACTCGAACGACCCCAAAAAAAATCCTCATGCTCGAATGTCCCAATAGCACTTAGCCCAAAGTAGCAATGAATGGATAAAGTTTGTTCTTGTGGAAAGAGAAAGACGTCAGTTGCACTGAGCTGAGAACTGAATGTACATACAACGAGATTGTAAAGAAATACAAATCCACGAACTTACGTATGCAGAACAAGAGTACACTGTAACACTAACTGCAGAACTACAAGGGCTTAGGTGTATCTATATACCTACTTGTAAAAGCATGGGAGATTCGCAAAGCAAATTTATTCGTATAAAGAAGGTATCTGGCTCAAATCTCGACAGAGATTATTTATTCCTACTGATTTTTCTAGTACATTTCCTACAGAATATATGGCAGGAAAATAACAGATCCTTCCCTTCTACAATTTATTTAAACACACGACCTAAGAGGTTTATACACTCTCCCAATTACAAATAATCGTTTAAAACTTATCTAAATATTCCACGATCTACATTTACATGAACTTTCGTATGATCCGATTAAACCCTTTTCCATTGAAAAAATTCTCAGGTTCTCAGGGCTGGGACTTTTCAGCCTGCTTTACGTCTTCTCAACTGACACCTTACTAACTCAGAGGCCGATATCTATGTTCCAGATGAGCATGCTGCATCCATCGTCAGGGATGGGGTAATCTGATCCAAGTTGGTAATACAAGGTAATATAAGGTGTCGCAAACAGGAATTTTACGATATTCTTCCACTGAATTTACAACTACTGCTTCTCAGTATAAATGTCGATATTAGAGCCACACAAAACATTTCAACCAACACTTTTCAGTATAGGTATCAATATTAGACAAATACATTATATATTTACAATCACCACTTCACTGTGTCAATAAGACAGCTGCATCATATATTCGCAATTATCACTTCTTTACCTATTCACAACTACCATTTCTCTGTATGTCACTATTACTACTACAGTATACATTCACAACCACCACTTCTCAGTGTGTCAATAGTACAGTATACATTCACAACCACCACTTCTCAGTAAGTACAGTATACATTCACAACCACCACTTCTCAGTACAGTATACAATCACAACCACCACTTCTCAGTAAGTACAGTACACATTCACAGCCATCATTTCTCAGTACAGTATACATTCACAACCACCACTTCGCAGTATAGTACAGTATACATTCACAACCAACACTTCTC
>Ga0131853_10022395_pt1 | contig 11436 bp, 5 predicted proteins | sample TergutLab28metaG_FD_92764 | JGI IMG/M metagenome (GOLD analysis project Ga0131853, IMG submission 92764) | Labiotermes labralis P1 segment gut microbial communities from Petit-Saut dam, French Guiana - Lab288 P1 (version 2) (version 2) | ecosystem: Host-associated > Arthropoda: Insects >...
AACAAAAATTAACTTAAAAAAAACAAAAATTACGACATGGACAAAAAAACGATATATGACAATAAAACAAACGGCGGGGGGGGGGTCAGGACACACAGAAAAAACAAGCCCGAAGGGGGGCCATGAGCCAAAAAAAAAAAGTTGAGAAACACAGCCTTAGTGCTATGAATACGGTAAAACCTAAAGTATGAGGCGATGTGATAGCAAAATGAAGCCATACTCTTGCAGATGTTCGTTTTTTTTTTGTGTGTGTTTCAGACTCCAGTTTTTCATTCACACAATTTGTGTGGCCAGTGGTGGTTTTTATTCCATGCAGTTTGAAACGTCAAATGTGAAAGGTCCTCAGACGGTACATTCAGACACGTTACTGCCTATATTCATCCACCTACATCAAAGATTAACGTGTTTCTCTGATGCCAGTTGTTGAATGTTTCTGTTGCTTGCTTGCCAGGTTGCAAGTTGTCTCCAGTTGGCATTGTTTGCTGCATATCTGGTAAATCCTGAGGACGTTACACAGCTCCTTTGGTTCGGTAAGGAAGTACGTATCGTTTGTTTTGGACATCTGCTTCGGTTTGGTAAGGAAGCATTTATCATTTCACTTGTATGTGTTTTCTGTTAATCGCATTGGCAATGCACTGTTTGTGAACCACTATTAAGGTACTACAAATACTGCTACTACCAATGTACTACCATCAGAATGTCGCTATTGGAAAGGCTTGTGTTTAATTTTGGAGACGGGATGTCCTGACATATGTTTGTCATAGTTTACCTCAGTCCCTACAGGGAAGTGCCAGGAATACATCACACATTCGCTAATGCCTCCTTCCACATACTTTCCCATTTGTTATTTACTGACTATATCAACATTCAACACTATATAAACTGAGCTCAGCTGCTGACTGTGTCGGCAAATAAGGAATTGGTTACTACCATCTCTGCTATTACCGCCACTACTATACTGCTACTATTGCTGCCTGTATACTGCAGTAGCAGTAGTAGTAGTAGTAGTAGTAGTAGTAAATTGCGCTAATATACTGATACTACGAGTGCTACTACTATCATTTCTTCTGCCACTACTGTTACTTCTGTTGCTGCTGGTCCTGCTACCACTACTACTACTACTACTGCTACCACCACAACCACCACTACCACTACTACTACTACCACTATTACTACTACTACTGCTACCACCACCACCACCACTACTACTACTACTACTACTACTACTACCACTACCACTATTACTACTACTACTGCTACCACCATAACCACTACTACTACCACCACCACCACCACTATTATTACTACTACTACTAAAAAAGGTAAAGTGATCCCGTTACAGGCCCGGTGTGGCCCAGAGGGTGGATAGAGGTATAGCTCTATTCTTCCATGACCGCGGCACTAGAAGGGGGTGAGTGGTCAGCAGCACGCCCCGGCCGCACTTTACCCTGGAAAAGACCCGGTACCCATTTTACAGGAGACTGGGTGGGCCCCAGGGCCGGTCTGGACGGGCTGCTGCTGCTGCTGCTGCCGCCGCCGCCGCCGCCGCCGCCGCCACCGCCACCACCACCACCACCACCACCACCACCACCACCACCACCACCACTTATTATTATTATTATTATTATTGACTCTACGCTGACATTTCATGTACATGTATTTGGAATCTTCTAAGAACTATAAATTATTCTTTTATTTAGCAATATGCTATGCCGTGATATTGAGTGTAATACAGAGAAACGATATTTGTTGGAGAGTATTGTCTCCTGTTGAAGATGTTGTACCGTCGTATGTGAGATTATTTCCATTCTTGATATCCGAATTTCACCTCCACATTTGCAGGACCGGTTTTATGATATCGCAGTATATCCTTCTGCATGGGACCCCACACTTCGGGGGCCCCATATAGTCTGGTTGTATTTTGTATTTTGCGCCGAAGCATAGTGTATTTATACGTGAACTGTTAACTTTGCATTATCAGTTCAGGGAATATCGGCAAGGAGGGCCCCAAAATTTGTCTCTGCGTTTGTGTCAGCAGTGTGTTGAACCTGTGTTCCACACATCGGCGTACCTTTAGCTGGGTATCGTGTTCATATTTACTAGGGTCGATGTGCAAGTGTGAATACAGCGGTGAATAATTGCTTATTAAGCAACCTCTTGTTCAGAATAACATTTCTCACGAGAAAAGGAAACAGTTGCCTCCTTTTACCCATAGTCACCATATAGGCTTAAGGGTTTGTCACAACCTTGTGTCCGGGAATGTATGCTTTCAGCACAGAATTCCGGGCTTTGCGAGCTGAACTGCTGTGAGACTGTTTCGTGCACTTTCGCTACATCTTGGAATTTGTTATCATGAATATGCATGTTCAGAGTGCCGAAAAGCGGGAGGTCACTTGGTGCCGTAACAGCACATAACCTGACAGACGTCAACCTTTTTGCAGAAATTTGGATTGTAGTCCCTCGAACATCGTCCGTAAAGGCTCGACTTTGCATCCAGTGATATCCCTCTTTTCGACCTTCTGAAGAAGCATCTGGTTAGTCACAAATTCCAAAACTATGCGGAAGTTCTGGAAGCAGTCTCCGTGGTTCCGTTGGCAAAACCCATAGTTCTGTGTTGAAAAGGGTTCACTGGTAACACGTGACAGATGCAAACCTTCAGGGTAACTATGTGGAAAATTAGGTCATTGTTCTCTTTTCTCATGAAAAATTTTATTTTTTAACAAAACGTTGACGAATTAAGCAGATAATCACAAGACATTCGCTATGTATTCTTTCCTTATGATCGACCTAAGCATTTCCTGACGGTTATTTCCTGACACTGCTTTTAAATCTCCAACAACAAGAAAAATTAAAGAAATTTAGAACATCTGTAAGTTGCCTAAAATTAATTAGGGCCTGCTTTATTTTGTAAAATTGCTGTTTGTAATTTGTTCTTGGGTCTCAACGTGAACTTAAAGCGATTTTAATGTCCCACTCTGCCTTAATATATGAGAAAATTATTATGTGCTGTCAAAATACCAGTATGAATTAACAAATTATAAAAGAGACGAAAGTTCACCATGCATCAAAGTCAAGTAGCCCAGTAAGGGGACTACCGCATGCTTCAAGTTCTAACCACTGTCACCATTATTTTACAGACTGGAGGGTCGTTTCCATCGCTATGGTTTCCCAAGCAGCTGTATTCGAAGTCTGCTGCCTGTTACTGCTGTATGGGGCACACAGAGTAAGTGCGCAGTATCACCTATAACCTATGCACGATACTACACTGAGGCCACAAAGAGAATTCCACGGACCAAACCCCCTCCACATCTTCCTCCACCATACATCCCAAAATTCCTCGTTAGTCACCTAGTATTCTGCTCACAGGAATGTCGGTACTGGTAGCCAGTGGCATTGCTAGATTGTATAGCACCTAACAGACATTATGAACTGCAAAAAGTCGCTATCAGTTACTGAATTTCCTTGTATTTGGATCATTAATTGAAAGTTTGTTGGGCGCAGAAAATCAAATTTTTCCATTTAAGGTATTCAGTATTTCTACCCATTTTGCCGACCCTTAAACTCTGCCCCCCCCCCCCCAGCTAGCACTAGCGACGAGAAATTCGGGCTGACGTCAGCCGGGGGGGGGGGGGGGCTAAATGGCTAGAAAATAACTGTGATGGGATCCTCGAGCGCCTTCATCCCAAGCATTCGTGAGTCTTCTTTCGGTGGCTAGAGTGAAGTTACCGCGAGCGTCAACTTAATTTGTTAAAGAGCACAGATTATATATATATGTATAATTTTAAATAGGCCTGAACGTAGATTAATGCTGCCCCATACAGATCAGACGGTGTGGGAGGTGAACAGAACTGCGGGCGGAGTGGGAAGCCTGAAACAACATTAGCCATCCCCACCATCTGTGGGACTTTCCCTTCCTTCTGAGGCCTCACTGTCTTAAATTGGTAAACCCTGATGAGGTGGAGCATTAGATCTCTGACGTCATATACAGTCGAATTCAGCAGAAACGTCACCAAAGACTAAATATTTTGTGTTGTTATAAACGAGTGTTATTGTAACCGAGAGTATAATGTTACGGTTAACAGTGAAGAATAAATTGGTACTACAGAATATGTGACGCTATGGACGAGGTGTCGCGTAAAGCGATGTTATAACAGGGTTTGACTGTATTGTATTGTGCTTACAGAAGAAGCCAGGATACATGATTCCTTACCTGCTGGTTTGTCAGCTAGGGATAGGTCTGCTAGTGTTGATTACCGTCATCAGCGGCCTCAGCGAGTTGTTACGAACGTTCATCGTTGGCCTTGGCATTATCATAGGCGGTGCCGCACTTGTTGGTAAGACACACTGCAAGCAACGTACATCTTTTGACACAGTAACCAGATAATACAGATTTACTTTTGTGGAGAGTATACAGTACCGTTGCCGGTCCCAGTGGCCGCGCGGTCTGCGACGTAGGTCTACGGCCGCTCGCCTGCTGAGATTGTGGGTTCGAATCCCACCGGGGGGCATGGATGTCTGTCTGTGTTGAGTGTTGTCACGCGCGCGCGCGCACGCACACGATATATATATATATATATATATATAGTGTATATATACCAATTGCTTCCGTACGGCAGCAGCGGTTACACGAATGCGCCTTAATGTTACATAATACATACATTTCCTGCCGTGTTAAAGAATGGCCGCTGACGTCGATGTCTGAATTCAGCAGTAAATAAAAGTACTCGTAAAAGTGCATCATTTCGTGTAATTGTTGGCTGTTGTTAACTTAGTAAATAGACTTTGCGGCAAAATTTGTTATTTCCCGTATTAAAAAAAAAAAGCCAAAGATTAGTTCAGCACCACAAATTATTATTTTATTTTCACGTTAGAGAGACGACACTAGCCACTTGAGCACTGGACTGCAAATAGAGGCACTTTTTATATGACAATCCGTATCTCATAAAACCACCAGACGACTGTTCAGAGTATTGTAGCTTGTCTTGGGTCTTTGTTTTCTTCCCTTTATTTGCTGTTCCCTTGTACCGTACTGATTAGTAACGGGTCAGTAGGCACTGGGGTGGTTGATTTCTCCAAGGAGTCCGTATTTACCCATGGACCCATCCAGCCTCCTGTTTCATGTTTACCTGATGCTCTGTCAGGGAACAAAGTGGCCTGGTAGTAGTCCTTGTAACAGATCTTTGGTTAAGAATTCGTGGAGCCATACGGTCAACAATGCGCCTTCACGGCGTCATGCCAGATTGGGGACGGGGACAAATTCCCTTCACATTTGCCATTAAGCTGTTAAGTAAACACGAGCACACAGAAATGTACTGCGTTACTGGCATCTTGACGTTAAATATCGTTCCGTAATGTGCGATGTGTGATACTGGTGGCCGTCCAATTGAGGTGTAGATCTGAAGCCGCTTGCTTGCTAGGATTATGGGTTCGAACCCCGCTTATGGCATGAATACTGTATCTTATATGTGTGTGCTGTGTGTTGTGTAGGTGGGGGGCCTCTGCGACAAGCTGATCACTCGTTGAGGGGAGTTCTACCCGCGCGCGCGTGTGCATGTGAGAGAGAGATCTAGAAACATCAACAATAAGGCAGCCTAGGCACGAGTTGGAATATCGCGTCTGAAGAAAATAAATATTTATATATATATATATTTTTTTTTTTTATTTATTTATTTTGTTGGGAGTACAGTAACAAGGTTCGTTACTTGGCAGCCATCTTTATTCAACATCAAAAGCTTACAAGGAGAAGTGAAATCAGAAGCGAGTGGAGTCAGGGTTGCTTGCATACAGGAATCATTCCTTCACACACACACACACACACACACACACACACACACATATATATATATATATATATATATATATATACACGACTTATTTAATTTCAAATATTGACCAGTTATATTTCTATGGTTTGGAAAAGTTTTGGGTTTGATTCATCATTTTAAATGATTTTGGAATTTTCATAGCAAAATACACACCTGACTTGGAATCACTTTTTTTATGACGCTTACCAGACCCCACAAACTGTTACTAGAAGACTGTTGCGGGTACCGGTTAGACCGAGTCCCTGTTTTAGGGTGTTTTAATGTGACTAGCCTATTTATAAAATTTCTACTAAACGGTGGATAAGAGAAACATCTATTTAGTTCTTATTCACAGCAGTCACTCAAAACTATCTCGACGCACAGTTGAGCTTCTTGTTTCTTGTAAGGTTTATATGTGTGTATTTCTATTTTCAGTTGTTGCATCTTATCTGTGGATGGTCAAATACAGTTTTTATCGGAAGCTAATAGAGAAAACCCGTCGAAAAAGGGCCCGGGAAGACAACGTTCCTTCTGTGAAACAATCAGCCGAACATCTGGGGCTCACGTTAAGTTCGGAGAACTGTGGTGTCGCACCTCGCACATTGTCGTAGACAGTGGGTGTTGATAAGAAACTGATATTTTACGGGGAAAACACGTTTCGTGTTCTGTTTCAATATCTAGCTCACACCTCGTAATCAGTCAAGTCATTTATAGCCGGGATCCTATTGAGTCAACAACCACCTAAGATCTGTGTCCAAGTGAATTTGTAAATGAAGTGTGCCAAAAGCAGATGTGGATTGACTCTCTTTTATCATACGGCGTCAGAAATGGATATTAGTAACATAATACCAGAATTATTTTGAAGAGGCTACAAATACAGATTTATATGCCCAGAATTTCTTAAGAATTTCATGTTCAAAAGAACGCTGGACGTCTTAAAGAAATAGAAAATGTCATTTTTGTCGTCATTAAAATTTTATTCAAAGAGTAGTCTTGTGGGATTATCTGGTAGTCTGGTGTAAATTTGCTGACCTTTCATTTTCGAAAGAAGTCAGTAGCTTTTTTCCACACTACGCGGCAGTATTTCGAAAAAGAGACGCCAGCCGTTCAAGTGATCGCAGTGAGAAGCGTAAAACTTACAAATTTCACAGTATTTCTTCAGGTGTTCTTTTGAACTCCTGTCACGTTCCATTTGCCAATGTTGTAAATGAACAGCAAGTCCAGAGTTCGAAAGCATTCAGAGTGCCAGGATTGTTCATGTCACTCGTCTGTGTACACGTGCTTCCGACAGCGTAGATATTAGCAGAACGAATTCTCGTTAAGCTATGAATGTGGATTTTACGTGTACACATCTGAAAAGTAGTTTCCCCTTATGCTTGTTGTTGTTTATTACCTATTTTTATACAATTTAATTTGAAGAATGTAGCTTCTCAACCATATTAATGATAAATATTCGATTTAAAGGTCAGAAAATTCTGTATAAAACAACTAGTCTTAAGTTTTCAAATGATGGAAACAATTTTCAAACAAATCCAGTATTTTTTCAAAATCATAATGGGGAGAGGGGGTAGCGTCCGAGGGGCTGTAGTCTCCACTGAACGTCGCAGACAGTTTTCCTTTGTTTCATTTAAATATTTCAGCACTTACATTTGTAACAATTTTTAACTTCCATAACGCTGTTATGCCCATCCAGAATATTATACAAAAATAAGAAGGCTAATTAAGTTTTCGTGACCTCTGGCGGCTTAGCAGGAAGGAGGCGATTGGTCGCCCTCGTCGTTCTTCTGGTTGTGCCTATGAAGCAAAACTATGACAATGCCCTGAGCTGTGTGTCATGGACGTGATAACTGATTACGTCACAGCGCTGTAGTACGTACAGAGATTATGTGGAATTGAGTATTTAGACAATGCAGGAATTAAAACTGTCACGCTTATCCCTGACATTGCCCGAACAGGACGTGAAATGTTTGTATTTGGATGGATCCTTGTTCTTTCCCCTCCATTCGTTTATTTTATGTAAAGTAACGAAATGTATTTATAAACAAATTGATTTGTTCTTATGATATAGTTTTATGTAGTTTTTATCGTATTACTATGAAAAAATTGTATTTATTGTATTTCTCTGTTTAATAGATTGTTTTATAGCGAGGTAGACCACATTTGTTTATGTTTGTTTCATAGTGAGGTAGACCACATTTGTTTATGTAACGCCCTCGTTTTAGGCCTACCCATTCTTCTGTCATTTCCGGTATGTGAGCCAAGAGTTTCTGGCATTATGGAACGATTCCTGGCATTCTCTGGCTTCTGTTGATATCTTAGTTTCCGTTGATACAATTTTGTATATTGTAGTATTTAATTTTTAGCGGGGATTAAATCATAAACTACAGGTAAATCCGGTCCCAGTGGCCGCGCGGTCTAAGGCCGCTCGCCTGCTGAGATCGTGGGTTCGAATCCCACCGGGGGCATGGATGTTTGTTGTGAGTGTTGTCAGGTAGAGGTCTCTGCGACGAGCTGATCACTCGTCCAGATGAGTCCTATCGCCTGTGATGCGTCGTTGAGTGTGATCTAGAAACCTCAAGAATAAGGAGGCCATGGCCAGCGTTGGGCCGCAGCGCCACAGGAGAGGAGAGAGAGGGAAAAAAAACCTACAGGTAAAATTATATATTCATGAAGTGTAATGTTTTAGATATGAGATGGGCTTCTAGAAAAGAAAGTTCTGTTTTAGTTGGTATCGGAAAATGCTGATTGCCTAGTAAAAAACGATGGACTTCAGTTTTAATGTCGTGATAGGGACTGAATATTTTGTGTCGTTATAAACGAGGAGTATGATGTTATGGTTAACAGTGAGGAATTAATTGGTGCCACAAAATATCTGAGCTGCATACGTCATGTTGCAAAAACCGATGTCGTCATATCAGGGTTCAACTGTAATTTGAATTATTCTTCACGCGTCACTCTTTTAATTGTTGCAATTTTATAAGGAGGAAGGATTCGCCCCAGCCCGAATACTTGCGATGTATGTACGACGTTGACTGTGCGTTTCAAGTTACAATACTATTTGCTTCTTCGAGGAGCCCTTTCATATCCCTTGCTAATGGAAAATCCCTATCTTAAAGGAGAATTTCTTACAAATGCAATTATATACATTTCGAAGCCGTCGGACCTTCAACACCATCTGTCAGAAGCCCAGCGTCACTGATGGGTGAGTTACGTATCCCATTTCAGACAATGGGAGCGTCATGTAGGTTGTACGTATGTACAAACAAACAATACGAGGTCATCAGGCAATTAGCGCTGCCTCTTGAGATGCGTGGGCGGGAACGCACGCGCACGCGCGAACTGATGTACACTGTATACTGCATATGCACGGTTGACGGACGTCCAGAGGTGAGGGTAAACAGAACTAACCTGCTGAAATGGTCGTCCATTGCGTCCTATTTGTAGGGAGGGGCTTGTTTGAACGTGAATATGAGCTCGTCTAAACAGGGAGTTACCAAACTTTCTGGTGTACCGGCCGAATCTGCGTTTACAGTAGAACTCCACTTATCCGGACGCTAGGTATCCGGATAGGTTTGGCCCGTCGGGTAAATCGGTCGAGAAATCTAAAAAACCAAGTTGCCTTCAAATTGCCGGTTATCGGATCAAGTGCAATACAGTGTTTTGGCTTCTAGAACTTCATGTCAGGCGTGGTGGAAAAGTTTAGACGCAGGCAGACCCTGTAAATAGTAACAGCCGAACTTCAAACTGCCAATGTAGCATATTTTCAAAGAAAAATCCAATTATCCGGATTTGCTGCATATCCGGATGGCTCGCTGCCCCAATTAATCCGGGTAAGTGGAGTGCTACTGTACTCTACAGCTCGAAGACCAGACCGTCGCAAAATAAGTCAGTTTCAGTTAAATTTATGCTTCACTAAATTGCTTCATTTTTCAAGCCAGTTACATACTTGGCTATGTATTTGCACATAAATATACAGCTACAGAAATGGCATTACACTTCGTTACAGATGATTAATGAACGTTGTACAGGTACAGTCTGTTGTAGAACTGAAACTAGGAAAGTAAGCTGAAGAGCAATATTCTGTACTGTCGACACGATGTGATCATTTTGTGCCTTCGTAAAGGAGAACAATAAACACCTCGGGGTTGTTAAACTGCCTTAATTGCGATATTCTGTACGAATGCTAACAGGAGGAGTGGAACTGTTGTTTGTCTAATGAAACAAGACCAGCCGCGTACTGTACGTATAACGTAACAGTGGTGCATGTTAGTGCAACCATTGTTGCAGTGAAATGGCAATAATATTACATATTCTGAGTGTGTGTGTGTCCGTAGTCTTAAGTATCCAGCATGCAATGCGCATTCTCTATATTGTCATCTCTGGTATGTCCGGCTGTACAAGATTTTGCAAATTCACTCATAAACGGTACGATTGTCGGGAAAAAAATTTTTTTTAACATAAAATGGGTGTTTTGATTTTATCTAGAACTTTTGTGTGAAACATTTCTCGTTCTAGAAGAAATGAGCGACATTTAATTAAAAATATGTTTGTTTTCATGTAAAATATCCATTATTATTCTTGTCAGATTTTAATGAAACTTGAATTTCGCGACACATTTAAAAAAAATACTCAGATATAAAACTTCGTGAAAATCCGTCCAGTGGGAGCCGAGTTGTTCCACGCGGACGGACCGACGGACAGACAAGATGAAGCTAATAGTCCCATTTCGCAATTTTGCTAAAGCTCCTAACTAATCAAAGTGGAGTCCAGCCTTATGCTAGCTGTGACCAAGGATTAACTTAAATGTTCATCAAATACAGATTATGTGAAATTTCACAAATTAGATACTGGAATTTTTTTACAGATGTCTCCTTGATTTCTTCTTTTGGGGCTGTGTAAAGAATTACGGGCCCACTGGGAGAAAATAATCCAAGAAGCAGTTGTTAATAAATATGCCACACCGTGCATGGCTAGAAGTGGAGTGTCTGTTGGTTGTGTGTAGAGACGCTGACGGTGCACGTGTGGAAACTTGCTCTTTAATTTTGTGCTTTCTATTCATTGAATGTCTGTATCATTTCAGTTTTATGTTCCTAAAATGGATTTAGTGCAAATAATTGCACGGTGTACCGACCATTTGAGAGCTGATACTGCTTAGCTGACCTTGTATGGAACCAAACAATTAAGCGCCATGTTGATGAGGACCCACCATTCGGATGTATGGAAAGATGAATAATTCCAGTCTACATCCACACATCTTATTTCTTTGACCATTTACGATCGAAACTTAATCATTTTTCTTTAAAGACCGAACGCGTACCGCGCAGTAAACATCTCGGTTATGACAGCAAATCAGTGTCGTGCAGGGCAACATTCTGAGATCAATACAAAGCACGATGTGTGGGCAGAATGTAGGATTGTTGAATGTTCAGCCTGAACGACTCTGCATACACTGACCGCTAGGGTGCAAAAGGTAGGGAGTAAGGTCAAGGTAAAGCAATCCCATTACAGGTCTGGACAGACACAGAGGGTTCCAGGAGGTATAGGCTCCCAGATTTCAAGACAAAAGGCGCATGAAGGTGGTAAGGCTGTCAACCCTACGCCCCGGGCGCCTTTACCCCCCCCCCCCCGGAAC
>Ga0131853_10022396_pt1 | contig 11436 bp, 9 predicted proteins | sample TergutLab28metaG_FD_92764 | JGI IMG/M metagenome (GOLD analysis project Ga0131853, IMG submission 92764) | Labiotermes labralis P1 segment gut microbial communities from Petit-Saut dam, French Guiana - Lab288 P1 (version 2) (version 2) | ecosystem: Host-associated > Arthropoda: Insects >...
GGGGCGATATTTTTGGACGGTGGGTTGGATGCCGTACGCAATGTAATACTTGGCTTGTTTACGCCTATAGCAGAAAAAATTGTGAAACAGGCAAAAAACAGCAAGACACTGTTGCAAGAACTATTGCAGCAACGCGGTCGTGAAACAGCGACATATGCCATAGCTTCCGAAAGTGGCCCTGCCCACCGTAGACATTTTGTTGCGGAAGTATATCACAAAGGTAAAATGCTTGGCAGGGGCGAAGGCAATAGTAAAAAACAGGCCGAGCAAAATGCGGCAGCAGAAGCATTGAAGATTGTTGCAAAGTCTTAGAAACAACGTTAAAAACCCTTGTTTTAAGCTTATACTTGGCTTAAAACGAGGGTTTTTGCCTTGATATTAATTATTGATTGGGTGGAATTCGTTCACCGGTTGAAATAGAAACTTCAAAAGACCCTGTAAAGTCATTTACGGGGTCGCCAACATGATACCATTATCGTTCACATCAAGTAATTCAATACGACCTGTTGGCATTTCCGAGACTCTAATCCACTTTATAGTATATCACTATATTTGTTCGCAGCTATTTTTATAATATTTTGACAAATCCCAAGATTTGCGCTATACTTCCTAAGTTGTAGCAATAACTACACACACAGTCGCCTTCAAAGGGTGCTGGGCTTTGTGCCGGGTAAAGACTGTGGAGGAAAAACCCATTTTACGGAGGTGCCACAATGGCAGTTATTTCAATGAAGCAATTGCTTGAAGCTGGGGTACACTTTGGTCATCAGACCAGACGCTGGAACCCCAAAATGGCGGAGTATATCTTCGCAGAACGTAACGGTATCTACATTATCGACTTGCAAAAAACCGTGCGCAAAGTAGACGAAGCTTACCGTGCAGTAAGCGAAATTATCGCCGATGGCGGCGAAATTTTGTTTGTAGGTACAAAAAAGCAAGCCCAAGACTCTGTTAAAGAGGAAGCCATCCGCTGCGGAATGCACTATGTAAACGAGCGTTGGCTGGGTGGTATGCTAACCAACTTTAAAACCATGCAAACAAGAGTAGCACGTTTTAAAGAATTGAAAAGAATGCAAGAAGACGGGCGTATGGCCGCTCTTCCTAAAAAGGAAATTGCGAAGCTAGAGCATGAGATGGAGAAATTGGAACGCAACTTAGGCGGCGTAACCACCATGAAGCGTGTTCCGGATGTTATGTTTGTTGTAGACTCCCGCAAAGAGCATATTGCAATACAAGAAGCCCGCGCCTTGGGCATACCAATTGTAGCTATTGTGGACACAAACTGCGACCCGGACGAAGTTGACTATATAATCCCAGGTAACGACGATGCTATCCGTGCAATTAAATTGATAGCTGGCAGGCTTGCAGATGCCGTTATTGAAGCACGCCAAGGCGAAGAAAACGCCGGTGAAGTTGCTGACACAGATGAATCTGTAGACCAGCCTGTGGAAGCTCCTGCAGAAGTAGAAACCCCAGTAGAGCCTGAAGCGGAATAAAAAGCGGCGGTGCTGCTTTCCGGAGGAAGCGGGATTTGGGGCGGCGCCCCATTAAGATAAAAAATAAGGAGTGTTATATATGGCAGTTACTGCAGCAATGGTAAAAGAGCTTAGAGAAATTAGCGGCGCAGGTATGTCTGACTGCAAAAACGCATTGGTTGAAGCAAATGGCGATATTAAACGCGCAAGCGAGATTTTACGCGAAAAAGGCCTTGCGACCGCCGCTAAAAAAGCAGGACGTATAGCGGCAGAAGGTCTGGTTTTCACAGCCCTAACAGATGACCGCAAAAAAGGCGCGATTGTAGAAGTAAACAGCGAAACAGACTTTGTTGCCAAAAATGAAATTTTTGTTACCTTCGTGCAAAACATGGCACAGCAAGCCCTTAGCTCTTCTGCACAAACCGTGGACGAGCTTTTGGCAGAAAAATGGGTCGCGGATGCTACTCAAACTGCCGGGGAAGTGCTAACACACAAAATTGCAACAATTGGCGAAAACCTTGGCTTGCGCCGTTTTTCACGCTATGAAGCCGATGCCAACAGCATATTGATTGACTATATCCATGGCGGCGGCCGTGTAGGCGTTATAATAAAAATTAGCGCACCAGAATTTAATGAGGCTGTTATCGAAGCCGGGCGCAATGTATGTATGCAAATTGCCGCCATGTCGCCGCAATTTGTGTCCAGCGCGGATATGTCGCAAGAATATATCGCAAAGGAAAAAGAAATCTTAACCAAAACAGCCCTTTTGGAAAACGAGCAATCCGATAAGCCAAAGCCCGAAGGCGTGATTGTTAAAATGGTTGAGGGCCGCTTGCAAAAGCAGCTTAAAGAAATCTGTCTTGTCGAGTCCGAATATGTACGTGACGACAGCATGACGGTAGGCCAATACCTTAAAACCGTAAATGCGGAAGTGCTTAGCTTTACCCGCTACGAAAAAGGCGAAGGCATAGAGAAAAAAGAAGAAAACTTTGCAGAGGAAGTTGCGAAAGCCATACAAGGCTAAATTAATATAGGGCAGCCAAAACTTCGATAAAGGGATTTTGGTTGCCCATACATATATGTTAAGGATGATGGTCCATGAAACGAATTTTATTGACATTAACACTGCTAACCATGATAATGCTGCTGTTTGTTGGTTGCGACCTGATGGCTAACACGCATGTAAGCGGCGGGGAAATATCTGAAGAACTTTTGGGCATATGGACCTGGGAAGATAATGCACAGTTCGAATATCTTTTTAACGACGATGGCACGGGTATACGAGGGTGGTTTGGCGAAGGCGAACAATCTACATTCTTGTGGAGTACCAGGGGCAGCACTCTGCTTATAACCTGCCAAGGTTCGCCTTCTATGTTCGGCACTAGAGACGAACGTTGGACGTTTAGAATTACTGATGAATATTCTCTTGTTTTGGTAAGCCAACAATCGCGTAACTTGGCGTTTAGCTATATTCGTGAAGGCGTTTTGGGGGATGTTCACCTACCGCTTGTGGGTACATGGCTTTATTCCGATGATGATTTGTGGACATATGTTTTTTATGAAGACGGAACAGGTAAATTTGGCTGGCTTGGTTGGGAATTTTACATGAACTGGGGTGTAATGGGAAGCAGACTAAGGCTTCAAGTTACAGGGATGGTAGATAAATACTTCCCTCCTAATTATAGTATGGTGTTTCACGTTGTTGGCGATATCCTTGTTATAGATTTGGGTGAAGGAAATGTAGAGCGTTACACAAGGGATACCAGAGTTTGGGAACCTGATCCTGCCCTTGTAGATACATGGGCATGGGACGATGACCGTAGCTGGACATATGTTTTTAACCCAGATGGCACTGGAATGCAGGGCTTTCCGGACTTTATGATGGAATTTGACTGGGGTATATATGGTAGCGAATTACGATTCTTTTACCAGGGGGAAGTATTTGATAGTTGGCTTTTTGAAATTACCGGCAATTCACTTCGGTTAGAGAACAGAATAGAGCCGGATGTCGTATATACCTACACGCGTGAATCCGCCTTGCCAGAAAACCTCGACCTGTTATAGGTATAACCATGCCAAGAAAAAAGATTAAAAAAATTATAAAGGGCTCAGATGCCGTAATAAAGCTTGCCGCGCCTAAAGTTGTAACCGCGGGTGTTAACATTATGTATATGGGCCCCAGGATAATTTTGCGTTCTACAGTGCAACTATTACGTGCCAATTTGCTAACCCGCATTCTATCATGCATAACGATACTTATACTTGATGTTTACGATTTAGGCCGCAAACGCATATCCCGGTTGCAGTTTGCGGTCAATCTTGTATTATCGTTAATACTGGTGGTTAGTGGGACAATTGGCTGGGAAATTGGCAGACGGTGGCTCATTTTTGAAGCAATGGGAGGCTTGGCCGACATTGTGGGCAGCATAATTGGTGCTGGTATAGTGGTGTTTTTGTCTAACTTTGCTTTCGACAAGGCTTGTAACAAGCTAATAGAAAGCGATGCCCAAAAAATGTGGAAAATTATTAACCCGTATATAGAAAAACTGCCGGATACAGAGCGTGACCCTGTGCGCGGCAGTATAACAAATTCTTGCCTTAAAAAAATGTTCGCGTGTGAAGACCGCGAGACCTTTGCGGAAGATTTGGTAAATACGCTACACGAAATGATAGAGGCAGAAAATTAAAAACTATCTGAACCTAACCGCAGTGCCAAAGGCCATAACTTCGCTGGAGCCTTGCATTATGCTGCAAGTTTCGTATCTTACGGCTACTATTGCATCTGCGCCAAGGTTTTTTGCCTCTTGTTGCATACGCTCAGTTGCTATATCGCGGGCTTCGTTCATTAGTTCTGTATAGCCTCTTATTTCACCGCCAACTATGGTTTTTAAACCTGCCATAAAGTCACGGCCTACGTGTTTGGCGCGTACTACGTTGCCGCGTACTAGCCCCAGCACCTCTACATTTCTGCCTGCAATGCCGTCTGTTGTCGCTATTAACATAGTTCACTTCCTTTCTAAATTGTAATTGGGCTCTGCCCCTTTCTCTTTTACCGATAGTATATACGAAGCAGGCTCGTTTGTACAAGAAAAATTGTAGGTATAGACAATTAACTTTAAAATCGGCTCAAACTTCGTCGAAAAACGGCCTGAAGCCGCCGATTTTTCGGCTCGCTTTCGTCTGTTTTAAAGTACAATTGCTATATTCGTGGAGGGCTTATATTATGAACCACATCGAAACACCTGCCGTTTTGCTGGATTTGAGTGTTTTGGAAAGAAACATCAAAAGATTTCAGCAACTGGCAGATAGGGCTGGCAAAACACTTTGGCCCATGATAAAAACCCATAAATCTACAGAAATTGCGCGCATGCAGCATGATTCGGGGGCGGCAGGGTTCCTTTGTGGTACATTGGACGAATGCGAAGTTATTTACGAAAACCTTGTGCACAAAGAAGGAAGAAATATAAGTATTATGTATGCATATCCTGTGGCTTGCCGTCCCAATATTTCCAGGGTTGTTAAGTTAGCGAAAAATTGTGATTTCTATTTGCGTATCGATAGTAGCGAACAAGCCGCGCTTTTAAATGAAGCCGCGGCAGAAGCAGATGTGCATATAAACTATTCTGTTATAATAAACGCTGGGCTAGACCGTTTTGGGGTTGATGTCTGCGAGCTGGAAAATTTGCTAAGAAAGATTTCTGACTTCAAATATTTAAAATTTGCCGGAATTTCTACCCATCCAGGGCATGTGTATCGTGAAGAAAATATCGCGGGCGTCGCAAAAATAGCGGCACAAGAATGCAACAAAATGAAAGATGCCGCAAGCATATTACATTCTATGGGAATCGAGCCCATATTCATAAGTTCCGGCAGCACACCCACCTATCCCTATGCCGTTAACGATTCGGTTATAAATATCTTGCATCCGGGGAATTACGTTTTCATGGATAATATGCAAATATCCTTGGAGTGCGCCTCAGAAGAAGATTGCGCACTTACTGTACTTGCGACGGTAATTTCTGCCCCGCGTAAGGGCGAATTTATCATCGATGCGGGTTCCAAATGCTTGGGGTTAGACAAAGGTGCCCACGGCACAGGAAAAATAGTAGGCCATGGGCGTATCAAAAGCCAAGAAAATTCCACTTGGAATGATGCTATTGTAATTTCGTCCCTTTCGGAAGAAGTGGGCAAAATTATTGTTAGTGATAAGCGTGAAGTTAGCTTCAAAATAGGTGATAAAATTGAAATAATCCCCAACCACTCCTGCGCCGTCGGCAATAACACAAGTTGTTATATTGGTATGCGGAATGGGGTATTTGAAAGCGTTATTGATGTAGACATGCGAAACAATCTTACAAGGAGGTTATCCAGCTATGCAAAATTTTAATGCTAACTGGCAATTCAAAATGGAAGACGAGGCAACATGGAGCCCCGTATCAATCCCGCACGACTGGCTTATTGCCGACACGAAAAACCTGTACAAGAGCGGTGTGGGCTGTTACAAAAAAACCTTTGACCCGGGAATACATGACCCCGAAAAGCGGCTGTTTTTACGCTTCGACGGTATTTACATGGATTCGACCTTGTATGTAAACGGACAAAAAGCGGGTGAATGGAAGCATGGATATACCACTTTTACCCAAGAAATTACGCAGTTTGTAAAACCCGGTGAAAACGAGGTTTTGATAACGGTAAACCACCAGGCACCAAATTCGCGTTGGTATTCCGGGGCGGGGATTTACCGCGATTGTTGGCTAATTAAAAAGAACGCCGCCCATTTTGCAATCGACGGGATTTATGTGACCCCACGCAAATGTGACGGCGATTTGTGGCATGTAGAAATTAATGCGGAGGTTGAATCTGCCGGGGTTTCTTACGAAGTGCAGCACAGGATTTTATGTGCCTCAAACAACACACAAGTGGCTAGTGGTACTCATTCCATTTCAATCCAAAGCCCTAAAATATGGGATATTCTTCATCCCAATTGCTATATCCTGGAATCTGAATTGGTTGTAAACGGTGCTGTAACCGATATAGTGCGTACACGTTTCGGCTTCCGTGAAATCGCGTTTACCACGCATGACGGCTTCTTTTTAAACGGACGGCGCGTGCCTTTAAACGGCGTGTGCCAGCATCACGACCTAGGCGCGTTGGGTGCGGCCTTTAACCGGGATGCTTTGCGCCGTCAAATGCTAATTCTTAAAGATATGGGCGTAAACGCAATACGCACGGCACACAACCCGCCGGCACCGGCGTTTATGGAATTTGCCGACGAAATGGGCTTCCTTGTTGTAACAGAATTTACGGATATATGGCGGCATTCTAAAACAGAGTATGACTATGCGCGCTTTTTTGACGAATGGGTAGACCGTGACGTGGCATCGTGGGTGCGTCGCGACAGAAACAGCCCCTCCATTATAATGTGGAGTGTTGGCAACGAAGTTTCTGATACACAGCATGACGACGGCCTTGCTACAATGACACTACTTATGGAGCTTGTCAAAACGCATGACCCGAAAAACCACGCCCCTGCCACGCTGGCATCTAACCATATGAGCGGCGAAAAAACGCAAAAATGTGCCGACGTTATAAAACTAATCGGCTACAATTATAGCGAATATCTGTATCACGACCACCACGAGAAAAACCCAAGCTGGATAATTTTCGGCGGCGAAACAGCATCTACAGTGCAAAGCCGCGGAATATATCACTTCCCGCTAAAAAAAGCGATTCTGCGTGACGATGACCTGCAATGCTCCTCGTTGGGTAATTCCACGGTTAATTGGGGTGGGAAAAGCAGCGAGTTTTGCATAACAGCCCATCGGGATGCGCCGTTTAACCCGGGGCAATTCCTGTGGACAGGCACGGACTATATCGGTGAGCCAACGCCATACACAACAAAAAATTCCTATTTTGGGCAAGTTGACACGGCGGGCTTTCCAAAAGATTCTTTTTATATATACAAATCTGCCTGGACGGATGTAAAAGAAACCCCTGTATTGCATCTGTTCCCGTACTGGGATTGGTCGCCCGGGCAGCCGGTAGACGTGCGCATTGCCACCAATGCCCCAAGGGTAGAGCTTTTCTTAAACGGGAAATCCCTTGGCACCACGGATATCAACCACGCGAAGGATTTAAAACTGGTCGCGAATTATATTGTGCCTTACGAACCCGGCGTTATAAAAGCCGTGGCCTATGATGAAAATGGCAAAATAATCGCAGAAACAGAGCGGCATTCTTTTGGCGATGCCGTGGAGTTGAAGCTTGTAAGCAATAGCATTGGCGAATTAACTTTTACAGAGATTTATGCCGTAGATGCAAACGGCAATACAGTAGAAAACGCAACAAATCGTGTAAAAGTTACCGTAAAAAATGGTACATTGCTGGGGCTGGATAATGGCGACTCTACCGACTACGACCAGTACCAAGGCACCGATAACCGCCGCTTGTTTAGTGGAAAATTATTGGCGATATCCAAAGGAGAAAATGGCCAGCCCCCCCAAGTATCTGCCGAATTTGACATGTCGGATATCCCCATACGTAAAATTGAATTGAGCGTAACCGGTAGTTCGCCGTATATAATTACTGCAAAGACTTACCCGCCAAGCGCCACACACAGCGGCCTGGAATGGCGGCTTACAAACGATGCCGGGGTAGACAGCCCCCTTGGGCAGCTGGAGGCATGCGGCAATACCGCAACCCTTACATCCAAAAGCGACGGCGAAGTTTTTGTACGCTGCGCAACACGAAATGGGCAAGCGCATCAGGCGTTGATATCACTACAACAGATAAATATAACCGGTTATGGCACACCATTTGTTGACCCGTACGCTTTTGTTTTAGGCGCATTGCACAGCCATAGCAATGTCCCCCTTGGCAACGGGCTGGAGCGGGGCGTTTTAACCGCCCGCGTAGGTGAAACGCATATAGGGTATGCAAATTTGGATTTTGGAAGTTTTGGCTCCGACGAAATGACCATAGACTTGCAGCAGGGCAGCAGCGCACCTTTGCCAATAGACATATGGCTGGGTATGCCGGGTGATGCAAATGCCCGCAAGGTATCTACCGTCACGTACGAAAAACAATCTATCCAAAATACCTACCAAAGCCAGACATTTACACTGCCAGAGCGCATAACAGGCGTACAAACACTATGCCTCGTCATTGCGCGGCAGGTTAATGTAAGGGGTTTCCGCTTTAAGCCGAAAGCATTTGATAAAGTGCCGTTCGCTGCCAACGATAGTATATATGGGGATAATTTTGCCATAAACGGCCACTGCGTAGAAGGTATTGGCAACAATGTAAGTATAAATTTTGAAGGTATGAACTTTGACATCCCGGCCGCTGGTGTGGAAATAAGCTGGCGTTCCAAGCAAGGCAAAAATTCGGTAAGAATGGTGTTTACCGACACAGAAGGCAAGGAAACTATCAACACGCTAAACTTCCATGCCGGTGAAAATAACGGAACCGGGTATGGTAGCTGTAAGTTTAAACTGGAAGTACCGTTTAAAGGCGCGGGTAGTATCAGTTACATTTTCCTACCCGGCTCGGATATTGATTTGGAATGGTTTAGGTTTACAGTATAAATATAATCAAAATTGACGTTAAATAAGTGCAGGAGGCTGTCTCACCAGGGAATTTTATTAAATTTCCTTGGCGAGACAGCCTCTTTTGAGTTGAAAATGTCGCAAATTGTCGAATATTTCCCACAAAACATAAAATGTTTACCACAAATTACCGGGAGCCTTTATATTTACAAGCCAGACAGAGTTGGATATAATTTCGCTTGCTCTGGCCTCTTTCTAATTATCGTCCAAACAAAGAAGCGCCCCAACAGAAAAGACATTGCCCTCGTGCGAAATATCCAAATGCCCGTTGTACTTCTCTACAGATTTGCGGATATTCTCCAAGCCATACCCATGTTCATCGCCGGATTTTCGCGTGGTGATGGATTCACCGTCTGCATACTTGACCTTGCCGTCAAAGGTGTTGTCTATCTTGATGTAGAGGGTGGACTTGCTAAAGGCAATGTCGAGCCGGATCAGCTTGTCCTCCACCTTTGCCACGGCGTCGAGGGAATTGTCCAACAGGTTGCCAAGAATGGTCACAATGTCCGCAATTTCAATATTGAGATTCGCAGGGATGAGCAGGGACAAATCGGTTTTGATGTGTTCTTCTTTGGCGTTTTTGAGTTTGAAATTGATTATGCTGTCAACCGCTACATTTCCTGTGGCACTATACACTTCGCTTTCGCCAATGTCATGTAGCAGACTGTTGATGTATGCGGTGGCTTCTTTGTTGTCTGTAGCGAAATTCTTTAGGGTAGATAGGTGCAGGTTCATGTCGTGCCGGATAGACCGCACCTTTTTTACGGTTTCTTGCATGAGCTGGACTTGGACAAAGTAATATTCTTTTTCCTGGACGTGGAGTGCGGCTTCCAGTCTTTTTTCAAATGCAATAGATAACCGGTCAAGGAAGAAAAGTGCAAGCACATTGATAGTGGTTAATGCAATGATCATCGCAGCTATTGCAAAGAGAGATAAGTTCGGGTGGTTGAAAATCAAAATAGAAATAGCAAATGAAATAATTGCGATAACGAGATACGATGCTAGGTACAGAGGGGACTTTAAGCTGTCTTTTTTAATGTTAACCAAAAGCTTCTTGAGTAAGAATGTAAAAACATAAGCAATCACCCCATATGCTATAAATTGAGTAAAAGCATATTCGGCGAGCCCCATGGGCTGAATGAAAGCAAATTCACTTTGTGTATAGAGCACCACGCCAAGGTGCTCAACAATAACGAGCAAAATTAGTAGGATGGTTGGCGTAACCAGTATGCGCTTTAGCATAGGGGATTCATAGTTTAATGTGATTACAAAAAAAGTTAACAAAGATACCGTCATGCTAATAATTACTATATTCCACATCAAAAAAGCAAAACCGGACAATATATAGAATGACAAATATGAAAGCCACATCATGTATGCAGAACTTTTTCTTTTTTGGAAAAATGTCTCCATCATGTTTTTAGTACTAAACACTAAAACGATATTGTAGATTAGATATGCGATTACAAAGCTATCCACAACTATCCCTCCCGGCGGCTTTTCATAATCTCATAATACCGCTGTCTCACTTCGTCTTTCCTGTGTTTGCTAATTGGCAGGGGCGTTACCCGGTCACTCAAAAATATTTGGTTGACCTTAAAAGCACTTATATAATCATAATTGACAATGTAAGATGTGTGGATAAACAGGAAATTGAACTGTTTGAGCTGCTCGTGGTATACCGCTTTAATTGACCCGTAAAACTCATCTTTCCTGCCGTCTGCGTGGTGGAGTATCAGCTTTTTATCCAGGCTTTCGATTAAGATAATATCTTTTATCTGTACTTTGAACACATCATGTCCAATCCTGTAGGTGAAGTTTGCCGACCAAAGCCCCGACACTTTTAGGTATTTGCGTATGACTTCCTCTATCTTTTCATGTTTCAAAGGCTTTACAAGGAAATTAAAGGGCTGTAAATCAAATAGCTCTAAGGCGTAGCTTTTCACACGAGACATATAGACAATAGAAACCATGTGGTTATTGCGGACATCACGAATCAGCCGTCCCACTTCCACACCGTTGATTTCGTTTTGGGCAAACTCAATATCAAGGAAAATCAAATCATAGTGTGACCCGGATTCGATTGCCTTGTATAAATCTTCCCCTGCAAAGAACACCTCAATTTCATGTTCGACCGATAGCTTGTCAAATATATCAATCAAAGTGCGCTCTAGCTCCGCGCTGACTGTTCTATCATCATCGCAAATGGTAATCATTGTCATATAGAGTTCACGCTCCTGCTACTATAAATTTGCGGATAAGGCATCGCATCCAGCCATGTTTTGTTCCATCTTGTTGCCGAAGCTACAATAAGAGGGTTAATTGGTCTGACGACACGCTCCTTGGATTAACCA
>Ga0131853_10022399_pt1 | contig 11435 bp, 8 predicted proteins | sample TergutLab28metaG_FD_92764 | JGI IMG/M metagenome (GOLD analysis project Ga0131853, IMG submission 92764) | Labiotermes labralis P1 segment gut microbial communities from Petit-Saut dam, French Guiana - Lab288 P1 (version 2) (version 2) | ecosystem: Host-associated > Arthropoda: Insects >...
ACATAGTTTGTTTCCGAAGGCTGATGCTAACACGCGTTCAACTGCCTGGGCTACATAAACAATTATGGCATTAGTGGGACTCGAACCAACATAGTTTGTTTCCGAAGGCTGCCAGTGACACGCGTTCAACTCCCTGGGCTACATAAAGAATTATGCCGATAATGGGACTCGAACCAACAGAAATTCGCATCTTTAATTACGTACATGAGAGGGAACTTCAACAGTTAATAACTGCTGTATGCGTAGTGTTCAAGTGGAGATATTCAAGTGACATGAACATGGATTGCAATAGATGGTGGAGAAACATTTGTGGGCAATTGTCATGTATGTATTTTCCTTATACTGATTGCATTTCTGCAGCCTGAGAAAAATCACATTCAGAAACAAATAACGGTTAACTGTTAGGTAGATTTCATTCCACGTAATTAAAAAACAGCAGTAATAGATCGTACCGCAATATGCAGTATGGAATGAAAAATGTACATTATTAAATCATGGAACGGAAATGGTCAAAACACACATTCGTAACGTAGAACTTAAATTTCAAAGATAAGTTTTGACCAACTTCACTCCAAACTCCTTTACTATTGTATTTTAAAGTACACAGAATTTATTGCACAATAAAGGGAGAAAAGAAAGAATTAAATTTTATGCTGACTTCATTGGCGAAATAAACCATGATGTAACGTGTATGACGTTTGATTAGTCACAGTCATTGTCCTAAATGTTTAATAACAGAGTTGGTCTGATAAGGAGTTACAGAATGAAAGATATGTGAACGGAGTTCTATATGAGACTATCTCATTCTCTTCCAAGGATAGCTGTAAACTTTTGTATATACATAATTAAAGCAGTTGATGTTTCCACAAACTGGTTTTCAGGAGGAATTTAGTAATGATTTGGAGGTTCACTAAATATTTTCTGAAAGCGTTCAATAACAAACTTAATCCTGACGATCAATTCGCATCTAATTGGCCGGTTTTGCCCCATTTTATTACAGTTAGCAGTTTTACGATAAATGGCACCAGTTTGTATCATTTTAATAATACGTTATATACGTTCTTAGAGACTACATAAAACACATTTAAATTTGTAGAAATGCGAAGTACTTGTCCAAACTGGGCCGTTATGTCAGCATTACATGACATGAAAAAGTTAAAAAGATCCAGTCGCAAACCGCTCAAGGTCAGCTCTGGATATCTTACCCCAGTATATATACGTAAAGTTAGTTTGTTGTCCCTCCTAGTTAGTACTACTAACTGGTCTGCGGCTAGTCAAGAAACTCCCCGCATTTCACGGAACCCGAAGGTTCATTACCGCACTCACAAGCGTCCGCCACTGTCTCTATCCTGGCCCAGCCCAATCCAGTCCATATACCCACATCCCGCCTTCTGGAGATCGATCCTAATATTATCCACCCATCTACGCCTAGGTCTCCCTAGTGGTTTCCTTCCCTCCGGTTTCCCCACCAAGACCCTATACACCGACGTATCTTCATCCCATACGCGCTACATGCCCAGGCCATCTCATGGCACGATTTTGTCTCATTTTAATAATACGTTATATACGTACTTAGAGACTACATAAAACACATTTAAATTTGTAGAAATGCGAAGTACTTGTCCAAACTGGGCCGTTATGTCAGCATTACATGACATGAAAACGTTAAAATATCCAGTCGCAAACCGCTCGAGGTTAGCTCTGGATATCTTACCCCAGTATATATACGTAAAGTTAGTTTGTTGTCCGTGCGATTTGGTACGACTATTTGATACAGTTCATGTGCGGTCACATTGAACACTACAGAAGCACCGTAATTACAATTCACAGAAATTAACTTTCAACACTTACAATTGGTCCTGCAATGAAATGCACCGCTCGACCCCAGCTGTAGATCCTGTCTCGAATGTTCTGTCGACACCACAACTTCACACGTAGCTACGTTCTGAACTGCCCGCTGCCTAAGGAGCAACTTTGTATGATGTCTCAACGGCACTACTTCCGTGCACAAGAGGATATGTAGAGACTGAGGGATGAGATAAGATTTACATCTACCGGGTTGTTGTGACTCATTACCTGTAAACGGTTAACGAGATGGCTTTGATAAGCGATTGCTTTACCTCTTCAATTACAATTGCAAATAGTCGTCGCAGCTACAGAAAATCGTTCTGTGTGATCAACTTGAACAAACGCCAGTATTTGACTTCCGTCAAGACGAAGTCTGAAAGCCTCTCTTCAAGTCAAGTTACTACACGACGCGGTTATAACAATGCAAAAGTTTCATTCTTGGGGTTACGACTGATTATGAGTTTGGAATTTTCATCAGAATGGAGAGCAATTCCTTTCTTATAAAAAGCAGCAGCCCCGTTAGAGGCCTGGAGTGGCCCAGAGGGTTCCAGAAGCTAAGGTTCCCACATTTCGTGTTAACGACGCAGGATTGTGGGAGGTTGTCAGAATTACGCACCGGCCGCCTTTACCCGAACGAAATACACCTGGTACTCATTTCTGTTAGTTGCTGAGACGACCAGTGGGCCATAGTCCGATCGGAAGAATTTTATGTCAATGGAAAATTCCAATGACTCCATCTGGGAAAGAACCAGCGACCTTCCGATCTGTAGCACAGCACCTTAACCACTGTCCAATCTCTTCTTATAATTGGAAGAGGAATGTTAACATCAAGGCAGTTACGCCCGTAGGAGAAGTACAAAATCCACTGACGCCATTTGTACGAGTCTCACATCTGCTGAGCAGCATTAAGTTTAGGTCATGGGTGCGTAACCTGTGGACTACTTAGTCCTTCTTAAGTGGCCCTGGGGCTAATTAGTGACGTGCAAAATTAAATTGTTCTACTTCTCTATAATTGGAGGTAGTGTGTACACTGTTTTGGTGATTATGTGGAAGAGTGAATATTCAGAATTTGTTTAAGTAACACACCAAAATATGCACATATATAGTCCTTAATAATCTAAAATTACCATTAAAACATGTAAAACGCTCCTACATGTTTCGATCATACGATCATCCTCAGGGATCATACACTGTTCCTTGCTAAAGTTACCGTTTTAAACTATAACTTTAGCAAGAAACAGTGTAGGCTCCCTGAGGATGATCGTATGATGGAAACATGTAGTTCGGTTTTAAGTGTTTTAATGTAAATTTTAGATTATTTATCATCATCATCATCATCATAAACATGGAGGACTGGACCCTTTGATCCGTTCCGTCTCCAGAGTTATATCTGCTCGCGCCAACGCTTCTTCGGTTTTCCAATTCCAATTTGCTTGTAATCTGTAGTTCGCGGCATATGATAGTCATTTGTTTTGTGGTCATAAATGGTTTAGCCTGCCAGAGGTCTCAGTAACTTCATTTCTGCCGTTTCAATTCTCCGTCTTTGTAAGGCTGTTGGAGTTCCATATTCTAAACCATATAAAAATGTAGGTAAAACTATTGTGTATTTTTTCAAATTAGTTTCCGTATTTTCGATTATTAAAGACCATATATATAGTGGGCCGTTAGCTCATTCGGTATAGTGACTGAGCTACGGGCTGGATGGTCCGGGATCGAATCCCGGTTGGGACGTGGTTTTCCGCCCGTCCAGACTGGCCCTGGTGTCCCACCCAGTCTGCTGTAAAATGTGTACCGTCTCTTTCCCGGATGTAAATTGCGGCCGTGACGTCCTGCTGAACACTGACCCCTTCTAGTGGTGCGGTCATGGAAGAGTAGAGCTATACCTCTACCCACCCTCTGGGCCACACCGGGCCAGTAACAGGATCACTATAGCTTTACCTTTAAAGACTATATATGTGCATTTGTTGGTTTGCTACTGAAGTAAACTACAGAATGCACGGTGCAACGATAAATAAATTCCGGACGGATAGATAATTGAAGATTTTTAGGAAGACCCTAAGGATGGAAGCACAAATATAGGCCAATAGACAGTTTGCTACATAAGCAAAGTGCCTTTCGTTAGTGGAAGATAGCAACCAAATCGACATAGCAATTAATGTTTGTGTGTCAAGGGGAAAGAAGCAAAATCCGTCCTATCGTGCTGAGATGTGGACGAAAATACACGAGTGGCTGTAAGTCGTTTTCTGGACGCAGTACTTCCTGGATATTCGATCGGCTGTAATGCGGTGCAAGGGGTTCGCATACACACGCCGATCGACCTCAGTTACCTCAAACGTCCCGTATGTTAAATCCACTGGATATTCTTCATGTTTGTACCGTGCATCAGTGGCGATTAAAACACTTTATTATCCAACAGATGCACAAATATATAATTCGTAGATACAATTACAATTATTATAAAATCAACAGACACGATAGAACCATTATTATAATTTTAGCCAAGCACTGTATAAAGCTCCCTGATCATGGATCTCTTGTGATCCGAAACATGTTGGAGCAATTTTAAATATTTTATAATAATTCTAATTATATCTACGAATTATATAATTTGTGCATCTGTTGGATAATAAAGTGTTTTAATCCAAGGGATATTACTGAATTGTTCGGGAACACTTTCAGAAATTGCGAGAGAAAAGGGGCTTCTAAGGTTGATGGAATGATTTAGGGTCGCTTAATGAGCCACATTTATGAGAATCCTGTACAAACAGAAGGAGTCTGATAGATAGAATATCACTGTGTGTACACATTCAAACATTTGCCAGGTACATTTGCGCCCGAACGCAGCCTACATTGTGCGTCACTTCTAGGATTACAAAGAAGTCACAGTCAGCCAGTTCGACAGCTCATGTGAATTATTCGAAAATATTACCACTGGAAATATCACCACTGCTTGGCGTGTCCTGAGGTTGCGGAAAGACGAACGGCCTCCGATAAGGAGGGTAGCTGCGAATAAATTGAATAAGCAGTCGCGGACAGTAGACAAGGGGCGTTCCTCCAGCTTTGGGGTTGGGCGAGGTGCTAAAAACCACTCGCTGTAAAAAACGTTGTTAAGAAACACTCACATGCGCGATGCTTGCTCTGGAGACAATATGATTTGTACGCAAGGAAGCGTATTAGGTGCTCTTCTGTTCCTAGCCTACGTAAATGATATTTGGAGGAATATCGAATCAACTATTAGATTTTTGCTGATAACTGTGTAATTTACAGAAAATTTACAAATAATGCAGACATGGAAAAATTGCAGAAGGACCTGAACAGGCTGAGGGAGTGGGCGGTTGAAAATGCGATGAAAATAAATCCAAGCGAAAGTAAGTCAATTCGCTTCACGAGAGCTAGAGTAAAGGATCCACTAAATTATTCGTTAATGGGCACATTAATAACTGAAGCGAGCAGTTTTAAATATTTAGGAATAATCTTACGCAGCGACTTAAGTTTGGCTGACCAAGTTAACTACGCGGTGAAAAGGCTTGGAAAGCACTACAGTTCACAATGCGAATACTAAAATAGGGTAATAGTAATACCAAAAGTTTAGCCTACAGGTCATTTGTATGTCCGATTCTTGAATATGGGTTCGCGTGCTGCGATCCGTACAGGGAGGGAGAAATAAGTGCGCAAGACAGGGTGCAAAAGAAAGCGGCCAAATTTGCACATCATAAAAACAGTCCGAACTGGGAAACTTTGGCGTCGCATAGAAAGTCATCAGCAAAAAGTCTAATAGTTGATTCCACATTCCTCCAAATATCATTTACGTAGGCTAGGAACAGAAGAGGACCTAATACGCTCCCTTGCGGTACAACTGACGTTAATCTAAATTCTGCGCGCATTTGCTCTCCCAATTGATGCTAAATCAGTAGTCCCTTTACATTCCTGGAGTAGCCCAGAGAGTTGCAGGAAGTTGAGGTACCCAGACTTAATGCCAGCGGCACAGGGTGGTGGTAAGATTGTCAGCCGTACGCAACGGCCGCCTTTACCCCCAGGAAATGCTCCTGGTACTCATTTCTGTTAGAGGCTGTGTCGACCCCAGGGCCTTAGTGCGATTTGAAGGATTTTATGTCAAAATAAATTCCAATGACACCACCTTGGATCGAACCAGCGACTTCCCTTCTGTAGCACAGCACCTTAACCACTGTTCCATCTCTTCTTATAATTGGATAGGAATGTTGACATCAAGGCAGTTACGCCCGTAGGAGAAGTACAAAATCCACTGGACCCATTTGTACGGGGGTCACATCTGCTGAGCAGCATTGAGTGAAGGTCATGGGTGCGGAACCTGTGGACCTCGTAGTCCTTCATAAGTGGCCCTGGGGCTAATTAGTGACGTGCAAAATTAAATTGTTCTACTTCTATATAATTGGAGGGAGTGTGTACAGTGTTTTGGTGATTGTGTGGAAGAGTGAATATTCAGAATTAATTTAATTTTTTTTTTTTCTCCAATGCCACCACATGTCCTTGTGGACTTCGTGGTCCTCCCTCCTGGGCATGGCAGGAGTGTAACCGACTTCTGAAGTTGGTAAGCCCATGAGGCGCAGTTACGTTGTCCCGATGATGTGATTGGTGATGTAGGAGGATGTAGTGCCAGAAGGACCCCTAAACCTAAATTTTACCAACGTACCCAGATTATGATCACCGCGGGAATCCCCCCCCCCCTTTAGGGCAAATTCCCACGGTAGAGACGTGAATCGAACCCGGGACCTCATGATTAGTAGTGTTAGACTCTGACCACTAGACCACGAGGCTGGCCGAATTTATTTAATAACGCACCAAAAAAATGCATATATATATATATATATATATATATAGTCTTTAATAATAAAATTTCCACTAAAACACGTAAATACCTCCTACATGTTTCGATCATACGATCACCCTCAGGGAACATACTTTGTTCCTTGCTAGATTTACAGTTTTAAACTATAATTTTAGCAAGAAACAATGTATGCTCCCTGAGGATGATCGTATGATCGAAACATGTAGGAGGGTTTTACATGTTTTAATGTAAATTTTAGATTATTCATCAACATCATCATAAACATCAAGGATTGGACCCTTTGATCCGTTCCGTCTCCACAGTTACAACTGCTCGCGCCATCGCGTCTTTGGTCTTCCAAGTGTTCTCCTTCCTTGCGGTCTGTACCGGTATGATTACCAAGGGATTCAGTTTTGTAGCATTCTTTGCAATTGTGAAGGCCAGTTCCGTCCGTATTTAACTTTCTTGTCTAGTGTGCCTGTAATGTGTAGTTCGCGGCGTATGTAGTCATTTGTTTTGTGGTTATAAGGGGTTTAGCCTGCCAGAGGTCTCAGTAACTTCATTTCTGCCGCTTCAATTCTTCGTCTTTGTAAGGCTGTTTGAGTCCAATTTTCTGAACCATATAAAAATGTAGGTAAAACTATTGTTTATATTTTCAAAATAGTTTCCGTATTTTCGATTATTAAAGACCATATATATAGTGGGACGCTAGCTCAGTCAGTATAGTGACTGAGCTACGAGCTTTTCGGTCCGGAATCGAATCCCGGTTGGGACGAGATTTTCCGCTCGTCCAGACCGGCCCTGGGGCCCACCCAGCCTCCTGTAAAATGGGTACCGGGTCTTTCCCGGGGGTAAATTGCGGCCGGGACGTGCTGCTGACCACTCACCCCCTTCTAGTGCCGCGGTCATGGAAGAGTAGAGCTATACCTCTACCCATCCTCTGGGCCACACCGGGCCTGTAACGGGATCACTGTACCTTTACATTTAAAGACTATATATGTGCATTTGTTGGTTTGCTACTGAAGTAAACTACAGAATGCACGGTGCAACGGTAACGATAAACAGAATTAAATTGCAAGAACCTCAGAATCATTTCTGCGCTTCGTTTATTAAAACACTGCTAGTCCCCCAGAAGCAGCCCAACACCACTTATCGTTCCACCTTCATATATCAACTGTGAAAAGCCATTTGCGCCCTAATTACAATTTTTGAATCGTCTATCTCCGTCTGAATTCCGAGGATTTTTGTTTTGTTTTTTAGCATTTCTCGTTTTTTAGTGATGATGGATGATCTAGCCCGTTACATCAACCGCCAACCTGAAGGATCAAGTGATTTTTGGTCAAGGTTTTCTTCCTGTAGCCCTTGATAAAACGAAATCAAACTGCCGGGCAGCAGTGACAGTTGTGGTCCACCCGGGGTATTTTATTTCCCCGGTACCCACCATACATGGTGAGCGTTCCGCTGTCCGTCACCGGGGGAGGCGCCCGAAGAGAGACTAGTAACTTCTCATATCATAGACCAGAAAAGACTTCAATGGTATGGCCACGTCAAAAGGAGGCCAGAGGAGAGAATACCAAAATTACTGTGCTACAAATCGGAAGGTAGCTCATTCGATCCCAGATGGTGTCATTGTTAGTTTTCATTGACATAAAATTTTTCCGATCGCACTATGGCCCTGGGGTCGACTTAGCCTCTAACAGAAATGACTACCAGGAGTATTTCCTGGGGGTAAAGACCGCCGGTGCGTAAGGCTGACAACCTACCACCATCCTGTACCGTTGTCACTAAATCTGCGAACCTTAACTTCCTAAGAAGCTCTGGGCCTGTCTAGGCCTGTAATGGGACTGATAACCTTCATCTTTACCTTTATTACTAAGGCGTCTGGCCAATCCCAGCACGACAGACATATAATTATTTAATATGTACCTTACAGAAAACGCGACGCGACGTTACGCGTCAAGAGAAATGCGAAGTTGACAAAATGGCAACGATCGGTAAACGCAGTATATGCTGGCAGGATAGCCGACGATTCCTAAACAGAACGTACGTATTACTGCGCACTGCTGTAGTGTCTTGACTGGGGGATCTTGAACCCTGTTCCCCGGCAACACAGACCTTACCGGCAGACAGCCGAGCGGTAAATTGCTACCCCGGAGATGGAAGATTGTCTTGTGGAGTGTGGGTGGTTATCGTTAAAGAGTGAAAGGCCATGGAATTCTCCATATATTAATGGTTTGATAATCACTCAAATGTACAAAGGAGTAGTCCGGTAATGGAGACGAGTGCTGGAGAACCGCTAATTTCTATGAGGCTCTTCGCTGTTACGAAGAGGTCGGCCTGGCTGGTGTCGAAAGAATCCCCCTGTCTCTGAAGCTCCTTGCCCAGTTATACTGAAGCTGCTACAATATCTTACAGCACCCCCTGCCTTCGTCTGCTTAGAGACTTAATTACTTACTGCATGTTGCAGATTCCTTCTTGAGAAGCTAACTGGTTTGCAGCTAGTCAAGAAATTCCTAATATTATCCACCCATCTACGCCTAGGTCTCCCCAGTGGTCTCTTTACCTCCGGTTTCCCCACCAAGACCCTATACACCTCCCTCTCCTCACCCATACGCGCCACACGCCCAGCCCATCATATTCTTCTCCATTTTATCACCCGCACAATATTGGGTGAGCAGTACAAATCACTTAGCTCCTCGTTATGCAATCTCCCCCATTCCCCCATTACCTCATCCCTCCTAGGTCCAACTATTCACCTCAACACCATGTTCTCAAACACCCTCAGCTTCCCGTCCTCCCGCAATATCAAAGTCTAAGTTTCACACCCATACAAAACAACAGTCAAATTTTAAACATACTAATTTGAATATAGCCTTTAAACTTTTACCGTATTTTTTAACCAAGAGGTCCTGCAACGTTTTTCTCTTTCAGTTGCGAATAAATTCCTTAGGACTGTTTTGTTTGTTGTAGTGCTTTTTTTCTGTGTGTTGCATACACTTTTAGGCGCACTGGGAAAATGGCGGAAAGTGATTATTCGTTTCGTCCTGTCTATCTGCCTGTCCGCATGGAACAACTGGGGTACCACTTGACGGATTTTCATGAAATTTGATATTTGAGGATATTTCGGAACTCTGGCGAGAAAATTCAATTGTCGTTATATTCGGAAAAGAATAAATTGAAATTTACATGAAGATGAATATTGAATGAATTGATGAATATACATTTTGATCGCATCTCGCTCACTTATTCTTAGAATGACTAATGTTTCGGATAAATGATGTACAGAAAAAAAAATCACTTTTTTTTCCAGTAACTTTCCACGAAAATCGTATCGTTTGTGAGATAATGTGGTAAAATATTGTAGGCGGCGGAAGGATACAGATGACTGCACCCTACCATGTCTGTAATGATAAGATTATAAACATTTCTACTACTGCTCAGATAAGTACATATTTTCGCGCAGTACCCATTGTGACATTGCTTGTTCCGACGCTCGTAATTAAAGCTAAATGATTTTTCTGTGTGATGTCTTACATCTGTGCGAGAAGAATTTATATATTTTGAAAAATCCAATCAATGAATGGCAAATCATGGCATACAACGTGATAACCAATTATATGGTTCAAGTTTTTAATGCAGGATTCGCGCCGGCATAAGCAACAGTATATTGATCTCAGAAACCAAGCATTTAGCTATGAGCAAAGCCAAGAATACAAAAGCGTAGCCTTCATATGTAGAACATAACAGACCCTCGATATAACGGAATAATGGGAGGTTTTCGCTTTTATATTTAAAAAGCCGATAGTAAAACCCCATACTAACAGCTCTTAATAGAAACAGTTTGTGCAGGAAGTACAGGGTGTATCAAAATGATTGGAGCGGTTTTGAAGTTGATTATATTCACAAGTATGGTGAACAGAATTATAAATTCTAGTAGAAATGGAAGAGTAACTCAACAGGTTTATGACACATACCTACAAATGTTCGATGTATGCACCCTTGCACTGTCTCATTCGTTCCACGCTTTCTTCTGACACACCCGGCCGACCTGCACTTTTTCCTTTACAAAGGCACCCAGTTGTCTGAAACTGCTGATAGCAGCGTCTAATGCTATTGGGAGATGGGGGATCGCTGTTGAATTCTTGATTTTAAACTTTCGCCGTGTTCTATATGTGTTTTCTTTTGGGTAATTCCCCGGCGTCTGAGTTCTAATAGCCGACGTTTCGGAACCCTCTATCAGTTCCATATTCATAGGCAGGTGGATGAAGTATGTTGAATTGTCGCCGGAATGTCTGCTGAACAGAAACAACTGATTCATGCTTCACAAAATGCAGTATACAAAACGCTTTTTGCTCCGGAGTCGCCATTATCGTTTTGTTCTGTCCACGTCGGATGGAGAAGAGGGGAGTGGGATTGCGCATGCGCACAAAACTTGAACAACTGCCGTTTCATTCCACATGGGAAACTTACTTCTATGTGCGTTTTGAAAGTCGTAATGGCATTTTGAAACCGCTCCAATCATTTTGATACACCCTGTATAATGCAAAGTGCTTGTAAATGGACAGAAATTAATGTACTATAGCAAATTGGAATAATACTCGTACACCCGAAGCTTCACGCGGTGGTGCCCTTATACCCCCTCTTACTTACGTTACTTACTTACTTACTTACTTACTGCATGGTGCGGAGTCCTTCTTGAGAAGCTAACTGGTTTGCAGCTAGTCAAGAAATTCCCCGCATTTCACGGAACCCGAAGGTTCATTACCGCACTCACAAGCGT
>Ga0131853_10022405_pt1 | contig 11434 bp, 9 predicted proteins | sample TergutLab28metaG_FD_92764 | JGI IMG/M metagenome (GOLD analysis project Ga0131853, IMG submission 92764) | Labiotermes labralis P1 segment gut microbial communities from Petit-Saut dam, French Guiana - Lab288 P1 (version 2) (version 2) | ecosystem: Host-associated > Arthropoda: Insects >...
ATTTCAAAATGCACGGTGCAAAGATAAAAAATGAGTTTCTTACATTTTCTTCCACGCTGAATTGCAATGTGTAATTAGAATTTCCCTTTACTCAATTATTATACCAACTAATGCACATATATAAAATTTACACATTAAAACTTTAAAACCGCTCCGACATGTTTCGGTCCTAAGACCATCATCAGGTAGCTATATATTCCTTGCTAAAGTCACAAGTTGGGTGTTGTGGTAGCATGCTGCCACAACACCCAACTTGTACACCGAAGTTAATCAGTGACTATTTTTAGTGTGCATTAGTTGGTATAATAATTGAGCAACTCGACAACATGCACGGTGTAACAATAAAAATAGAATTTCCCTATCACCCACAGTTTTTGTGTGACACAAATTTTTAAAATTCGATTTTAGCAAATTTAGTTATTTTGTCAGCCTACCAACATGTTTTAAAAGTTGTGCTTACACATAAAAAGAATAAATTCCCCTCTGTACCTTTAGCTCACGTTACTAACATAAAAAAGTCCTGCGAAAATATGAAACTACATTTGGAAAAGATTTATGTATTTGAAAAATAAGTTCTCCAGGATAAGTGATTCTAAAATTAAAGAAGGGGTATTTTTTTAACTTCAAACAAGACGGTTAATAAAAGACGTATATTTGAAGGCCAGCTAAGTTAAGTGGAAACCGCAGCATGGAAATCATTTTAAAATTACCCTACGAATTTTTTTGCGGAAAACTTAGGGCAGCAAACTATTGTAGTACGGTGGCTGATCTTGTACAATCCTACACACTTATGGGGTGTAATATGGCTTTAAAGGTATACTCGTATTTTTTCTTAGACTTTCACTTAGACTTCTTCACCGAATATCTCGGGGCAGTGAGCGATTTCACCAGGAGATTACAACCATGGAAAAGTGGTACCAAGGCAAGTGGAGTCCCAGAATGCTGGCTGATTATTGCCGGAAACTTAGAGACGTTCCACAGGTAAGATATAGCAGAGAGTCATCCACTGTTACTGTCAAGTAATGTATATATTCCACGTATTATAATGTAAATATAGGTGTTCTTCAAAATCCAATCGCGCATCTTTTAAAAACCTTATCTTATAGGGTGGTGGGGGGGACTAACACCACATTTGAATGCCGCGCAAAAAAATGCTATTGGGTTTATCTACTTTATTTCGCGTGACAATAAATAAAAATTATTTTGTTATCCATTGTAATTAACAGCACCATAAATTTTTCTATAGAGTAATGGCGAAATGTGTTTACTTTAAGTTAGTAACTATATCATTATATCTCCATCTCCTTCAGGTATAATTCGTGCGTATAAGGCGATAATATTATTATTATTATCGTATGATTAATTTAAGTATACAGCTTACAGAATAAACTTTTAAGAGTCGTCTATGGCTTGCGACTCTGACAGCATTGTGTACTTCCTGGAATAGTTCTACTGATGCTTCTCACTATATTTTTCCCCCTTCGCGCGAAGTGTAAGCGTTCTGATATGTGTGAACGTGTTTCAAAATTGAAAAGAAAATAGCTGAAGGGTAGGGGGGGGGGAGGGAAGTCAGATACATATCAAGTAAAAATATATTGTGTCGACACTTGAATTCCATTGAGAAACAGTTTACCTTCTCGCCCATACAAATTTCAAAACTCCAAAAAAATTTTGTAATTTCAGAAAGAGAGACTTTGGCGTTAATGTTAATAAAAATCCAACCAGATGCAACAGTATGCAGATATTTATTTACTGCAAAGTCACACTACATGTTTCGGGTGTCACAGCACCTATCATCAGGTGTACTAAAAACTGTAACCGCAGCCTCCGGTACAGGTCATAATACTGGTACAGCTACTTCCCTCCAACGTGGCCTGATCGGGACCGATAGGATTTTTATTAACATTGAATTACGATGCACGGAACCACGAGTTAAAAAAAAACAGACTTTGGCATTTCCTGCGGTTTTATAACATCCATTTCCCTTTAGACATTGTTTGTACCATTCCCGAATTATTACGTCTCCTGCTCCTCAACCATCTCTTTCTTTTACTGCAGACTGAAATTCCACAAAGATGCTCGCCACAACGTACTCAGAACTGAAGCCAGCAGGACCGCGACTTGCTATGTCTGTTTACACTTATGTTTGCCTTCCACCCTAGTATGGAAATAACACACAGGAATCGTTCAAGTCTTGAAAGCAAACACTCTTTACTATTGATTTCTCATACTAGAGAGCTTTTGTGACAATGAATTTTAGAGTTTAAAGATAATTGGCCGATGACAGAAACGTGCAGTTACTAGAGTTAATAAGTGGTTAATTGAAACGACAAATTATTCTTGGTGGTTTGTCTGCTGCTGACTGTCTCTCCGGATTCGACATAATACACTTGCTACAGTTTAAATGTATAAAACATCTAGAGCCATAATAAAAAAGAAAGCAGTAAATTAAGGTGACAAATGAGCGTGGACAATAATACAGGAGAAGAAGAGCATAAACATTATAATTATTCCTGTAAAACAGACACAATTACTATGGATAAATTATTTAAGAACAATCAACACTTACGTGGCTGACAATGGAAACTACATTAGGCATAATAAATTCGCTTCTCACAGAGAACAGAGCCTGTAAACATTAGCGAAACAAGTAGGTGAATGCTCTATAGGAAGGGAATGGACGTGTATTGCAAGAATCATGCGGAGCACATACATAATTGTGCACAGAATCCTGAAGTTTTATATTTAAACCTAACGGTGCATATATTTACCATTAAATTTTAAGGGGTTCATTCGGAAAGGTTACAGAAGACTAAAATTCCGTATGTTAGAAGCACTAAAAATTACCGTGCACATCTGCAAATTTAAAGGCAAAGTATGAAATTATGTACCATATTGAATGTTGCCCAAATCTCAGGTGAAGTATAAAATGCTCGCATTTGTATGCAGTGCTGGCATTCTACACAGCGCAATGCAGTGCAATTCTGTACAGTACCGGCGTGTCAAATACGAGCTGAAGAAATAAAGCTGGCCTAAGCACGTCAACACTTGTTCACAGCAACGAACAATCCTTCGCCCGATAAGTCATTAAGCTGTAGTGCCTTCGTGGGAGTTTCAGTAAGGGTATTTCAGAGACGAACAGCACATCCCACCACGCGCATGGATGGATGAGGCTCTCTACTGGTTCTCTTTTAGACAACCTTCCTTCTTTATAAGAAAAAGTGTTGACGAGGTCCTCGTTTTGTGTGTGTGTGTGTGTGTGTGTGTGTGTGAGTGTGAGTGTGAGTGTGAGTGTGAGAGAGAGAGTGTGTGTGTGTGTGTGTGTGTGAGTGTGAGTGTGAGTGTGAGAGAGAGTGTGTGTGAGTGTGTGAATGTGAGTGTGAGTGTTTGTGTTTGTGTGAGAGTGAGTGTGATTGTGTGTGAGTGTGTTTGTGAGAGTGTGTGAGTGTGAGTGTGCGTGAGTGAGTGAGTGTGTGTGTGTGTGTGTGTGTAGTTTAAAAATGGGGAGGTGCATGTAAGCATGTGGTGGGGAAGCCTGAGGAAATGGAACCACTTGCCATAACCAGGCGTAGATAGACGGACAATATTAGAATAGATCTTCCAGAGGTGGAATGGGTTATGGACTGGATTGATACGGCTCAGATGGTGGGCTCTTGTGAATATGGTAATGGACCTCTGGGTTCCGCAAAATACGGGAAATTGCTTGATTAGCCAAGGACTTGTTAGACACTCAAGAAGGACTCTGCCCCATTTAGTTAGTTAGATAGTCAGTCGGTGAGTGAATATCTGTCATATAGTGTCGGTGATAGATGAATGCATGGGTACGGAGCGTTGGTGAAATATTAATGAAAGGGGATAACCGAAGCACTTGCAGAAAACCCTGTCTCAGTGTCACTATATCTACCAAAAATCCCACACAGGACGCCCTGGCATTAACCCGTCTTCCTAAGTGTGAAACCGGCGAATGACTGCCTGTCTGAACCATGGGAAGGACCGAGATTTTCATGGTGGCTGGGTATGCGAAGCGTATAATTAAGAATCGCCCTATAGACAGGCTTTATTGCGTTCGCGTACCCTAATTTGAAGTTCTGTAAAATCTGATCGATATGCACAAACATTTTCACTAAATTTACGCCAGTAAGTGTCAACTCAGGACCGTATTTCGTACTAAGTCTTACAATCGTACTAATACACAGCGGACGCACAAACTTGTGAGACCGCAGAGACATTAGTACCACCTACCGTAGGGTCGTGAAATTACGTATCATTAGAGATCTTTAAAAGGATTGGTGTCCTCTTGCTTCTTTCATCCTTTCTCCCTCACCCAAGTCCTTTCTCTTGTTTCTTTCTTCGAAAGATGAAAGGTAATATCTGAAAGGGTCTGCGTTACCCACTGGTTGGTTGGTGCCAGACCACTTCAAGTCGCTAAGACCAAAATGCAAATCAACAGGGCTCTCAATATAAGATAATGTGTAAATAATCTCACACATCAAGGGAAGTTTCCCCAAACAGCAACTGAATATACTGTCGGGTGCATGTACGAGATAAAGAGGTAAAGTTTTCTAAGCAGAATCCATGCAGACACACAGCGGGAAAAGACGTAGATTTCCAATCGTTCTTTACTTCCGCACTACATGGAAATGAGTGGCTAAATTCACCCTCAGACAGATCGTTCTTCCCTCCCCTCCCCACACGAAAGAAACCGTGTAACATTTGAATAGAAAGCTGGGTGGCCTCCAGAGACGGTCTGGACGTTTTGAAGTTAGACAACTCCTCTGTCCTTACCGGAATATAAACCCCAAACCCTCCAACACGTAGCCCAGTCGTTACACCAACTCCAATGCACATGATGTCTGACACGTTTCAATTTTTTTAGGGCAATCCTCAGGAGCATGTGAAAATAAAACTATCTCAGTTGTTCATTTTATATATATATATTGCCACGTTTTATATATATATATATATATATATAACGTGACAAAATGACAAGGTGAACAAAAAGTTCACGTAATCGGCAACCTCTTTTCGACTAGAGATAGAGGATGGATGTTGGGATATGGGAGGTAAATTTCACCCTAGAACAGGCCACGAAGGCCCATAGTGGGAGCAGATGTATAGCTGTACTCTTCCTTCAACCTCGGCGCTAGGTGGGGATGGTTGGTAAACGCTACGACCCAGCAGCTTTATCCCCGGGAAAGGTCCAGTACCCATTGTGTAGGGGGCTGAGTGGGCTCCAGTGCCGGTTTGGAAGGCTACGGAAAATCTCGCCCCAACCGGGATTCGAAACCCAGACCATCGAGCTCGTAGCGAGTCACGATACCGACTGAGCTACCCCAGCCCTAGGGCAAGGGAAAGTTAGAGCAATTGTATTGGATTGGATCAGCACTGGACTGTGCAGTCACAACGAGCCACTTCTTATAGGTCCCCTGTTCTCCCTTCGCTCAGCACTGTGCGTGCTGCAGCGAGCCGCCTCATAATGGAAGTGTTACTATTTTACAAAACACAACGGATCTCCACATCAAATGTCAATAACAGACGTCGCGTATAACCTTTGAGGGTGGCACGTTTCTAAATCCGAGCGCACGTCAATAAAAGAAGTCTCAACACACACCCGCTCGATTTGTGCCCTTGGAAGACGCCATCATTCAGTTACAGACAAAAATCCACAGCGAAAATGTCGCCGAGGACTGACTACGTCATATCTGGTAAATCGGTAGAAGAAGTAGGGCTTTCCCTGTTCATGAAGTTGAAGGCTTAATATTGGCAGTCTCAGCAGCCAATCTGCTGGACAGGCGGATTACCTGCTCTCTAAGCAATTAAACCCAAATTCCATATAAGATTATCAGACTGATATATCATGAAAGGAGGAACCTAAGGTTTCAACGCACGGATATGAAGAGGAAGAAGAAGGAAGAGAAAAGAAAGGAGGAGATTAACATTGTGGCATAGAATACGTCACAGGAATGGGCTACATTCTCAAGACGAAATAATGAAAAACCTAACTGGAGAACTTGCAGTTCAAAATCTTGAGACAAAAAATAAATATAATTGAAGCAGTTGTTTTTAGTGAAGATTATGTATTCAGCCAAGCAGATGAAATAGCTGCACCGAAAGGAAAACCCAGATGCATTTGTTTACCGTTTTGGGTGGGGTAAATTGGCCTTTTGCCCTCAGCCTCTCCGTTCAGTAAACGTAGCCTTTATGAAATTAAATAATGTGTATCACAAAACTGCACCCATGCCCATTTACACTAAAACAAGTGCACCTAAGCGCGTATTATTTCGCAGCTCCCACAAAACAAGAATTTTGACTATCTCGCCTAGCACAAAGAAAAGTAAGCTAAGACATATTTACAAAGTGTCTCTCTGTAGCGTTAGGCACTGCTATTATCGTAAGAATGTGAAAAATTTTCAAATTATCATAAACAATTTTTCACTAAACACATTATGAAATTTCTTCGGGTAATAGTATTTGGGGGGGGGGGCTTTGTCTGATTTTAAAAATGTTTGGGTAAAGAAAATACTTTAAAATATCTCAGCAATATCTTAAATATATATAATACAAAATAGTTATCTTTGTATAAAAAACGCCAATGGATAACTGGTGTTTCCAAACACAAAGAAGTTTGTTCAAAATTTGCACTTATTTATCGATGCAACTCAACTATTTAACTCCGAATTATAAGTCTGAGAATTTCGAAACAAAAGAAGAGCACAGAGTGCCACGAAAATGGCCTACCTATTGGTGCAACACAGGCCTACATCACAATAAGATTCACGTGCAGTATGATTATAAAATAGGATGTACATATTTTTCCACGAATAAAAACACGAATCATTCCCACGGTTGTAGGTACTCTACGAAATTGTTATTGTTACTGAAATGGTTTTTATCATTGGGTTACCCGAATGAGAATGGGCGCGTCAAGCCATTTCCAGAACTTCTTGTTTAGTCGAAGGCATCGACACAACTAACACGTTACATGATAAAAGCACAGAAAAACTAATTCAAATCATACACGAAAAATTTATTTTTAAAGTGGTAAAATTTTCCTCTCTCATTTAAATATACTGACACTGCATTTCAGTGTACATTTTTTTGCAATATTAAGCAGATACACATTTTCCAGTTTTGTGGAGTAGAAATAAAAATGTTTTCCTAAACTTAAGGAGACTTAGAACACTTTCAAAACAAATGGCTTAATTACAAAATTCTGTATGATTAAACAATCAATAACTGGCAACATGCAGTTGCGAACTTGTTCTTCCATCTGGAAATAGAAGTTTTCCAAGTTATGTATTGCTCTCCCTCGACGTGTCTATTGACTGTTTCCTGTAAAGAGCAACACTAGAAGCATCTGGGGACAATGTGCAGAGCAGGGAGACAGTGGGGACAAGCAAATGCACTCAACTCATCGACTCCAGTTCAAAACGCAAACAAGAAGAGTGAAAGCTGTTCGCGCCGCTACAGGCAGAAGATTGAAAATGTCACCAAAGATACGCGAAAATCTAATGAGACTTTATTGAACAAACTGGGGCGGAAATTTGGAAACCCAGTTCGATTGCTTAAATCCTATGAAAGACTCTCCTGTTGTCGCAATAAGAAGTCTTACGCTGTAAATATGGAACCAGGGCCGTTCTCTTACAGACAAAACTTGGAACAGCTCTTCGCCAATCTAGAAAGCAAGGGATTTGTACAATCAGCACAACTCTTTATGAACCTCAGTGTTTTGCAGAATAATGTTCAAAAGACGGCTAGTAATAAGAGACATCTAGAAATAAAACCTGAAAAATCTAAGTACTGTACCATGTCTCATGATCAAAATGCTGGACAATATCAAAGCATAATCTTTTTTAAGTATGAAAAATTTCAATTATTTGGGAACAGCCTTAACAAATTAAAATTCCGTTCATAAAGAAATTAAGATCAGATTGAATTCAGGTAATCCCTCCTACCATTCTGTCCAGAATATTTTGTCTTCCTGCTTCTTTCAAAAAACAGAAACTAAAATATTCCGAAATATAATTGTTGTGTATTGTTTTATATAGGAGACTTTTGTCTTCCAGGTTGCTATCCAAAGTTTTAAAGATCAAGATATATAGAACTATAATTTTTCCTGTTGTTTTGTATGGGTGTGAAACTTGGTCGCTGACAATGCGGGAGGAAAGGAAGCTGAGGGTGTTTGAGAATATGGTGTTGAGGAGAATATTTGGACCTATTAGGGATGAGGTAACTGGGGAATGGAGGAGACTGCATAACGAGGAGCTAAATGATCTGTACTACTCACCCAATATTGTGCGGGTGATAAAATCGAGAAGAATGAAATGGGCTGGGCATGTGGCGCATATGGGTGAGGGGGTGTATAGGGCCTTGGTGGGGGAAACCGAAGGGAAGGAGACCACTGGGGAGCCCTAGGCGTAGATGGGTGGATAATATTAGGATGGATCTCCAGGAGGTGGGATGTGGGTATATGGACTGGATTGGGCTGGCCCAGGATAGAGACAGGTGGGGGACGCTTGTGAGTGCGGTAATGGACCTTCGGGTTCCGTGAAATGCGGGGAATTTCTTGACTAGCTGCAAACCAGTTAGCTTCTCTAGAAAGACTCTGCACCATGGAGTAAGTAAGTAAGTAAATTTTGTATTGGGGGGGGGGGGTGAAACTTCGACTCTCCCATTGAAAGACGAACATAGATTCAGGCTGTTTGTGCTTTATGTGCTGTTAATTTCGAGTACAAAAATGTAGAAATAAGAAAATATTAAGATACGGGTCACAGTAGGTACAGTTGTTGTAAAGAATAATGTTGCGGACTTATCGTGCTACTGAATAATGACACTCCCCGGCTTACACAATTCCAAGCTACGCGATTCCAGAATTACGTAATTCTAAAAATGTGAAAAATGGAAATAACATTTTTTATAAAGCAGGCCCCGAATTTTTCCTTACGGAAATGAAAGCGCTCTGAGACGAAGGCGGTGTGAGAATACTGCTGGGCAATAACACAGGCGACGGGGCGGTCATGCTGCAGCCGATCAGGTGCCAGTCCCTTGGAGTGCGGATTCCAGACGGACTCATTTCTGTGCACATATACAGCATAGTTAACCACACGTATAGAAATTCCGACTTGATCAAATTTCGACTAGCGCCGTACCTTCCGGAACGTTACAATTTTGCAACACTGGAGGGACTGTTTTACTGTTACTACGTGTTTTCAGACATCCGCATCATTCCAGCTGTGTTCATAAATGTTACTTGTTGTTGCAAAGTCACAGGCCGAGCTGAAATAAATAAGACATATTTATTTAGCGCAGATCGGCCTGTGACTTTGCAACACGCAGTAACATTTATGAACACAGATGGCATGATATGGCTCCTCTACAATGGGTACCGGGTCTCATTACCGGCAGTAAAGCGACCGGGGCGTGGCGTGATTTGGCGTGGCGTTGGCCACCCACCCTATCTAGCTCCAAAATTAAAGGAAGAATAGAGCTATACCCCTACTCCCTCTCAGGGCCTTCTTGCCTGTTCTAGGTTGAATATTACCTTTACTTTTACCTTTACCTGTATATTTTTCTTCCCCTACTCCGTCTTATCCACCTCATCCTTTCCCAGTTTCTATAGCCCGAGACAGAAAAACCGGAATACAATGCCCAAGGTTTTACCTGCTGTTTCTATCAATACAATTATTATTATTATTATTATATAATTTTATTGTTACTGCTTGCGCTGTACTATCATAACGTGTTATTGGCGGCGGCGGCACCGGATCGGCAACGGCGACGGCAGTGGTGGCGGTGGCGGTGGCGGTGGCGGTGGCGGTGGCGGTGGCGGTGGCGGTGGCGGTGGCGGTGGCGGTGGTGGTGGTGGTGGTGCGGCAAAGAACCGGCCCAAGAAGAAATTGAGTCTGACATATTCTGAGGTTTGATCAATGGAGACTAGCCGGTAGTCCGCCTTGTTTATGTTTTTAAATTCTTTAACAGCTCCTTGTGGTATTTTTCAGCGATATAGTGTGATTACTCCGACACATGGCCACTAATACTACAAATCTTAAAATGTGGCTCACGTAACAGAACAAAAAGAAGTAAACACACTGTGACAGCGACTAGCATATTATTTAACAGATTAAGTGATTACTTTCTGGGTTAGTTCTCTTTTTCTGTTAGGTCTGAGCCGAATAAATGCCCTATCTGCTCCTGCTGTGGCATATCCCTCTAAGTGCCAGATCACTGGAGACCTAAGACCATGCATATTCAATCGGATGGGTACCCCACATCTCGTCACCAGCATCAAACTTTCACTTAACTTCTCTGCATCACTCCACACACAAAATGGCGCCCAAGTCCCAAAGAGACGCTGCTCAGCACGTAACATTACTAGCATTTCATTTACTCTACTTGCTGCAAGATGACATCCTGCCTGCCAAACTGGCACTGGATTTACACTTCCATAAACAAGATACAACACAAACAAAGGGAAAAACTTCGTAAGTTTTATGCTATAAAAAAAGCAGTCTATATCAATGGACCACGTCCGACTGTTTATATGAGAGTTCAGCTTGACATTTGGAAAACTGTACCTAAATCCCGTATTGGTACCGCGATTGTTGCAAGGGAATAGGATACAAAGTGGACCAGAAACACAGAACTTTCCAGAAAAAAATGAAGACGAAAAAAGAAAGCATGGAGATAAGAAAATGTATGTGGAGGTACTGAGCAGAATTAATTAAAGGAAAAATAATATGGTCGGCTTTAGGAGGCCATTTTAAAAAATTATTCCATATGAAAAATAAGCACACGTTCGTTTCACAGACCACAACCATTATCTCATAACGATGCAACAAGCAAACTAATTACTAAATGAATAATGGTATATACGTTTATAAATAAAAACCGTTAAAAATCAATAGGCTTATGAATTACATGAAAGTGCAAAGAAAAAATTTTTAACAAACGGCCTACGTTTTCTGAACAACAAGGAACCCCTCTTTTGGAATGCCTTTGTGTAAGATAGGTTTTCCCGCAATAATCTCTAGCAATTTTAAGATACATATAAACATACATACATACATGCATACACACACACACATACATACGTACATACATACACACATACATGCATACATACACACATACATGCATACATGCATACATACATACATACATACACACACACACATACATACGTACATAATACATACACACACATGCATACATACACACATACACACACACACACATACATACGTACATACATACGCACATACATGCATACATACGTACATACATACATACATACACACATACACACTTACACACACACATACATACATACACACATACATACACACACACACATACATACGTACATACATACATACACACACACACATGCATACATACACACATACACACACACACACATACGTACATACATACA
>Ga0131853_10022406_pt1 | contig 11434 bp, 8 predicted proteins | sample TergutLab28metaG_FD_92764 | JGI IMG/M metagenome (GOLD analysis project Ga0131853, IMG submission 92764) | Labiotermes labralis P1 segment gut microbial communities from Petit-Saut dam, French Guiana - Lab288 P1 (version 2) (version 2) | ecosystem: Host-associated > Arthropoda: Insects >...
CACGACCCCTTTTCCCAAATACCCCTCCCTCCCCTGTTCCCCAACATTTCCCCCGCCCCCTGTTCCCAAACCCCCCCCAAAGCCCTCTATTCCCAAATACCCCCCCCCCCCCAGGCCCCCTGTTCCCAGTACTCTCCCCACATTCCTCAATTCTGGCTGTCGACCCACCAGTACAGCTATGACTAGAGCAGTTCCCTCGAAGTTTCCCTGAATTTGGCAACTGCGCATTGTGGGCGATCACTGGCACATAATGTTTCAAACAGCTCTGCACCAGTATTGCACTGCTAGGCAATGTTAAACGCACATAAGTCAAACAAACCCAGTGCACGCCTTCCCGCTCTTTTAGTATCAATTTCAGTATCAAACTGCCATCCACTACAGTATCTCTCAAAGTGTCTTCTCTTCACGGTTTCGGAATTTACATGTACTTCTCATTACAGCCATGCGAACTACATGCACGGCCGATCCTTTCGTCCTTGACTTGATTGTTATTATATCTGGCGACGAACAGAGCCACAAATTATGAAGGCCCTCTCTATGCAGTTGTGCCAACGTGCGGAACAGAACAAGACAGTCTTACACTCTGTTCTCAAACAGCCTTAAAGTTTGAAGTCCAAGTTTCACACCCATCTCGTTTTACACAGTCTAGCTTATATTCCGTGGCTGCTTTAATCCCAAATCACACAGCCTGTTCACTCTAATTGTGCAGACACAAATTTTATTAACACTACTGCCACGGAATATCGCACTGTAGTCAGCCCCGTCCGAGCCGCCACCTCACAGTCCCAACTGATCCGCCAATGAATATGGCATTTCACCTCACAGTCCCAGCTGATTCGCCAATGAATGTGGCATTTCACCTCACAGTCCCATCTGATCCGCCAAAGAATATGGCATTTCACCTCACAGTCCCAACTGACCCGCCAATGAATGTGGCATTTCACCTCACAGTCCCATCTGATCCGCCAAAGAATGTGGCATTTCACCTCACAGTCCCAACTGACCCGCCAATGAATATGGCATTTCACCTCACAGTCCCATCTGACCCGCCAAAGAATGTGGCATTTCACCACACAGTCCCATCTGATCTGCCAATGAATATGGCATTTCACCTCACAGTCCCAACTGATCCGCCAATGAATATGGCATTTAACCCCACAGTCCCAACTGATCCGCCAAAGAATATGGCATTTCACCTCACAGTCCCATCTTATCCGCCAAAGAATGTGGCATTTCACCTCACAGTCCCATCTGATCTGCCAATGAATATGACATTTCACCTCACAGTCCCATCCGATACGCCAATGAATATGGCATTTCACCCCACAATCCCAACTGATCCGCCAAAGAATATGGCATTCCACCTCACAGTCCCATCTGATCCGCCAAAGAATGTGGCATTTCACCTCAAAGTCCCTCCGAACCGCCAAAGATCTCACATTCCACCTGACTGCTCCGTCCCAGGCGCACCTTGAGCTTCTCGCAGTGGCAACGGCAAGCTGCCATGCCTGATCGGGCTGCACTGTTCTCAGAACTGATTACGACAAACACTGTGCCCAGACCATGGCAGGCAGATTTGTCCATGTGCCATCACGAAGTCAACTCTCTTATTCACAGAACTGACTGTTCCGTTGACATGTCACCACAGTCCGTCGTTTTGCAACCCGACGCAAGAACATGAGCCAACGGCCGCTCAACCTGCACAAGTTCCCTATATTCCATCAATCAGAAGCTCCCTCCCTGCATTCAAAACATTGCCACGGGACGCTGCCCGCAGCCACACGAATCCAGCACACATCTACCACCCTAAGAACCATTTTAATATTATCCTTACATTTATGCCTATATCTTTCTAAGCGTTATATACTTTGTATATTTCAGAATACAGTTTTGTGTTTCAAATTCCGCACTCAGATGTCTCCCACACATGCTACATTCGCTGTCCATAGCACCGTTCTGTGAGTGCTGAGGCTGCCACACCGGTGTACCCTTGTGTCACTTTTGTGTACTTTTGAATCCCTTGAAGATGAAGACATCACGTGCCTTCGAAACGTTGGGAAGCACTCAACCAACGACGCAGCGTCACATCCCAGAAACACGGAAAATTCAGCTCTTAACTTACTGCACTAAAACATGCAGACTTCCAGTGCCATGTTTCGACTTATAAGTCACAGCCAACCTCAGGGAAGCCACGAAAGTAACCAACAGTCAGTACCGACGTATCACTGGAGAGATATGTTGAGACGTTTGTTTACATGTAAGGCGTGTTGCCATTCCGCCTTTGGTACATAACAATTAGCAAGTGTGTAATTAAGAGTGAAGTGACTCCCAATCAGCTGTATGTTGCACTGCAACGCATTTAACTCAGCCTCCTTACATGTTAAATTATTATCGCTACTTCTGACTGCGTCCTTCCAGAGACGCCCTGTGGCACAATTACAGCTATGACAGCAGCTACTGTACGTTCATGACATGCCAAGGGTCCTTTTGCCTACCAGTTTCACAAAATCTGTATCTCAGAACAAACGAACAACTGCCCGCTAGACAACGCGCCCCGTTATTCAAGTCATTCTACAACGTCCTTAGGTTTTGCCCACGCAATGCGGTCGTCATTTATTTCTCAGTACCAGCAGTCTGGGACATTCAGTGACTATCCGATTGTCTATTGTTCTGCGATTTTGCGCAGCAGACCTTGCATCTGTTTCCTTACGCAATTCCCCAATTACTCAGATAACAGTGAGCTCCCTCGTGTCGGCGCTCTGCTGCTTCTGCTGCTCTCACAAGTTGGTCAAGAAAACTACAAAGGAAGGACGATGACGGCCAGTCGCCAAACAAAAACAGGCACAATCCACAGATTTTCATTGACAGATGTCATCAGAACCACTGCTAACAATATGACAATGGTATGAATATGTACTTACCGCAGGTTTAACAATAACAACTGTATTTTGCTTAACTAGCCAAGTCCATGGAGCAGGATCGTTCCTCAGCCAGTCACAGGTTCCCCACATTTTCACAGAACCCGAATATTCATTACCGTGTTCACAACAGCCCGCCACTTGTCCCTATCCTGGGCCATAAAAATCCAGTCCATGACGGACTGTCATGTATCTTAACATCCTTTTTAATATTATCCTCCAACCTACGCCTATACGTTTCAAGTTGTCTCTCACCATCAAATTAACGGCTAATTGCAGAAAAAAGGATAGTGCGAAACATGTACTGGATTAAGCCACGACCAAACAATGAAACTGTGATTTATTGTACACATCATACATACGTACATAGCTTCCACTTGTTTACGTAAACTGTCCGCCATTTTTGTCTGTTCGAACACTCGGCGCAAAATCACGTTATTTCTTAATTCGTCAGTAGCCAGTTGCGACTTAAGATGGAAAACGATTACAGGATGTGAACAGTCAAACAGACACCAAACAGCTCTGTAGAGTACAACAAGCGTGCTGTACAATCAGAGCAACTGCAGGCATCCGGCAGGTCCTGAGACCGGCCAACTGGACCCAGGTTTTCATGGGTCCTAGAACACATGTTGAGTTGGTACGCAATATCTCTGTTGCACTGTATGCACCCCCACCATCCCCCCCCCCCACCCACAAAACAATTAATTTCAAAATTTTCGCTCAAACGAAGCTCTTCCAACCTGCAAACACAAACTCAGCCTGAAAGCTCACCTCCTCCCCCTGCAGCACGCTCCCAACAGCCCCCTCCCCCCATCGCCGCCCAACGCTCTCTCTTGTTACCAGCCTTGTTTTACCAGAAGGACGAGCGGGCACCAACTGGTAATCTCAGCGCGGGAAGTGTTCTGATTGCCCCTGTAGTAGCAGTAAGTGCAGTAGCTCTCACAACACGCCGCATCTCTCTATATATGTATATATATATATATATATATATATATATATATCCCTGTTATTCCAGGTACAGTTTGCTCACTTGATCCGTCTGTCAACAAAGCCGTCAGTAACTGCTCATCCGGCATTCCATGTCTGGTGTCTGGTAGTGCCGCCGTCCGCACTGCTGTTTACTGCTGCCACACATTTTGAACACTGCACTGGAATGGCATCCGCTGCCTGACTGCTCGCCATTATCGGCAGGTTGTGCCTTTACCGACAGCGCAAATTTGATGACAGCAAATTTCAGTGTAATATTAAAAGTTATGTTTCTATCCCCCGACAATGGCTACATAATGTTGGGTTCTTTCTAGGATGGTCAACTTCAGTTTCTGGAGCTACATGCCTTGGGTAAGATGATTAGTGAGTGATAAGTCGGAGAGGACACGCAAGAAAATGATCATTACCGACTGCCGGTAAGACTGGAGGAACTGCAAACCAACTGCAGGCGACAGAGTCCTTCAGAAGCCAGTTCCTCGGCGAGTCATAAAATTGAGAATGCTCCGTGTTTCATAAAATTCGAAGAGTCAGGCTGCCATCACAACAGCTAACTGCAGAACCACACCCCTAGCCAGATAAACTCAGTCCACAACTTCCCATTCGACTAATTTAATATCTTTTTTTAATGTTGTCCTCCCATCTATTGCATGGTCTTCCAAACGGGCTCTTTCCTTCAGATTTCTCCATCAAGTCTATACGCAGCATTTCCCCCCCAAAGTTTGTCACATCTTGCCCTCTCTGAGTTGCTCGCTCGATTAGAATCTAGGAAACGTCGGGTGGGTCTGCCATTACCCAGTGTGAGATTCGAACAGGGCACTTTCCAAACACAGGTCTAGACAATTATACGGCTTGAAGTCCCAGTGGTCACTATATGTACCACCAGTTCAACATTCAGCAATTCTACGTTCAGTCCACACAGTGTATTTATGTGTTCTGTCTGGATCTCAGAACAAACAGCGATTATTTCCCAACACAACATTAACTGACTGGTTTTTATAACAGAGACGGAAAGTGTTTACTGCGCGGTACGGACTGAACATTTATATATAATTCAGATTGATCTCAGACAGTGCAGAACAAGCTACGAAGTGTACACAGCGCTGTGACACTTCTGCATGTTTCGAAAACGGCAAACACAAAATATACGTTGAGCAACTAACACGGCTGCATGGCTACGCGAGTCGTTTGTCCTACCAGCTTGTTCGAAACACCTGCCGTCAGTGCGTTATGCTCGAGAATGTCGCACAAAGGCAAGTTGCTGCTCGCAGATATTATTAAAATTTCAGACATGAAGTTTTTGAGCTGTCCGTTTCGCATGGCGACAGACGGATTGCCACACCGATTGACTGTAGCGGACTTCACTGCCTGCTGACAGTGGCCTACCTTGCCACTGTTGTACCCACACCGGCAGTTCACACACAGCCTTTTGCACTTCTGCTAACTGCGCAACAACACAAGGCAGTCGGAACAGCTTCACAAATACAATCTCCACAACATGGAACTTTTATGCCGATTTTCCGTATCGTATCGCAGCAACAGGTGTATTGACAGTCAGTCCATTATCTGCAGCGTTGATTAGCTCTGTCAACAGTATCGCAACACAGACACGTCTGCTTCCAGCATCCTTTGCAATGATGCAATCTTGCAACGTCACGACCTGGGTGTGTGTCGTGCAGTCAGCATTGAACAGTCATCGCCCGCCCTCCTCTATGCCTAGCACTTCTTATTGCCTTGTTTATCGACGCCATATCACGGGCAGTGTAAACGGTACGGAAGGTAACGATGGCTGTCAGAGGTTCGGGAATGTTGCAGACTGACAGGACGAAAGGCAAATAATTTGTCAACACACGTAGGTCTAAAGGTCACACCTCGAATTCTCCTGCAATTAGTGTTAATATTTAAAGAATGACCTGAATTATATATCCTCAGTTCGTACCGCTCAGTAAATACACTCCATGTTGGTTACAAAAACCAATCAGTTAATGTTGTACAATCCGCGTTGTTCTGCATTTCCTAACTTAAGGACGAATGTAATATTTTTGAAGTGTAATTTGTTGGCGTTCTCAAAAACTGGTTCAATTTTGACAAATTTCACACAGTGAACGCTGCATGAAAACATTAGGTAAGAACTTGAAATATGGGAACCGTCCGAGCACTTGCGTGAAGTCAGAGGAAAATCAAGAAAACCTGTGTCAAGAAGGCCAGCGGTAGGACACTGCTGATGCGTAGGGCTTATTCTAAATAATGAACAATGGCAAACCGTATTTTACCCACATATTGAAGCTATTTAAGTGTTTTGTGTGGAATTCAGAACAAACAGCGATTATTTCCCTATAATATATATAACAGAGACGGAGAGTGTTTACTGCGCGGTACGGACAACCTTACACTTTACTTCGATTCACTGCACGTCTCGGCAGTATGACTGCAGCTAGCACAACTGAGACAGCAAGATGGTTACCTACGGTTCTGTCGACCGGAGTTCGATTTCCGACAGGGGCAAAGCTTGTTCCCTCACCACTTGTCAAGTTTTAACAACTGATGCAGCAGCTTTTCGACCGGAAGCAAATCGGGGGGAGCTCGAAGCCAACAACTTACTCCATTCTGGTGTCTGTATTACAGGTGCGTGCAGACTTGCCTCCTATATGCTTTCGTGTCGCAGTGCTGAAGTAAAGCGACCACAACTGTGCGTTTAACTTGTGCACCTTCAATTACTGTTCGGTGTTGCTAACAAGCCAGATATCCCCTTATGTAAACACGTAAGTTTTCCCAGATGCCTCATACAGCACTGGTCACTGAAATCTTTGGGCAACTCAATACAGCAGAGTCGTTCCTGAGAAGCTGACCGTTTCTCACCCCAGCAATAAATTTCCTTCCTGTCATGACGCTGTCCAGCGGACCCTACAAACCCAACCTACGCCGTCAACACCAGAATCTCCCATATAGGTTGCAATAAGCGCCAACGGTTGGAGCAAGCCCGCTGCAGCAGCGGTGCGGTGACAGGCAGGCCGGTCGGCAGGCAGGCCGGCCGGCAGCACGGTTTGAAACGGCAAATCTGTGACCCAGAGGTGGGGCAATAAATGTGTTGTTACATTCGGGTCGTTATGGCTAATGAACCGTGCAGATCAGAAGTCAGCGGCGGCGTCATTATCTTCTGGTCCGCAGCTCTGAGCTCTCCGACGTGACTCTCCCCGTGATCAAGACGAGGTGGAGGGAGGAGATAAAAATGGGGCTCCCAAGTTTTACTTTCCTTAATACGCCCTTCTGATATTTTCGTGTATAATCTACAGCTTACTACGTTCATAATGTTCGTTCCTTATCTGGCTCCCTTCGTCTGCTGCACACCTGGCACGTCACACCATAACCACCATATCATCACCATTTCTCATGCATTTCAGAGAGGCCAATATCGCCGCCGATGCTGGCGTTCCTCTAAACCAGCGCTTTTCAATCGGCGGCTCGCGTACCATTAGTGGCCCACAGAATGGTAGCGACAGGATTTGGGATTATGACGACTCATTTCTATTTTAAATACATTGATCGCCTGACAAAATTACTTTAAATGTATGTAAATGAAAATAAAATATGTATTATGTATCTGTAGTGTCAAGCTATAAAAACATAAATTATGCCATCAATATTTTCAGCACCTGGTGTTACGCGAGGAAGGAAACCTCTCAGTGACACAGGCAGTACAATAAGGCACTGCATTTTTCCCGCATAAAGTCGAATTTCTGAGTGATAAACCAGGCGGTGTATAAAGAAACCACTGGGCTTGAACGAGTTAATGCAGATAGGCCCTTTTAACCTGTCCCTCAACTTTAAAGTTTCCAGTCCATTCCATTCAGCTGACACATGAAAGATCATCATTGATCAGCAGCGATCATCTGACAGTCGCGCACTGTCTCCATACTGCAACCAGACACCATTTCTGTGCCACCAACTGTCCGTCGTATCGCGTTACACATAACGATAATACTGTAAGACGGACCACGTCGCGGGGGCCAATACAGTGTTTGTCCTCAGGACAAACACACAGTGAAATCTTACCCAACTGGGCCCAGCATGCTAAGCTACTGTCAGCATCTGGGCTAACCCTACAGACTAGCCTGACGCTGTGTGTGTCTTAGCGGTTTAATACGAGGCGATGGACAAACTCCGTGAAGTTATGACATCGAAAGTTGTCCACAAGTTTAGCTAAGTGCATGACAGTGAAACTACAAACCGATAATCAGAAGAGCTGCAGTTCGGTGGCAGTCAATACACCTGCCGGCAGCTGCCTGTCTTGATGACTTAAATGACAGAAACTGTAATTGCTTTTCATGACTCAATCAAGTCACTGAAAACCAAGCTGTATAATTTTATTATCTTCCTATTTTCCATAACGACACGAAAGTAAACTTTAATTTCTTCATCTGAACCGAACTCCGTATTCAACTCCTATCTGCGATACAATTTGGTACTGAAACAGAGAGCAACCAAATGGCCAGTTCTGCTGTAGTTTTACAAAACTGCAGTCACTTATTCATTCTGGAAATTAGTGCTCTGACGTTTCATGACGGTAAGACACAAGACTGCATGTAGGTGGGGGCTGAAGTCTTCCGAAATGCGACGCCGTGTCGCTGGGTTACTCTTCCCCGAATTTTCGAAGCGATGTAGTGACGTCACCTACAAGGATTAAGGGTCCGAGACCGCTGAAGTTGAAGGCACTACGATCTTTCGAAACGTCGGCAACCACTAACGGCGTCACACACCGCTCCCACGTCATCGTCTGTTACATGATGAACGTGTTCCGGCCGTTTCGATCACAAGTTCACGGCTTTGTTTGTCTTGAGTAGGAAAGGCTTTGGGAAAGGTCTTTGGAGAGCGAACAGATGGTCAGTCGCTGCATTTGTAACAGCCGTTGGAGTCACTGTTGAACTGGGGCCAAGACTGAATGTAATCTGTATTGTATTTGAAGACTCAGTCCGTACCGCGCAGTAAACACTCCGTCTCTGTTAAACAAACCAGTCAGTTAACCCTTAATCCGCTAACGTGGAAAATATGCTGAGCTCCTAATAATGCCAGCAGATGGCAGATGGGATTTAACTTGGCGTTTAAAGGGTTAATGTTGTATAGGGAAATAATCGCTGTTTATTCTCATATCCATATAAAACACATAAATACAGCTGTGTGGGCAGAACGTAGAATTGATGAATGTTAAACTGGCGGTATATATAGTGACCACTAAAATAAGTTGTACAATATATGGACTGAGGAAGCACGCCCAGTTCAGTGCCCGGTGGATGTTACGCTGTTAATTGATCATTTCGCACTAAAACACGGAACTGTCCGGCGCGTCAACACCAGCAGTCAAAGAGGGTACCAGTTGTGCGACATCACTGTCTGTCTGTCTATCTGTCTGTCTATCCCCATGCAACAGCATGAGCACAACCAAACGACTCTTCACGAAATGTCACACTACGGACGGACACGTACTGCTGTCTGTCTGTCTGTCGCCACGTCACAATTTGCTTACAGTCGCACTGCAACGACTGAACTGCCACTTAATTAGCAGCGCAGCAGCTGCATTGGTACTGCAGGGACAAACATTGCGAACAAAATTTGTAGAGGAAATTGCAATGTTTTGGGTCCGCAAGACTTAACGTTTCTTCACAAAATTACGGTAAACCGCCGACTGTTTCTTCGGGTCGCCTCATAACGACAGAACCGTTCACTCGACTGATCTGACCACCACCTGTCCCGTTCAGCACGCAGCATCAAAACTTTGCTTTCTCTAACTTAAAATTTGGGAGCAAGAACACAGCAGAGGAGCCACAGACGTTGCGGTGTGTTCCTGATTGGGCTAATGACCACTGGGGGGGGGGGGGCGATTACTCGAATACTTCAGTAACAAGTTTGAGCAATGACACAACACGCGAGAGGAACTGAGTTCCCTTTTCGATTTACAGAGGGCTAATCATATTTATTATTCGAAATTTTGAACAAAAGTAATGCAACTTTACGAAGTTGGACACAGAAGGGAAAACCTTCTGCGCTGATCGGCCTGCTTGGAAGGAAAGATGCTGTTTGGCATGACCTGCCGAGACCTGAAGGGCCCAAGAGCAAAGTGGTAATTATACGCACCACTGCCTCTCAACATTAAAAAATCCGAAATTTGTCCTAAATTATGTATTCTATACGGATCTCAGAACAAACAGCGGTTATTTCACTAAATAGCATTACCTGGTTAGTCTTTGTAAAGGACATGCGATGTGTTTTTGTGAGATACGAGCCTCCAAAATCTAGTATCCAACACGTTGCGTATTGTTATTCAGTTCCACGCACGAACAGTGAGGCTGACGTAAACATTGCTGCCCTCATCACAAACTCTTTCTACTCTGAATCGTCCTCAAGGACCTGTAACTAAACATCCTTCCTTCAAACCTCTTCCTGTGTCGTAATGCAACAGCGTATTTGTCAGTTTCTTCGTCTGTAGGATGGCGATCAAAGAGCGTACCGGCGCGACTGGACGCTATGACACTCTGCCATGAAGATGGAGGCTAAACGTGCCTCCGAATGTCTCTACCCCCTTGCCAACTACACAGCTGCACACTGCAGAAGTTCAAAATATCAATTTCACAAAATTCTTAGATCTCTGTCTCCCAATATTTATCTCTGCTCGCTAAGCAGCCCTGTCACAAAAGACGCACCATGCACACCTGTGCTCGCTGTATACATGTGTGGAGATCAGTTTTGGGGACAAACACAGAAGGGCCCCGTTCACAGTTACATGAGGGCACGGCACGGCACACGGCCCACTGATGTCGGCACACTGCAGCAATTGCGCTTGATCAACCCGGTTTGTACTGCCGACTGCAGTCACATACTGACTGGCGTATGAACACAACGTTACAAACTGCATAGCCCTATCTTAGCACTGAACGCCAAGCATTACATTAGTAGTCAATATAACAGAAGAAACCCCATTTCCTACCTCTTAGAAAACAAACTGCGTGTGCATTACAAAGACCAACACGTTAGTGCTGCTCCAAGACAAACTGCTGATGTGAAGATCGCAGGAAACAAATTGCACTGGGTGGCAGGAATGTGGGGGGCTTGGATGTTCAGCGGGCGGTTCTTATAATTAGCACTGTGCTCCGAGTATTATCCTGGCGGTACTAATAGTTACCACCGTGCTTGAGTAGTAAGCAGACGGTACTTAAACCTACCACTGTGCTTGAGAGTTAAGAAGGCGGTACTAATAGTTACCGCTGTGCTTGAAGGCTAAGCAGGCACTACTAATAGTTGCTACCATGCTTGAGTGTTAAGCAGGCCGTACCATTAGTTACCACTGCGTTTAAATGTTAAGCGGGCGGTACTTATAGTTACCATTACACTAGAATACTATGGAGGCGGCACCATTAGTTACCACTGCGTTTGAATGGCATTGAAGCAGTACTTATATTTACCACTACACTTGAATACTAAGCAGGCGGTACCACTAGTTACCACTGCATTTGAATGGCATTCAGGCGGTACTTAGTTAC
>Ga0131853_10022407_pt1 | contig 11433 bp, 5 predicted proteins | sample TergutLab28metaG_FD_92764 | JGI IMG/M metagenome (GOLD analysis project Ga0131853, IMG submission 92764) | Labiotermes labralis P1 segment gut microbial communities from Petit-Saut dam, French Guiana - Lab288 P1 (version 2) (version 2) | ecosystem: Host-associated > Arthropoda: Insects >...
ACCCACACACCCATACGCACACCCAAACACACACCACACACACAAACATACACCCACACACACACACACACACACACAAATACACACACACACACAAACACACCCACCCACAACCACACCCAACCACACCCACACACAAACAAAAAAAACACACACAAAAATACACACACACACACAAATACACACACACACACAAACACACACACACACATACACACACAAATACACACACACACACACCCAAGACACACACACAAATATACACACACCCACACACACAAACCCACACACCCATACGCACACCCAAACACACACCACACACACAAACATACACCCACACACACACACACACACAAATACACACACACACACACACCACACATACCCACACACACACACACGTGTAACTCATACCAAGTGCAGGGAGTAAAAAATTTATAAAAAATTATCCTCATCCAGTTAGGCTGACCAGACCCAATTGTTCAGCTCCGTCAGTGCTGAGGTGTCAACAACAGAACTGCTAGTGGTGATTATTACGTACGCAAAAGTAAATAATTAAAAAAAGAAGCAATTTTTTGGAACCTAGAAATTTGTGTTACTATGGGGAGATTTTGAAAGAGGAAGAAGAAGAAGAAGAAGACGAAGAAGAAGAAGATGATGATGATGATGAAACAGGGTGCAAGAGAACACTGAAGAAAATCTGTGGCACGGTCATTCAACGAAATATTACAATTTAGGAATAAATGTACATCTCAGTTTTTTTTAGATATTTACCATTTTCGCTTTTCGTTTTAGGCACATTAGACCCATGTAGATTCTGTCTGTGGTTCGTCTGGGTCAGGAAGAATAAGTTTCACTTCAAAGAAAGCATTGCTTTGGAAAGTATTTTTTACTTAGATACAATAGTTCACATTCTGCTTGATGTGTTTATATTTTGAGTGAAAGTCAAGGTTTAAATTTAAAGAAAGGAAATGTCAAATTCCTGCGCGAAGAAACAACTTTGTATCCTTTAACTTCTAATGTTTTCTGTTCCATAGCTCTCCGCACATACATACCAAAACAATATCACTGCAAATGATACATTCCAGGGAAATGGCTCAAACCAAATATTTTAAATAATTTATGTAGCCATTCACAAAATTATAGTCCCGGTTAATTTCTTTGAATCTACATTATGTAAAATTTCTAGAAATAAAATTTTTAGGTTTTCCTAGTGCAAAGCAGTTGTTTTAACTTGAATAAAATTTCCCACTGCAAGTTCTAAAGTTTAAATAAACTTAGAAATTGGAGATATTTATGTGTACCTACACATTATTTCCGCATTCTCTTTGCGATTATATGGAAAGGCCTTAAAACTTCCACATACAATTTCTTCCCATTACTACAGATAACAGCATTACCGGTAAACAGCATTGTAATTCGTCACCACTGGTTATCCCACTGAGTCTTAAAAACAATTCTCTTAACTCCTAGACACCTAAACGTATAGTTTAACGAACAGATAGAGAAATACATTGTGCTCTTGAGTCTAGCTTATATATTCATAATACTTACTAAATATATATGTATATATATATATATATAGGCATGTCATTGTTGACTTTCAAGGGGTCACACAATAAACAATTTGGGTACAACAATGGTTCACTTCGTAAACAACAATTTGCATCCTCATATTAAAGAGAAGTTCTACTATAGAGACATAAAGCATTTTGCCTTACAGACTAGTGAGTCTGTAAATGCTTATTTAAACTTTTTATGTCATTCTCAATGAAATATTGCTGTAAATTTAATTTAGTATTCTTATAATTTTTCGATTATTATCCTAAGTTTATCACATCTAATCTCACCAAGCCGATGGTAGTGCCTGCGTAAATAACTGACTATTTCAAAAGAACAGACAGTTTGTTGAAAAAGTAATAATATCTCTCATATAATAACTCTAATAATGTATTTATTTATTTTTAAGCCACTAAAACGTGAGATTTGTAAATATACGAATCTTACTTCCGTGGTTTGCACATCGACTGTGACAGGTTCCGCGTAACAAAACATCCGCGAACCGCAGTGCGATTTAGACTAATAAACCAGTTTGCAGGCAGTTTTCATGAACAGACGCATTCTTTTATTGTTATGAAGGGAATGAATTTCAAAAGCGCATTCTCATTTATCATAACACTTTATAATAGGTCAATTAATACAGAACTGACTATTAGAGCACTGAAATAGAAAATGGTCAGTCCACTCTCAATAATTACGTAGCTTGAAAAATTAATGTGCATTCGGTAGGTTGAAGTCGAGTACTTTATTATTTAACTGTCTATGTAAATGTGCGCCTTATTACGAAATACTTAACTTGATGTGGGGTGTTCCTTTGTGATGTAAACACAAGATTAGTAAATTTAAAACATTCTCAATCAACAAATTTCTGATGTTGTTTTCCTCACGGTATGTGATGCTAGATATTTCGCTCCTTCTATAAAGCTCTCATCAGGCAGTATATAATACTCGAAACAAGTTGGTTTTGTACAGTGCAAAACTACGTTTATTAGTATAGGAAAACTTATTTCTTACTTACTTACTTACTTACTTAATTAATTACTCCATAGAGCATAGTCTTCTTGAGAAGCTAACCGGTTCTCAGCTAGCCAAGAAATTCCCCGCATTTTATGGAACCCGAAGTTTCATTACCGCAATCACAAATGCCCGCCACCTGTCCTTATCCTGAACTAGATCGATCCAGTCCATACTCCCACATCCCACTTCCTATAAATCCATCTTAATATTATCCTCACATGTAAGCCTGAGTATTCCAAGTGGTATCTTTCCTTAAGGTTTCCTCACCAAAATTCTGTATACGCCTCTCCTCTCTCCCATACGAACTAAGTATCCCGATCTTCTCATTCTTCTCGATTGTATCACCCGAAGAATATAGAGTGAAAAGTACAGAACATTAAGCTTTTCATTATATAGTAGTATAGGAATATAAACAAAAAACTCTATTGCAACGCCAACATCGATTTCAGTGACTTTATCGGGACTGTAGAGAAACAGGTTTATTCGGTTCATCGTAATCGTGGCAGTGTCTCAGTTAAAGACGCCTCAACATGTAACAACCACAACGTGATAAAAATGACATGAAAAGGCTATAATTGACGGAGTTTTAATTTTTACAACAATATCCTTATCCGAAGAATTAATTTGGCACATTTTATTACTGTTAACGATTTATAAATAATTCTAATATTTGGATCAAATTTTACGCAGACCCACGTAACATCAATGATAGGATCAAAAGATTTAAAGAAATATGTCCTCATACCTTCTGCTCGAAACTAAACCTCCTGGTACATCGTAATAATGCAATCAGTACGTTACTCAACTTGCTGACTGTGTAAGTTTCAGGCAGCCAAAATGGAGCCACCAGAAGTCAATATAAATAAATGTAGGCTATCACTATATGAATGGACGTCTTCTTTCTGCCCACTCTATTTGTAACATTTTCCATTTGGTATGTTCAGCAATATCGATTAATATCGATTACAACAGACATTCTACATGCTATTTGGACAAAATGGATGGAAAGACATTAACAGGAATTTTTTTTTATAAATGGTATAATGACAATTGACGTAATAATAACGCTGTTCTCCCCAAAAGAAGCTAGTTTACTTGTTCTTCTGTAACAGTGCCAGTAGTAAGGCAAATAACACTCACTATTTAAATAGTGATTCCCTTCTCACATGACCCAAAGCTTCTTTTTTTTTAAATTCTTACATCATTTTAATACTGGCCTGGATTAGCTGAAGTTCCTAACCTTTGCCTGGCCAGTTGAACCAATAACCAACCAAGACTATGTACGTATAAACGTAACCCAGGTGCAGTCCTGTAGCAATTGCTTTTGTGGAAAAACCATAAGTATTACATACTCTGAGTATGTGTTTGCAGCCTTAGCTTTCCAGTTTGCTGAGATCATGGACCATACCGTATTGTTATTTGTGGTCTGACTAGTTGTATTTTTCCAAATTACCTCAAAACAAAAAGGCATGATTTTCGGGTAAAAGTTTTTGAACATAAAATGTTTGTCTGATCCTCTTTAAAAATTTTTTTTAAATATTCGTATTTCTAAGAAGAATTCAGCGAGATAATATCACATATGTACATACGTCTTCAAACAAAGTACCCGTTACAAGTATCACAAATACAAGGATAAGCTCATTTTCTCGGTAGGTTTTCAAAATGTATTCAAATATCAGATTTCATGAAAGTCCTTCCATTGGGATCCGAGTTGTTCCAAGCCGACAGTCGGACAAACGGACGTACGTGATGAAGCTGATAGTTGCTTTTCTTAATTTTGGAGATGTGCCTAACGCCTGAAGCGCTGGATGGCGGAGTGCTAACTTCAACATATTTATGCTGATGCCCTGAAATACTCAGTTTGTGCCTTAATGAATTATTACAATAAGAGAAGGATGGACGGAGTGACTGAAGAACTTCTCCCGACACGTAATAGACGACGCAATTGCTAACCAAATTACTAAATGTCTGAATTTACTACTGACCTAATAAGACACAATAAGAAAATGTTGGTTTGTAGGCAGAGTTTTGAAACCGAAATTTGCTGCTTGTTTGAATGTAGTTATAAATATAGCAAATATCCGGATTTTGACAGTGTTTGTACAAGAGTAATACTGGCATAATTTACGAGAACTACTTTACAGTGTCATAAACATATGCAAAATAATAATTCTAAGTGGAATTTATCCAGTTGTAGTAGGTCAAATCAAAATGGACATACTGACGGTCGAATTCCACAACAACATTTTTATTAGTTTCGTCAATAAATGTTACACGTTCCGGTCGTGTTAGCCCGTCTCAGGCATTAAATTATGTGGTTTTAAAACCTATATAAAATACATTTAAAATATATAAATAAAACGCATTAAAAATATATATTGCATTTTATTTTGTTTTCCAAAGTCATGTATTTAAATGCCTAAGGACTGTAAGCAATACTGAAATATATAAACATATTATGACGAAAATAAATTTTTTGTGGTTGAAGGTTTTTGATTATGTAAATTTTGATAAAAAAAGCACAACTTTTCGGAAAAAAACTGCTTCCTTCTTCAGGTGAAGGCAATATGTTTTCATGTCTTCATACCTTGAAAGGAAACAAGATCTGTTTCACATTTTTATTCTATACCAAACTCAGAATATCAACACTATTACAGATGTGAATACTAAGACTGTTACATTTCCTACTATAACGATATCTGTCTGCCAGACCGAAGAAGACTTACTTCTGTTCAAACAGCAAACTTGTAATACAAGCAAGTAGCTACGCCATTTTCTTGGTCGTATCACTGGGAACGTAGTTCTGGTCTGTCAAAATGTTCAAGGCTCCATGAAATGATATAATTAGTCTGTTTGGAGAAAGAGCTAAAAAAAGTGTTTAAACTGTATAATGACATCTACTCCACAAGATTTCAGCGATGTTCCAAACATTGCCGACTAATTTACTTTTTCTAATATTAAGGGATGTAACTTTTCTTTATGAATAATGTTAGTTTTCGGAATCCGGTCACGCATTCCTCTCTGAGTAAGGGGCCCAGTTCTTCCCTATTCTTATATTATGCCATAAAATTCACAGACCTAGAAAATACTACTAATTACTAGTGCTGATGCGCTGTGTTGTTCGTAACAACACAATAAAAGAATGTGATGTACTTTTAAGTGTAGTGAATTTTAATTATATACAATACTGGAATTATTTTAGCTTAGAATGCTGCTTTCTTGTCATCTGTTACAGGGGTTCATTACAAAATCTTTAATGACGCTGTACCAAATGAAATTGATAGGGAGCATCTAAAGAAGTCATTTCTAAAGTAAAATCAACTAGATGCACCAGTGTATCAAATTTAATTTATTTTGGAATGACACTCTACCTGTTTCGGACGGTTATTCCGTCCATCATCAGGAGTTCAAGACTGTACATACAGCAACAGGCATTTGTCAAACAGATACTGCTGTCTGCTTGCTAGCGGGTACGAGATGGAACATACAGCAACAGGCATTTGTCAAACAGATACTGCTCTCTGCTTGCTAGCAAGCAGAGAGCAGTAGTGGCTGTAGTTGATTTTACTAGAGAAATAGTATTAGAATGCACGGCCTTATGAAATTCAAAATTCATCGAAAAAACCTGCAGCTTCTTATATAATATAACAAGGCCTTAGGTTTAAAATACATAAGCATGAAACACGTAGCTTAGAGCTGTAAATTCAATAAGATTGTGACTTGATACTGATCAAGTCAGGTAAGCGTCGTTAAATGTACGAGCGTGATGACGTTGCGTGTAGATCGTCCATAAGGAAAAAGGTTCAACAGACTGGGTTTGTTAGTTACACATTAACAAACAATACCGCGAAAATCACATAGCCTTTTCAGTGTATCAGCTCTACAATGAGCGTCGTTCAAGTCACAACAGGACTTTTGAGTTTATAAAATAAAAGAACAAATTTTCAAATTTTTGGAACCTGCATTTATTTTTCGACGTAATCCCCTGCTACATTTATACATTCATCCCAGCGTTAAACTGATGCCAGGAAACTTTCGGCATGGAAAGATTCGTCAGTACGGCTGAACCATCCTTGGACAGTCTGCTTCACTTCGTCATCAGTGCTGAAATGCTGACATCCCCGAGGAACTACTTTAGGGGTCCAAACATGTGGAAATCGCTCGGAGCGAGGTCCGGGCTGTAAGGGGAATGTGGCAATACCTCCCAGCTGAGTTGCTGTAATGTATTTACAGGTAAATTACTGCACAATTTCTCTTTGTCGGTCTGAATTAGGCCTCAGGTGAAGGAGTTAATTAAACGTCTGGTTTGACGGACTTGGAGGAGAACAATTATAACTGGCACAACAGTATTACAGAGTTAATGTGATTGAAATTATGGTTGTCCGTCCACAATTGTCTTGAAGTTTATTGAATTATGATTAGTAGCTTTGAAAATGAGAATGAGATGGGCTGGGCATGTGGCGCTTATGGGTGAGGAGAGGGGTGTGTGTAGGATCTTGGTGGGGAAACCGGAGGGGAGGAGACCACTGGGGAGACCTAGGCGTAGATGGGTGGATAATATTAGGATGGACCTCCAGGAGGTGGGATGTGGGTATGTGGACTGGATTGGGCTGGCCCAGGGTAGAGACAGGTGGCGGACGCTTGTGAGGGCGGTAATGAACCTTCGGGTTCCGTGAAATGCGGGGAATATCTTGACTAGCTGCAAACCAGTTAGCTTCTCAAGAAGGACTCTGCACCATGGAGTAGTAGTAGTAGTGACCATGAAAATGATTTTTAAAACGATTTTAATATATATCATTCAGTTTCAGCAATCGTAAAAAAAGGTAAAGTTCACGCTTGTACAGGCACTGAGTGTCTGCACAAGCCGTACGGCCCATAGGGGGAGTAGAGGTATAAATCTACTCTTTCTTGACCGCGGCACTAGAAGGGGTGAGGGGCCAGCGTCACGCCCCGGCCGCTCTTTACTCTCGGGAAAGACCCGGTACTCATTGTACAGGAGGCTGGGTGGGCCCCAGGGCCGGTCTGGGCAGGTGCGGAAAATCCTTCCCCCACCGGGATTCGATACTCGGACCGTCCAGCCCGTAGCCAGTCGCTATACCGATTGAGCTACCCGGCCCACATTTAGTAATGTTAGGGCATTAGATTTTTTAAAGTGGTTACGACAGCAAAATTCTTTGATCGGGGAGAGGTTGTTATTTCAAGAAAACTTCGCAGGAAACGACTCAGAATTAAACAAAATGTTGTATAAAGTATTGGTTAAAAATATTGACCGCATTCCCACTGTGTGGTGTGGCAACATGGAGTCCCTCTGTGTGTAGCTCTTCTATAAAGTGTATCACGGTTTTCAACACAAACCTCATGTGTGAGATGGTGTTTTGTGTCCATCGTTTACCATCAACAATCTGTATTTGCTTTATTCAGCAGATATCCTTTGGTTCTGCTGTTGCATACAAAACTTTTTCCAACTTATATTATACATATATTCGTAATTATTATGCTAAATTCACTAAACACCTCTGTGCAATTATGTGCATAATATTTTATGAGACGGAGAATCCCTCTACCTGAGTTTTAGAATTACAAAAGGGAATGAATTCCAAACTATTCTACCGCTATATAAGCGAAACTTTTTTCATTAAAAACTAATAAAGGGCCTTTACCAGTTATCAGAAAAAATGAAACCAATAAACAAAACTTTCTCAGGAATGATCTCTTCGGACATGACGTTGTTTCTATGGGTGAATATTACCAGATATTTCGAAGAAGCGCTATGATTTTGTTAACAAGGACGACATTACCCTAAACGTGAAGCCAATTAGATTTTTCGAAAATTCGGAACTGTCTGTCAAAGACATGGCTTCTGTCCTGTAAGATTTGCATCTACAACAACACAGCTGATTATCACACCCACTTCTAATTATTTTCTTTTAAGTAAAGATGAAGGTAATTGAATTAAAAATCAAGAACAGAATTTAATCTAGACAGGGATTCAGATACAACAAAATTTATTTTAAGTATAGATGACAGTAATTGAATTAAAAACCAAGAACAGAACTTCATCTAGACAGGGATTCAGATACCACTAAATTTCTCAATGGCAAGCTGCTGATACGGTCTTAATCCTTATCCTGCTAACGTAGATGATATGGTGAGCTCCTAATAACTCTAGGAAATGGCAGATGGGATTTAATTAGGCGTTTAAAGGGATGAAGCGTAGAACAATTAGCACTTGTTAATGTAGTTAATGAAGACAAATTTCTTGTCAAAACCTCTCAGATTTTCGCTGATCCAGATATTTATATAGGATACAAGTAATTATGAAGACATTAAATAATGTCAGACACATTTAGTATGTATTACATAATTTGTTACGGCTACACGTTTCGATCTGATTTGATAATCTTTAGGCCAATAATACAGGGCGTTTCAAAATGTACTCCGGGATTACAAAAAATTATTATAGAAAAACCGTAGGACACGTATTTACGAAACCTGTACAGATAGAAGGAAAAACTCACATTTTTTCCCCCAGTAAGTTGTTTTTCATCGTAGTTCACATTTCTGCCGCTAGGTGATACGAGTGTATATAACGAGAAAATGGTCGCTCTGGGGTGGAAGTCGTTTTGTGTGTTGGAATATCACACGAGTAAGTCTGTGGTTACTGTGCAACGTACATTTCGTCAAAGTGTTCGTCCCACCATTGGCACTTGACCTCGCTGACCTAAAGGCACGGATCATTGCAGCAGTGATGAATATCGATTCACTCATGTTGACGCGTGTGTAGCAAGAACTTGAATTTCATATCGATGTGTGCCGTGTCACCGTTGGTGCACACATCGAACATCTCTAGTTTAAAAAAATCGTCTTTCCTGTGGCTGTGAACAATTCCATTAAGATAAGTCATTTGGTTTTCTTGTTATAAATGTTTTTAACCACGGAGAACATTATGAAACGCCGTGTATAAATTGCATAAAAAATATTTTCTTCAATTGTATTAAAATATAATATTAATATGTGGGATCTACATTTTTACAATTATATTTTGCGGCGTCAAATTTTTATGGCAATAATTACAATGATTAGACGAATCTAGTGAAAACGTTTTAGCGCTGACGATTGAAAAGCCAGGCATCTGCTACAATATAACAAATACTCCCAGAACATTACTCAATTTGATTTCCTGAGACTGCTTTACGATAGTATCCTTTATCACTACATGAATTCATTACTTTCGTTATTATTTTAACCTTTCAACTAATTAAATTTATTTTGTACATCTACCTACTCAGATCTGTAACAAATTCCTTTTTAGTTAATAATAATATTTCTTTGTAAGCTACACGATTTTTCGTTTTCAGCCAAATTTATTTAAATTTTCCCCTGATCTCACACTTTAAACAACTCGGAATGCTTTATTTGGCATCTTGAACACAAGAAGGAACTTTCTATGTTCTTATTCTTTCTAATTTCTCTCAGTTTTCAGAATTCTGCTACTAAAGACAATCCCTCATTTCTTTCCTACTACAGCAAACTATAAGCTCCCTTTTACCCCAGCTACAATTTCTGTACTCATAGAAACCTAATAAGCCCCTTTCCCGACATTTTTCACATTATTCTGCCTGCCCATATAATTACTCCCAACTTTCGCCATTTATTTTTTTCTCTTTGCTGACATTTCTTTCGTTTCAGCAACACGAAAGCTAGTCCAGACCTCTGAAGCTCCTGTTTCATATTGTTAGTCCAACTTCTGAAAAAATGCCTTAGTCTTTCTTTCATTACTAATATTGCCTTCTCGATTCTTCAATATCCATGTACACAATCCATTCTCAGTATTTTACTCCCATTTCCATAGACGTATCTTTTCTGCTTTCTCTATCGAGTATCAGTACAGCAAATTTATTTGCTTCACAAATTGGCAGTCCCCCCTATATTTATAAAATCTAACATGTATCTATTGGACAAACTGATAAAGCACGGAAATATAGTCAACCAGATTAAAGTCCAAAGACTGAATTGGTTCGGCCATATACAAAGAATGCCTGAAACCAGGGCAGCTAAGAAGATATTTAAAAGGAATCCCTTAACCACGAGACCAAGAAGAAGCCCCAAGTATAGATGGAAGGACAACATCATACAGGAACTTGGTCAAATGAAAATAAAAAATTGGTTAACCTGTGTCCAGGATAGAGCAAAGTGGAAGGATGTCGTTGAGAAGGCCAAAACCTCAATTAAAGGAGGTTCAGTGCCTGACGAAGAAGAAGAACCTGTATCTAGCCTATGATATTCATTTTACTTTTAAACCTATTTCTTCTCCATTCAAAATCTTAGATTCAAAAATATTTCAAAATAATTTCAAATTTATATACACATATACAGGATGTCCCACTCGCTACCGAACCCAGCATTCCTTTAATAATTTTAACACCAATAAAGATATTGCAACGAAATTTGAACAGGAGTACGTTCGTTGTGTGAGAAATGAAGAGCAATGTGTCCCAACGCGATACATGAAGAACCCCTTCATTCAGAGAAGATTGGTGTTGGGTGTGGGATGTCAAGGCGACGCAAAATTGGTTCCATCTCCTTCCATGCAACCATCACAACAGCTGTATATATGGAAATCATCAACACTTTTATAAATCAGTTAGACGATGAGGAACTCTCAATTGGATAATTCCAGCAGGATGGAGCGACATCCCACACTTCACACTTCAGCATGGCCGAAATTCAGTACTTTTTTGGCGACCGCGCCATTTCGAAGGGACTTTGGCCACCCCGCTCGCCCGATCTCACGCCGTCTGATTATTTCTTATGGGGATATCTGAAAGGGAGAGTTTACCAAAACAAACCACTAAC
>Ga0131853_10022408_pt1 | contig 11433 bp, 11 predicted proteins | sample TergutLab28metaG_FD_92764 | JGI IMG/M metagenome (GOLD analysis project Ga0131853, IMG submission 92764) | Labiotermes labralis P1 segment gut microbial communities from Petit-Saut dam, French Guiana - Lab288 P1 (version 2) (version 2) | ecosystem: Host-associated > Arthropoda: Insects >...
CGGCTGAACACGCGGACAAGTATGACATCTGCGCCTGCATCGGCGGCGACGGCACGCTGGGCGAGACCATCTCCGGCCTGATGATCGTCAAAAATCCCCCGCCTGTCGCTTATATCCCCATGGGGACAGCCAACGACATGGCTACAACGCTCGGCCTGCCGCGGGACGGCACGCGCGCGGCTGAAGTGATCCTAGAGGGCGTTCCGATCCCGATTGACGTGGGTCGCTTTGAGCAAGGGCATTTCACCTATATCGCCGCCTTTGGCGCTTTTACCGAGGTCGCCTACCAGACCCCCGGCGAGAACAAGCAAATCCTCGGTCACCTCGCCTATGTCCTCGAAGGCGTGGGGCGGCTCTCCAAAATTACGCCCCGCAAGCTCACGGTCGAATACGACGGCGGGCAGGTGGTGGAAGGCGAATTCATCTTCGGCGCGGTCACCAACACCACGAGCATCGCGGGCATGCTCAAACTCCGTCCGGCTCTGGTCGATTTGGGCGATGGGGAGTTTGAGGTGATCCTGGTCAAAAACCCGAAAAGCATTTTAGAGATCAACGCCATCCTCATGGACATCGTCACACGGAAATACGACTCGGAGCATGTGCAGATCTTCAAGGCCAAAGAAATCCGCTTCCGCTTCGAAGAGCCTGTCCCCTGGACGAGAGACGGCGAACCCGGCGGGGAGCACACAGACCTCACCCTCAATGTCGCGCACCAAGGTGTACGCATATTCGTGCCGGACGAGAAGGAATAGGCGGCTTTCGCCGCCCGCCGCAAGTGCGGCGTCCAAGCGTTTTGCTTGCAAAACCTTGATATAGGCAGAATTCATTTCTGCCGTTATAGATCAAATAGAACGGGGCCCCCGCGGGGCTTGCCCCGTGGGGAGGCCTCATGCAAATCAACATCCTAGCAGTCGGAGATGTGGTCGGGAAAGGCGGCTTAGATTGCCTGTGCCGGCGGCTGCCCTCTGTCATTTCCATGAAGGGGATTTCTTTCACCGTCGTAAACGGCGAAAACGCCGCCGTGCTCGGCATTACACCCGACATGGCGGAAATAATCTTCGACGCGGGTGCGGATGTCATCACGCTCGGCAACCATGTCTGGAGCAAAAAAGAGATCATCCCCTATATGGAAGATTCGCCTAACATCATCCGTCCCCTCAACTTCGCGCCCCAAAACCCCGGCAGGGGCTATACAGTCGTCGAGCGGGACTTCGGCACGGTGCTGGTCGCAAACCTCATCGGGCGTTGCAGTATGGACTTCGGCCCCGACAACCCTTTCCTCGCGGCGGACAAGCTGCTCGCGGCACACAAGGCGGACATTACCCTCATCGATTTCCACGCCGAGGCCACCAGCGAAAAGCTCGCCATGGGCTATCACCTAGACGGCAGGGTAACAGCCGTCTGGGGCACGCACACCCACGTGCAGACCTCTGACGCGCAAATCTTACCGCAGGGCACGGGCTATGTGACAGACGTCGGCATGACAGGCCCCGCGCGATCGGTGCTCGGGATCAAGCCGGAACAGTCGATCAACATGTTCCTCGGCAATCCCCGCGAGCGGTTCGAGGCGGCGCAGGGGCACGCGAAGCTAGAGTGCGCGGTGTTCACCGTGGACACAAAAACCGGAAAGACCCTAGAGACGGAGGTGCTGAGAATCCATGATTAAACTCCTACACGCGGCGGATTTGCACCTAGACTCCCCGTTTGACGCCCTGCCGGAAGACAAAGCGGCAACCCGCCGCGCCGAACAGCGCGAGCTCTTACACAAGCTCGCCGTGCTCGCGAACAACGAGCGGGTAGACGCGGTGCTGCTCTCAGGTGATCTGTTAGACAGCGACAAGAGCTATTATGAAACAGGCGAGGCCTTAGTGCGCGCCTTCGAGGAGATCAAAGCCCCGATATTCATCGCACCCGGCAATCACGATTATTACCACAAATTCTCCCCCTGGGCGGCCTTAAAGCTGCCGGAGCATGTCCATGTGTTTACCTCCCACACCCCGGAGGCGGTCGAACTGCCGAACGGCAGAGCCGTGGTCTGGGGCGCGGCCTTCACGGGCAGCCTGTCCGGCAGTTTGCTCACAGACTTCCCGACGATCACAGATCGTAGCAAAATCAATGTCATGACCCTACACGGTCAAGTGGGGGCGGAGGCGCTCTATAACCCCATCTCCACAGAGCAAATCGCCGCCACGGGTCTCCACTACTTAGCATTGGGCCACGAACACAGCCGTTCTGACCTGCGCCAAGCGGGTGACACCTATTACGCCTACAGCGGCTGCGCCGAGGGGCGGGGCTTTGACGAGACAGGCCCCAAGGGCGTTCTCATCGCCGAAGTTGACCTCCACAGTGTGAGCACAAAGTTTGTCCCGCTTGCCGGGCGGCAGTACTTACAGTTCGCGGTAGACCTCACCGACCAGACAGACCCGGTCGCCGCCGTTTTACGCGCACTCCCCGCGGACACGAAAGCGGATATTTGCAAACTCTCCCTCACCGGCGAATATGACGGTCAGCTCGACCTCGGCGCGCTGGCACGCACATTAGAAGAACGCTTTTACCACCTCGTCCTCCGGGACGAAACCCGCGTCCGACGGGACATTTGGGCAAGTGCGGAGGACGACACCCTGCGTGGCCTGTTCCTGCGCAAAATGCGGCTCCGATACGACGCCGGAGACGAGCAGGAGCGGGAACAAATCACCTGGGCCATCCGCTTCGCCCTCGCCGCTATGGATAACGGCGAACAGTGGAGGACATAGGCTATTATGAAAATGAAACGATTATCCGCGTCCTTCGGCGCGCTACAAAATCAGCGGCTGACATTCGCCCCCGGCCTCAATATTGTCCACGGCCCAAACGAGCGCGGCAAGAGCACTTGGTGCGCCTTTATCCGCGCCATGCTCTACGGGATCAACACCTCTGAACGCAACAAAGACGGGGTGTTGGCGGAGAAAACCAAATACCGCCCCTGGTCGGGTCACGCGATGGAAGGGATCATGGAGGTCGAGATCGAAGACGGTCGCTCCGTCGCCATCCAGCGCACAGCACTCGGCACCTCCCCCATGAAGAAACTCGACGTGCGCTACAGCGGTAGCGGCGAAGAGGTCACGGCACTCATGAACGACAATCTGGGCGAGACCCTCACCGGCGTGCCGGAGGCGGTCTTTGTCCGCAGTGCCTTCATCCGTCAAGCGGGGCTGAAAGTCGCCCAAACGGGTCAGCTCGAACAGCGGATCGCGGCACTCGTCTCCTCCGGCGAGGAGGGGGTTTCCTATCGCGACACCACCGGCATTCTCGGTGCCTGGCAACGCAAACGCCGCCACAACAAAACAGGACAAATCCCTGCCTTAGAGGCCGAAATCGCCGCGATTGATCAAGCCCTCGAACGCCTCGCGGAGGCATCGATCGCCTATAACGAGGTCAGCCTAGACCTCGACCGCGTCATGGCACGCACGCACGAGCTACGCGCCGACCACGACGCCATACTCGAACTCGAACGCCGCACAGCCCGCAAGAACATCATGGAGGCGCGGGACAAACTGCGTGAGCTGGATTTAGAGATCGAAGCCCTGCGTAAACAACTCACCTACAAGGGTGCAGAGATTCAAAAAGAGACCCTTGTCGAAGCGCAGGAAAACCATGACAAACTGATCAGCCTCTCTATGAAACATACTGACGCCAAAGCTGATAAAGAGGCCGCCGGGCGCGACCTCGAACTGATCGAAGAAGAAAAGCGCAACACCAGCTTCGGCGGCCGCAACATCACAGAGGCCAAAGAGCTGGTAGCGCAGGCGGAAGCCGCGAACCGAGAGGCGGACGAGGCGGCGGCGTTTAACAAGCAAAAATACACCTTCCCGCTCGCGGCTCTGCCGGTTTTGGCACTGGCGGCGCTGGCACTTGATCTCGTCTCAGACTGGACAATCATCCCACTCTGGCCGATCTCTGTCCTTGCACTCATCGCCACGGGTATCCTTGGCTTTCAGTTTTACCGCAAGTGGAAATTTGCCGCTGAGGCCGAGAAAAAACGGGGCGAGGCCTTCGTGCGGCTCCGCGTGGGTAATATCGAAGACCTCCAGCGCGAGTTTGTAGGCTATCAACACCTCTGCGAGCAAGCCGAGGTGCACAGCGCGGTGCTGGAAGCCGCCGAACAGACCGCCGATCAGATCAAGGCGGACATGCAAACATGCAAAGATACCTTCGAGCAGCAGGTGCAAAGCGTCTCCGACGAAGCAGGTGACTTCGCCGCGGCCTCTGAGACCCTCACAGCCTTGCGCAAACGCATGGATCGCTTAGAGCTCGCGAACAGTGAGCGCGTCGCGGCGGCGCACCTCGACACAGCCCTCACCACAAACTATGACGGTGACCCGCTCCAACCCATCCCACAAGACAGCTTGGAGCTGCCGCTCATGAACAAAAATGAAGCACTCTACGAACTCAAACGCTCTGAGAAAGAGCTCGACAGCTTGAAGAACAACTACGCCTTAGCACTCGGTGAAGTCCGTGCGCTGGGTGACCCCGTGGTGCTCGGCGCCAAGCGGGGCGGCATGGTCAGCCGCCTGCGTGACCTCACGCGCCAGCACGAAGCACTGGGTCTCGCACTCGACGTGTTAGCTGAGGCCGACAGTGAGATTGCCGCGCGGTTCTCACCGCTCCTCGGTCAGCGTGCCGGGTATTACTTGGATCGCCTCACCGATGGCGGGTATAAGCGGGTCGTGTTCGACAAAAACCTGAGCCCCAGCACCGAACGCGCCGGGGAGAGCGTCAGCCGGGATATTCTCTACCTCTCCGGCGGCACGATCGATCAGGTCTACTTGGCTCTGCGCCTCGCGATCTGCGATATGGTCTTCCCCCCGGAAAAGGCCTGTCCCATCATCTTAGATGACGCGCTCGTGAGCTTTGACGAGGGTCGGATGTGTAAAGCACTTGACCTACTTAAAGAACTCGCCGCTGAGCGGCAGATCATCCTCTTCTCCTGCCATAAGCGCGAGGCCGCTTATCTCGCAGGGGGAACAGACGTCAACATTGTGAGGCTTTAACGATGGCGAGACTATTGACAATCCCCCTACTCATCACGGCACTCATGGCGACCACGATCTACAACTATCACCCCGCGGAGCAAAGCCGTGAGATCCCCGTGCTCATGTACCATCACATCATGGACGTCCCGGCGGAGGAGATTCCAAACAGCTCGACCATCTCCTACCGCAGCTTCCGTAACCATATCGAACGACTGGCGGAGGCGGGTTTTCACACAATCAGCTTCGCCGACCTCATCGCTTACGTCGACGAAGGCCGCCGTCTGCCGCCCCGCGCGGTGCTCATCACCTTCGACGACGGCTACCGCTCGAACCTCACCTACGCCGCCCCTGTTTTGGCGGAACACGGCATGCAGGCGACCATCAGCGTGATCGGCATCTCGCGCGGGCAGGACACACACTGGCGCACGGGCGACCCCATCATCCCGCACTTCACTTGGGACGAGGTACGTCCCTGGGTCACGGCAGGCGTGATCGACATCCAGCACCACAGCCACGATATGCATCAGTCCCGGCAGTTCGAGCCGGAGGAGACCTTCCGTGTCGGTGCCCTCCAGCGCGAGGGCGAGAGTGACGAGGCGTACCGCGCGGCCTTCTTCGAAGATTTCCGGACGCTCGCCGGCACAATCGAAGCCGAGCTCGGCACACCCGTGACCACCTATGTCTATCCCCACGGTCGTTTCACGGAGACCACAGAAGCATGGCTGCAGGAACTCGGCGTCCGCGCCACGGTCACCACAGAGTTCGGGCTGAACACCATTAGCCGCCTAGACCCGGAAGGCTTGTTTTTACTCAAGCGCATAAACATGACCGAAGCCCGCGGGCCGGAGTTTATGATTCAGATGCTGGAAACACGCGAGATCGGCTCGACCAAATTGCATATGGCAAACTAAACAGAGCCAGACAGCCAGTAGGCACTATTAAGAATAGCATGAAACCGAACAAGGCCGAGCGTGTGAAAAACGCTCGGCCTTGTTTCATACCCGAATCACAGAAAGGAGCGTGACTATGGCCTATATTCCGCATAGAGAAAACACAAAATTACACGGCGATGAGTAAGCACCACTTGCGTACCCCCTCCCTTATCACACTTTGTGCGAAATTTGTATTTGACATCCATTTTAGGCAGATGTATAATGCAACTTAGGCGATTGCCTAAATTCTTCAAGAAAGCTAGGAACTCCAATGGCTAAAATGAAAAAATTACCGGATGCAGAATTTGACATCATGAAAGTCATCTGGGCGAATACGCCGCCAATAACGGCAAATATGATTATGAAGCAACATGGCAATAAAGCGGGCTGGAAAGTACAGACTGCCATTTCCCTGTTACTACGACTTGTTGAGCGAGGATTTTTACACACTGAGAAAATCGGCAAAGAACGTACATATTTCCCCTTGGTGGACAAGGATGCGTATTTGAAATTCGAGACGGGTAACTTTATGAAACAATTTCACGATAATTCATTTCTAAATTTTGTTACAACGATGTATGCTGACAAAGCCTTGACTGACGAAGATATTGGCGAACTCTTGGAATGGATACAGATACGGAGGTCTTAATTTGCAAACTTTTTTGACTATGCTATTCGTTTGCTCCGCCACCATGTCGGTATCTGCGCTGCTCTACATGGCAAGTACACCGCTTCTATCCAAACGCTATTCCGAAAAAGGGCGTTACTACACTTGGCTCGTTATTGTGATCGCTTTGGTTCTCCCTTTCCGCCCACAGTGGAATAATCCACTTATCAGTGTGGGAACGCTAGGTGATGCATCGCCATTTTTTGCAGAAATCAATACCGGAACAGCTAATCCACGAACGATTCCCATCAACTTGCCGTCTCTTGACAATATAGTGGCTTCCGGCGCAATACCAAACATCCCATGGTGGCAGCTTATAAGCATGATATGGCTTGCGGGGGTAGTTGTGTTCCTTGCGTATCATGGCAAAAACTATCATCGTTTTACAAAGATGGTGCGGCGCTGGAGCGAACCGATTACAGATGATGGGACAATATCTCTGTTTCAAAATCTGAAATCAGAGATGGCGATCAGGAAGCTGATTCCGCTCTACCTATGCCCATGCGTGGGTAGTCCTATGCTACTTGGTCTCTTCAAGCCTCGAATACTTTTGCCAACCGTAGATTTGATGCCAGATGAACTCCGCTTTATCTTAAAGCATGAGCTTGTGCACTATAAGCGGAAAGACCTCTTGTATAAATACTTAATTATGATAGCAAGGGCCTTGCATTGGTTTAATCCCATTGTTCATCTAATGGCAAGGGCGATAGCTGTATTATGCGAAAAGTCCTGTGACACCGAAGTTGTACAACACCAAGAGGCGGATGTACGCCAGTCTTACGGCGAAACCATCATTGGTGTAGCAAAATACCAAAGTAAGTTGAAAACCGTTTTGTCAACCGGCTTTTATAGCGATAAAAGAGACATCAAAAATAGAATTTCGTCTATCATGGACGTACGCAAGAAAAAAGCGGGTGTGATCCTTGTCTGCGTGGCAATCGTTCTCACAATGAGCGGTGGTTATCTTTCAGCTGCCGGAGCAGATGGATGGTCAGAGATTCTGGAACGGTTTGGTGCAGAAAATCAAATTGACAACTTGCCAATTCCAAGCTATGTGCCGGAAGGGTTTGCGGTAGAGTATGTATGGGTTTATCCGGCTTTCGCCGAATCCAGCGACGATACAAGTTCAGAATCCACTAGGCGTGCGTTGTATGTTCGTGTTGGAAACGGAACACAAAGTTTTGACATGGAAATCAAGCACCTTATGGATGGGGAGGACGTTTTTGACTCATGGATGCTGTATTCTCCCGAAACTACAATCAATGGCCGCCGTGCTGTCAGTGATGCCGGCTGGTTGTCCATTCAGATAGACTACAACATAAGCTATACCTTTATGTGGGGCGCATTTGAGCCTGCACTTACCAACCCTCACGGCGATGATACGCTAGTCCGAATTGCCGAATCTATACAATAGGACACAATAAAAAGGAGTACAAATATGAAAAAGATTCTCACACTGCTTCTCATTCTTGGTTTTATCTTCACACTGGCGGCTTGCAATGATGTAGATACACCGGAACTCACGCAAGCACCTATGGAAACACCACCCGTAGAAAGTTCATATGATGAGGAATATGAAGATTTAATCCTGCAAATTGCACCAGCGGATGATGCGCTGCTAGCCACATTCGACAGTTATTTTGAAATGGATCACCCGAGTGCCTATGTAGCTTCCGGCGGCGGTATCAGTATTGCTATTTGGGCAAATATCCCCTTACAAAATTTCTCCTTTATGACCTTTGGCAATGACATACTTGGTGAAGAAACCATTTTCATTCCCATTGATACTTTTGGAACTGTAGAGGAACTTCTTCCCGGACAAGGCTTTGTTATCCACCCATATATCGGGCTTGGATCCCTGCCTTGGACTGGTGTTACTTTTGTAGATCCCAATGGTGTGCAGCGTTATTTTGCTTTGGCGCAAAATCAGGCCTACCCCGAACATGGGGGACAGTGGGTTATCTGGGAATTTGAAAACAGAACGGATGAGCTCCCGGCAGATTGGGTAGCACCTTGGGAAACAGCAGGCGAAACTCCTGAGGAAAATGGCATTGCAAGCGATCATGTAGGGGGTGTGGCACTCGGTCTGACGATTGAACGCTTGGAGTATCAAGCAGGTCCCGGTCCACTTGCAGATGTGACCTTTCTGCACATGGTCCTCTTGGCACCAGAGGGGGGTGACACTTTGATGATCCGGACATTTACACCTCTGCGTGATTTTGCAGTTATCTTGATAGAGCATGATATTGGTGCTAATGAAGATATTGCTGTTCCTGTCGGAAGAGCAGGCGAACGGGTAGGCACTTTCCTACCGACAGAAGCGCTCATGATCTCGGGCTATATGAGTGCAGGTACGCTCCCCAATACTGGGATTACATTCTTAGATGAAAACGGGCAAAGGTTCTTTTTCTTCATTGTGCAAAATCAAGGGTATCCTGATGCTGGCGCCCCTTATCTTTTGAGCGAATTCCAGCTGAGAACAGAGGCAATGCCAGCAGGCTGGAGCGCTCCGTGGTGATGGGAAAATAAGCCTTTTTTACATTGACACAGAGCCAGAGCGATCGATTAGCAGATAAGAAAGGTCACAAGCATTGAAAAAACAATGCTTGTTTCCATGAAACAAGGCATACTGTTGTCGTGTTTCTTGTGATAATATATATGAAATTTACTTTTTGGGAGGGCATCTATATGGATATCAGATTTGAAAACAGAGACCGCTTTTATGTCTCCGGTTATTCTATGGAGACGAGTGAGGCAACACTTGAACAAGACTGCGCAATGATGAGGGAGAAGTATGAGGACAGGTTAAAGTCTATTTCAGACCATTTGTATTTTGTTGCCTATATGGAAAAAGAAGTTATGATATATCTCTTCTGCGCCCGAACCGCAAGCCTAACCCCTGCTACCGAAGGTGCAATCTGCAAAGAAATACCCGCTACTCGTTGTGCTGTCGCTACCGTACCGAAAGGAACATCTATATTAGCCACCTGGTATGCGTTCTTTGACGCTTTTGAAAAAGAACTCCCGGTTCTGGGCGGTGCCACGATCGACTTGGACTATCCGTTCCATATTGAAGCCTTTGACAAAAACGGCGGTTGTGAGCTATGGATTCCGGTAAAATAGCGACCTGATCTGAGTAGAATGAGAGGTTGACGCATGGATAGAGTGATCAAACCTTATGAAGAAGTCCAAGCAATGCTCGGGAACGCGAGTTCCGCGTGGGAAAAGCTTGTCGGACATATTCGCTTTTACTACGTCATGGATGAGGTGTGGGATGCAGGCAAGCCGACGCATAAATATTATAATAGCCTATACGTTCGGCGCGGCGGTAAAACGCTGATCACGCTTGCCCTCCGTGAAGGATACTTCATCGCGTGCGTTGTGCTCGGCAAAGACGAGCGGGCGAAATTTGACGAACAGCGGACAAGCTTTGGTGAAACCATCTGTAAAGTCTACGACGAAACGCTGACATACCACGATGGAAAATGGCTCGGTTTCGATGTGTCTGACGAGTCCTTGGTTGACGATATCATCCGCTTGCTCCCGCTCAAACGCAAGCCTAATCGCAAAATTCTGCCTGAAGAACGTCTAGAACCCTGCGGTCGTCTTGATTTGGGTTTATCACACGAAGATATTACGAAGCAACTCATCCCCTAACTAGCCTTTCCCTAGCTGAGCAGCGCATAAATGACCCCATAGACCATCGCGGCTAAACTGCCGAACACCAACACCGGCCCCGCGATGGAGAAGAGTTTTGCCGCTGTCCCCATGATGTGCCCTTCACTTTTAAATTCCATCGCGGGACTAACTACGGCATTGGAGAAGCCTGTAATCGGCACGAGTGACCCCGCCTTGCCGACCTGCGCGAGCTTGTCGTAGACCTTGAGCCCGGTGAGTAGCGCGCCTAAGAAGATGAGTGTGATCGCCGTGGCAACTTGCGCGTTCTCGGCCTCCGCCCCTAGATGGATATAGACCCGGGTAAAACCCTCACCGATCACGCAAATGAACCCGCCCACCAAAAAGGCACGTAGCATGTTGCTCCACAGTTTCGACTGCGGTGCCATCGCGTCAATGTAGGCGCTGTATTGTTGTTTGGTCATGTTCATAATCGCAAAACCCCTCCTAAGTTGAGAGTAGTCTCTCAGTTTAAGAGGGGTTTTATACGCTTGTAAGACGATCTTAGGCGCTGGTCGCAGTCGTTTCTTCGACGAGCTCGATGACTGCCATTTCGGCACTGTCGCCGCGGCGCGGGCCGATTCTTGTGATCCGGCAGTAGCCGCCTTGACGGGCAGCGTACTTCGGTGCCAAGTCAGCGAAGATTTTCGTGACAACATCTTCCCGGGTGATGAAGGCCAAAGCGTCACGGCGTGAAGCTAGGGTGTTCTTTTTCCCAAGGGTAATCATCTTCTCGGCAATCGGGCGGATCTCTTTGGCGCGGGTAATGGTGGTTTCCATCCGGCCTTTATCCAAAAAGTCCGTCACCTGTTGCCGCAACATGGCCATCCGCTGATCCGTCGGTTTGCCAAGTTTACGTGTTCCAGTAGGCATAGAGGTTCTCCTCCCTTAGTGATTGTTGTGATCATCGCTGGCGAGGCCCATGCCCATCATAGCCAGCTTGTGAATGACCTCTTCAAGAGATTTCCGACCGAGGTTACGCACCTTGATCATCTCTTCTTCGGTCTTGGAAATGAGGTCTTCGACCGTGTTGATGTTCGCCCGCTTGAGGCAGTTGAAGCTCCGCACGGAGAGGTCTAGCTCCTCGATGGTCATCTCCAGCACCTTGTCGCGCTGGGTCTCTGAACGCTCTACCACGGTGCTTTTC